>Ga0157376_10003459_pt1 | contig 10880 bp, 12 predicted proteins | sample M45metaG_FD_121801 | JGI IMG/M metagenome (GOLD analysis project Ga0157376, IMG submission 121801) | Miscanthus rhizosphere microbial communities from Kellogg Biological Station, Michigan, USA - M4-5 metaG | ecosystem: Host-associated > Plants > Roots > Rhizosphere > Soil | place: USA: Michigan... | reverse complement strand
TCCGGCAGCTCATCCTGCCCAGCTGCGTTCAATAAGCGCGTGCGTCGCGCCAGCGAGGCATACTCGTCTTCCACGTCGAGCACATCCGCCTTCAACGCTGCCGCCGCCGCCCATGCCGGGAAGATCGCACCCACGATGCTGCCTGCTTCGAGCAGCCGCCGTTCTGTCTCATTCAGCTTTTCCAGTTGCAGCTCGATCATGCCCGCAAGGCCATCCGGTATACCCAGCTCAATCTCCGCCAGCGGCTTGCTCAGCTGCCATTCGCCGCCGTCGCATACCAGCAATCCCTGGCCGCGCAGATGCTCAAAGGTCGCAGCCATGAACAGCGGATTGCCCTCGGAATGCTGATGGATGAAGCTGGCTAACCCGCTGGGCAGCGTCTTCGTTCCCAGTTGTTGCAGCAGATAATCCGAAACCGCGTCTTTGCTGAGCGGCCCCAGCGTTATCTCGCAACACAACCGCCGTGTGGAAAGATCTTCCTTCAGCCCCTTCAGCGGATGCTGCCCGTCCATCTCGCCGGGGCGATAGCTGGCCATAACCATCAGCTTGGCATTACCGCGCCTTCTCGCCAGCGCCGATACCAGATCGAGTGTCGATGCATCCGCCCAGTGCAGATCTTCGAGTACCAGCAGCAGCGGTTCCTGCTGCACCAGAGCCTCTACTGCTTCGCAGATCTCGCCCAGCGCCGGAACCTTTGCTTCGGCCTCGTTCTTTTTGCCGAACCAGGAAGGCAGCCACTTGGCCAGAAGCTGGGCCGTCTTTTCCTGTTCGAGCAGCTGTCCCAGCGCCTCACGCACCGGGTAAAAGGCTTCCTTGCCGCCAAAGCCTTCAACGGACTGCCCCCGCGCCATCCGTGTTCCAGCCTGTCCGCAGACACGGTTGCAGAAAGCATCGATCAACGTAGTTTTGCCGCTGCCCGCAACTCCCGTCAGGAAGATGAGCTGGCGTGCGCCCTTCGTCGTCCGTGCCAGGTCGCCATGCAGTTTTTCCATTTCGGCGTCACGCCCAACGATCAGCACTCCGGAATCGGAGTCGGATTCGGCTGCTGTCTGCCGTACTTCAGAGACTTTTGCCACAAAGCGATATCCTCGCTTCGGTACTGTCTGGATAAACTTCGGCTCATCCGGGTCGTCGCCAAGCAGCTTGCGGAGTTCGAGGACATAGGTGCGCAGTACCTGTGGCTGAACATAGGTATTCGGCCACAGGGCATCCAGCAGCTCGTCGTGAGTCACCAATCGTTGCGGATTGTCTACCAGATAGCGCAGCACCGCAAACGGCTTCGGGGCGAGCGGCACCTGCTTGGCTTCGCGCCAAATACACTCATTGAGTGCGTCGATCTGGAAGCAATCGAATTGCTTCATAAAGAATTACGGCCTTCGTCAGTGAGACTTGTGGTCTTACTTCCATCTGTTTGCAACCCACTGGCCAGTATGCCGCAATAAAAGTAGTGATTCTATTGCGCCTCCCTGCACGGTTTTCTATGCAGGTGTCCGGATTCGAACAATTGTGTCCGAATCCGGACTTTTCTGACTAAAGGTTGAGTGATCCCATAAAAGCCGCCGGATAGCGTTCTCCTTCGGCTACACCCTTTGGAGCAATTGCGTTCAGTGCATCCAGATCAGCCTGTGTCAGCGATATAACACTCGCTGCGGCATTTTCTTCCAGATAGGTCCGTCGTTTTGTGCCGGGGATCGGAACCATGTCGTCACCTTGGGCCAATACCCAGGCCAATGCCAACTGGGACGCCTTTACCCGCCCCTCTTCGGCAATTTCTTTGATTTTCACTACCAGATCGAAGTTTTTCTGGAAGTTTTCCCCCTGAAAGCGCGGAGTCGTAAGCCGGAAATCGTCGGCTGCCAGATCGCCCGGCTTCTTGATCTCTCCCGTCAAAAATCCCCGGCCCAGCGGGGAATAGGGTACAAAGCCAATGCCCAGTTCCCGAATCGTTGGCAAAATCTCATCCTCCGGCTCTCGGCTCCAGAGCGAATATTCTGTCTGCAGGGCAGAGATGGGATGCACGGCGTGGGCGCGGCGGATCGTCTGGCTGCCTGCTTCCGACAGGCCCAGGTAACGTACCTTACCCGCTTTGACCAGCTCCGCCATCGCGCCGACTGTCTCTTCGATCGGCGTATCGGGATCGACGCGGTGCTGATAGTAGAGATCGATGGTGTCGATGCCCAGCCGCTTCAGGCTGGCATCGCAGGCGGAGCGAACATATTCCGGGCGTCCGATGACGGTGCGCTCGCCATCCGGCGTGCGCGAAATGCCGAACTTTGTGGCGATTACGACTTTGTCCCGGTGCGGCTTCAGTGTGCGCCCTAACAGCTCTTCGTTTTTGTGCGGACCATAGATATCGGAAGTGTCGAAAAAATTGATGCCGAGATCGAGTGCCCGCTGAAGTGTTGCCGCGGATTCCGATTCATCGCGTGGGCCATAAAAAGCTGACATGCCCATGCACCCTAACCCGATAGCCGAAACCGTGAGGCCCTGCGTGCCTAATCTGCGTTGCTGCATACGTCTCTCCTATGGTCTATCAGATTCACCATGCGCAGTGAGGATGCGCGGGGTAAACGGGCGTTGAAATGCTGTGGAATCGGTCTTGTTTTCGCTGAACCGTTTTCATTTGTTGCAACGAAAAAAGGCTGGAGAGCTTGCCGCTCTCCAGCCTTGGTTTTGCGTACCAATTTATTTCAGACCCTTCCCCAGGCGATAGACCAGGCCTACGGAGAGCGCGAACTGGTCTTTCAGACCCGCGCTGCCGTAGTTGGTGAATGTGGCGTCTGGCGAAATGCGGAAGGCAAGGCGAGGCGAGCGGTTCAGATCGATCGATCCGCCAAAGGCGCTGCCGAAGGCAAACTGGTTGTTGAAGAGGCCAAGCGTTCCCGCAGGCACGCCGCCCAGATCCTTCTCAAAGTCGCCGTAGGCTCCGCCCACCAGCGCATGAAATGTCATGGAGACATGCTCGTTGCTGGGACCGCGGTATTCCGGGCCAACCAGAAACATATGCTGGCTGACGAAGGGGCCCTTGATGTTGTAGGGGTTGGGCACGACGCCGCTGGTTCCATAGGCTCCGCGGACATTGGCCGCAATCGCCAGGCGCTGGGTGAAGAAGCGCGCTCCCTGGATATCGAAGCCGCCTAGGTTCGCTCCTTGCAGCAGGGTTGGGCCAGCATTGAAGTGGGTATAGGCAACGCCGCCGTAAAGTTCCCAGCGATAGTCATACCGGACGCCTGCAAGTGCATTGTTCGGGGCGACGACGGGTGTTGTGTTTTGTGCTTGCGCCCTGGATCCGGCGCTGAAAAGAATGGCGGCTGCCGCAACCATCAGACAAAAGAAACGCATGCTTCTCAAAAGACAAAAACCTCCGCAAATTCAGGAAGAGAAGAGATTTCTCGTAAACTTCCCCGCAAATCTTAAAGATACATGGGGAAGAGGCATTCTGTCAGATTGCCGCGCCCGAAATACCCGTATCTGCTCTGGTTTGGACGCATCTGGCTCCATTTAGCATCTACACTTGGACATAGGTTCCGGAAAACGGGACCTGAGCCAGCCGATTGACCATGAGTGCAAAAGAACGATTAACGAACGCCACCTACCCCACCCTGGACGCCATGATGCAGGCCTACGCCACAGAGGCCGTCCGTGCTGCATCCGCCGACCACCAGGTGAAGCTCGACTATTCCATGACCTCGCTCGACGCGCTGGAGGGCATTCTGGCCGCGCAGGCGTCCCAACAGGGCGCTGACGTGGAATGGCTGACGAAGCTCTGGGGCAGCTACTTCGGAGAAGTCTTTCGCCGCCGCTACGGTGTTTCCTGGACGATGAGCGAATATCCTGGTGGAAAGTTCGCCGTGCCTACGGTAGAAGTCGGCGGCTCGCGCATCTATCCGCTGATGAAAGTGCACCGGCGACTGACCATGGGCGAAGCGGAGAATCTGGTCGCATTTTCGAAAATGGCTTGCAAACGGCTGGACAGCATCCACCCGCTCCCCAATTAATCTGCCTACAAAACAGAGTTGTGCCTCAAGCTGTTACACTGTGCGACAATATCCACAACGGAGGAAATTCCCGCGCGGCGACGTCCGGGAGGAATCCCATTATGCTCGATAACCTATTTACACCGACACATTTACTGATCATCCTCGTCATTGCGCTGCTGATTTTCGGACCGCGTAAACTACCCGAACTCGGCAAAGGGCTGGGCGAAGGCCTTCGCGGATTCAAGGATGGAATCAAGGGCGGTGGCAATGAGGCCGCAAAGCCGGAACCGGTAACCAAGACCGAAGCTACGCCGCAAACGAAGTAACGCAATCCTTCGCCGACGGAAGTGAAAAGCGATCCTTCCGTCAGCGGCTCCTGGAGCGGGAATGTCTCAGAGGCTGGCTTCCAGCCCATATCTCGTCAAGCCACATGAGAAGGTTCGCCTTTCGCGCATCTCTGCAGGCGAGACCGGACGCTACCGCAATAAGGAAGAAGCGGCCGCTGATCTGGAGCTGCATCGCCAGCGGCTCGACGAGCTGCAGGAACTGCTAACAGCCGATTGCAAGCATGCCATTCTCATCGTTCTCCAGGGCATGGACACGGCAGGCAAAGATGGCACCATCCGTCACATCTTTACCGGAGTCAATCCGCAGGCCTGCAATGTAACCCCCTTCAAAGTCCCTACGCCGCTGGAACTGAAACACGATTTTCTCTGGCGCGCGCATCGCAATGTGCCGCAGTTCGGTACGATCGGCATCTTCAACCGCTCTCATTATGAAGATGTGCTGGTAACGCGAGTCCACAAGGTCGTCTCAGACAAAGTCGTAAAGACGCGCTTTCAGCAGATTGTCGATTTTGAGAGAACGCTGGCGGAGAACAATGTCACCATTCTGAAGTTCTTTCTGCACATCAGCCGTGAGGAGCAGACACGCCGTCTCGAATCGCGTCTTGCCGATCCCGATAAGCGCTGGAAGATAAGCGAAGCCGATTTCGCCGAGCGCGGCTTCTGGCCGAAATATATCAAGGCTTATCAGGACGCCATCGAGCACACCAGCCGCAAGCATGCGCCATGGTTCATCATCCCCTCCGATCACAAGTGGTACCGCAATGTAACTATTTCGGAGATTCTGGTGCAGGCCATCGGCAAGCTCAAAATGAAATACCCCGAGCCCACATTCGACCCAGGCAAGATCAAGCTTTGAAATTCAGATAGCAACAGAGCAAGACGACTACGGTTGCGGCAGTCCCATGAACTGAAACGGCTTTGCCGGCTTAAAATCTTTTGCCGCGTTCCCCGAATACACATTCTTTTGATCTTTTCCCAGATCCAGTTTCATGACCTTTCCTGTTTCCTGAGAAAAATCGAGGTCCTTCAAATCGACCCAGAATGTATTCGGCGAAAGTGCGGACTCGAAGTAATAAATCAAACGCTTTTGGTCAGCTACCGTACGCCAGCGCGTTGAAGAAATATTCGGCTCGTTAGGAGTGGTAATACCATAGGGCACAGAGACATTGCGGATTACGCTAAAGGCACTCGCCGCAGCAATTGCCGGGTCTTCCGATTTCGGAATGGCGTTGATATAAAACGAAGCCCGGACAAAGCGGTCTGCCGAGCGATTCGTTCCCGGTAACATCACCGTACCGCCAATCTGTTTCCAGTACTCACTGAGCGCGAGTTGCTCGTCATAGGTCGGCGAGTTTGTCATGACCTGAAACTGTTTGCCATGATGGATCACCTGCTTGCCATTCAGGTACTCCACAATCGCGCTGTCGCCGATCTTGTCCGACAGGGAAAAGTGCAGTGTCGCAAGTCTGTCCTGTCCGGGAACGTTTGCCGTTACCACGACAAATGGCTCTTGCTTCAGCGCCTCGACTGCTTCGTCTACCGTCGCGAAATTGTCCAGCACATATTGCGCCCATATCGAAATGGCGAGACCCGGTTTCCCACGCTCCAGCGGAGCGTAAACTGACTCGACCAGCCAAAGGGCATTGACCACGAGTCCCTTTTCATTCATTCCGTCTGTTGTCGAAACATCGTAGCCGGAAGCGATCACAGAGCCGTACTTCGAAGTCCACTGAATGGGATGAGAAGCTACCTCTCCGGTGCGGGACATACCGCGTGGAAAAGCCCACAAGTTCGTCAATATGTCATCTCGCCAATCCATGGACCGAACAGTAATCACATCGCCATTCGGCCCTGAATAGACAGCGCGCGTACACGCCCACGTGCAGGAAACATTGCCGCTGCAGAGGCAGAATATTGCCACAGCGGTGACACAAGAGCCCAACATACTCCGAAGACGAAGCATAGAAGACCTCTCCAGGAAAGCGGATCGCCGATCACTCTAGCACCTTGCTTTGCTCTGGGCAAACCATCATCGCGCTTCGCAATGAGCACTGCATCATTGGGAGCGTGACCATCTTCGCCGCTCCTCTTCCGATAGAGCGGCGTGATTTCTATGGAGAGGATGACTTGTTCGCGAGTTCTGCTTACGATGCGGTTTTAAGCTGCACGATGCGGATGTGATTGCCAAAAGGATCGCGGACGCCCATGTCTATGCCGTACGGCTGTTCGACTGGTTCCTGGGTGAACTCAACACCCTTACTCAGCAATTCCTCATACGTTTTTCTGCAATCGTTCGTCGTAAGCCCGATCGTAAAACCTGATGCACCCTTTGCAACAAGTTCACGGACTTGACGAGCGCTGGTATCGTCCATCGCCGGTGGTCCCGGTTTTTCAAGAAGTATGTCGCGCCCAGGCTGCCCGGGTACGCGAACTGTTAGCCACCGCATGAAGCCGAGATCTTGATCGAGGCTGACTTCGAGACCGAGTTTGCCGACGTAGAAGTCCAGAGCTTTATCCTGATCGGCGACGAAGACATGAGAGATGTGAATGGAATTCAGCATTAGAAGTAACCCTTTCTTGTGGTCATTCTAGTGATTGCTAATCGAGACCGCTTCTCCAAAACTGCTCGGACGAGTCCACGCCATGATGAAGCACGTCGGCACAGCCGGCATCCGTCCTTTTTGGCGGAATGCTGTCGGCGTTTCACCGACGATGTCGCGGAAGGTTCGGCTGAATGTCCCCAGGCTACCGAAACCGACATCGAAACAAACATCGGTTATGCTTCGGTCTGTGGTACGCAGAAGAAACATCGCGCGCTCGACGCGCCGGCGCTGCAGGTAGCGGTGCGGAGCCTCGCCAAATGTCGCGCGGAAGGTGCGGATGAAATGCGCTTCAGACACCTCCGCGATGCGCGCGAGTTTTCGGATGCGGAGCGGCTTCGCGAACGTGCGATCCATCAGATCTCTCGCACGCAGCATACGACGATTGCAATCTTCTACCGATTCCGACCGGCTCATAGTTTTACTGTATAAGGGTTGCAATCCGCTTGGACAAAACTTGCCCAGCCCGGCTAATGTTCTCACTCCGGGCTACCTGTTTCAACCTCTGTGAATCACCACCGCGGCTGTAGTTCGCGGCTCGCGATACTCCAGCCCTCCCGGCCCTGATCGCATTTGCACGGCGCTCGGATGCCGCACCTTCGACACCCTTCCTGTTGTCCGCATCCTTCGGTCAGCATCGTCCCACTTGGGCAGCACGGTGTCCTCTTGCTCCCACCCCGCAACTGACGCCTCATCGCACCAATTCAGCAGCTTCGGCATCGCCCGCTTGTGCGCACCCGATGTCATGAACGCCAGCATTGCCGCACGGCTCTCCCACACCGTCATCGTCCAGAATGTGCGCTCGTTGTCGGCAAGCAATCCTCCCACAATAAATCCATCCGCATGCTTCACCTGCATCCGCGATCGGATCGAATACCAGAAAAATCCCGGCAGAAACAGTGCCGAACGCAGTCGTAACCTCGTCAGACTCACCCAAACCATGATCCACAAATCCTATGGCTGACTTCTCACGACCATGCTAAATGCATCGAGCTTGGATTAGTTATGAGAAGTCCGCCTGGATTTACAAAACCATCCATCTCTCTCTCTAACGAAATAAATGGCCAGCGTTTTCGCACTGGCGCACCATATGCAGCTAGAAATGCAGCCACTACATACGTCGCTCAATCGGCGGCCATCTGGCGCTCAATAGAAACCAGAGACAGTAAAGACAAGAGCGTTTTTCAGTACTCGGCAGAAGATCTTGCAGGCGGTTGAGACATGCTCCAGACCGAGACATCGCGGCGAGGAGGTCTGCCGAACATGCGGCTGTATTCGCGACTGAACTGCGATGCGCTTTCATATCCTGCCTGGAGGGCAGCGCTCTCGACGCTTGTATCACTGGTGAGCATGAGACGGCGTCCCTCAAGAAGGCGGAGTTGCTTCTGATATTGCAGCGGTGTCATGGATGTCGCAGACTTGAACTGCCGATGAAAGGTGGCGGAACTCATTCCCGCAGCAGAAGCGAGGTCTTGTACGGAGACAGCTTCCTGAAAGCGCTCTCGAAGATGGTGGATCGTCTGAAGGATCTGCCGATTGTGAGCGCTCGCCATGACGGTCTGGCCGATGTAGTCTCCACCGGGTCCGACAAGAAGCCAATAGCAGATCTCGCGCATGATGCCCGGATACAGCAGAGGAATGGCCTCCGGCGTCTCCAGAAGACGGACACTGCGCAGGGCACAATCCGCCAGCTGCGGTCCCATATCGAGGACATACGCGCCTCTGACCTTATCGTTGCTCGCGCGTCGCGGCGGTAAGCCAAGGTCTTCCATCACCGCCTGCATGATTCCAGAATCTAATTCGATTACGATGCCGAGGTAGGGCTCTCTTGGGCTGGCAGCGGCAACGGAGCCGCGCGAAGGCGTCGCAATGGTTACGACGAGCGCTTGTCCTGCCCAGTAGTCATAGCGCTTCTCCCCGAACGTGGCCCACTTACCGCCTTGAATAGAGATGCAGAGCGCAGGCTTGAATATCCGGTGAGTCGGCGGCTTTGCGTGGTCTGATCGAAGGATAACGAACCCCTCGATTGCGGTGACGAAGGGATGGCTTCTTCCGGCGACCTCTGTGTAGCGGCGGACTTCTCGCGCCAGTTCCTGAAAATGCGCGGGGGCACTGTGTTTCCGAGACGGCATATCGTAAATTCTACCGTGATAGGAATAGGCATATCTTTGAAAGCCTTCGGCATTCACTTCGGAGCGATGAGCGGCGTAGCCTTAGGAACTGAAGGAGAGAAATAATGTCCGAACATAACTCGCTCAAGCCAACACGCAAGGTCGCTATCGTCACGGGAGGAAGCCGCGGAATAGGCCGCAATACAGTGGTGAGCCTCGCAAAACGAGGTGTCGATTCCATCTTCACCTACCACAGCCATCTACGCGAGGCCGACTCCGTTATAGCCGAGGTGAAGGATGCGGGCACGCGCGCAGTAGCCCTGCCTTTCGACGCAGGCGACATCAGCAGCTTTGATGGATTTGTGCAGAACGTGGCATCGGCTATCAAAGAGCTTGGAGCAACGCATTTCGATTTCCTGGTGAACAATGCTGGCAACAGCCACCGCAACATGGCCTTCGACAAGGCAACAGAAGAAGAGGTAGATGCCCTCTACAACGTCCATTTCAAGGGAGTGTTCTTTCTAACCCAGAAGCTCCTTCCTCTCATCAACGACGGCGGAAAGATCGTAAACATATCGACGGGACGCACCCGTATTATCTCGCCCGGAGGAGCAGCGTACGGCTCCATCAAAGGAGCCGTCGAAGTGTTGACGAGATTCATGGCGAAGGAGCTTGGGCCGCGCAGAATTGCCGTCAACGTAGTCGCTCCCGGCGCAGTCGCCACCGATTTTAGCGGTGGCATTGTTCGCGATAATCCCGAAGTGAATAAGCATGTCGCCGAGGCCACGGCGCTTGGCCGTGCAGGTTTGCCAGAGGACATCGGCCCGATGATCGCCTCTTTGCTTTCTGAAGACAATCGCTGGATCAACGCGCAACGTATCGAAGTCTCAGGCGGATTGGCTATCTAGATCCGTGTCTACTCAATGGATGTTGTAGTGACGCCTTTGACGGCGGTTAATCAATCAGGTTGCCTTCAATAAAAACTGATTGAGGTAAGTTGGACAGCGCGACGCATCCGTCCGGATGAGAGAAAGACTATCGGAAAAAGGAGCGCGAGGCGGTATCCAGCAGGCTGTTGTATTTTTGCAGCAGTCCTGCGGCCATGCCATCGGAATCCTCATTATGCGAATACTGGGATTCCGTTAACTTGTCTCTGTCAAAGCCTGCCCCAGGGAACTTACTCAAAAGCCGACTTCGCGGGAATCAGGAAAATCAAATTGCCTGAGTGACTAAAACTGCCGTGCCTCTGTGTTTAATTTCTACTTGCCGAAGCTCAATGAGGAATCGGTCCAAGGAACCTGGTTCGAAATCCACGCTGACGGTCGCACGCTGTGCTCGCCCCTGCCCTCGGTAATCTTCCTCGAGCTCTACCCAAAACGCCGTATGGCCAGCCCCATCTTTGCAGTAGAACTTGAAGTAGGCTGATCCTCCGGCAAATTGCGGACCCGCTGCTCCGAAGACGACTTCCCGGGTGTCTTGGCGATCCTTTGGAAACCCTTCCAAAACCGCCGCCGCTTCGAGCAGACCATCGGTTCCGACATACACATCTGCTGAGCCTCGAAATGAAGCGTTCTCCGCTACGATCCGCACCTCGATGAGGTCTCCGTCGTGATATAGATAAGTGACTTTGAGTCCTGCGCTCATTGAATAGATAGCATGCCGCGCGGTGAACATCTTTGGAAACGGTTACCGGTAACTTCATCAGGCGGACAAGATCAAATGGTGAGAAATCCCTGGTGCGATCGACAGGGCGATATGTCCAACATGTGTATCCAAAAGCAATTCCCACAGGCGCCGTAACCGTTGCCAGCCCTGCTCAAAAAACAGGCCCGTAAAGATAAC
>Ga0157376_10003458_pt1 | contig 10882 bp, 13 predicted proteins | sample M45metaG_FD_121801 | JGI IMG/M metagenome (GOLD analysis project Ga0157376, IMG submission 121801) | Miscanthus rhizosphere microbial communities from Kellogg Biological Station, Michigan, USA - M4-5 metaG | ecosystem: Host-associated > Plants > Roots > Rhizosphere > Soil | place: USA: Michigan... | reverse complement strand
AGTTGGTGACGCCAAGGTTCAGCGGGATTGAACAATGACTGAAAAGACTCAGCAGTCATTCAAATGGAATGTCTGCAAACAATGCTGATGCGGTTTTTCTTGGCGGTGGAACGGATCTGTATGTGCAGCAACATGAAAAAATGGTTCATAGCAATATTGATTTTCTTTTAAACAATCCGGCGCTGAAAGGAATCAGGCAGGAAGGAAACAAATGTATTATAGGTGCTTCTGCCACTGTAACTGAACTGGTGGAATCAGCTGTTTTCAGACAGGCGGTTCCCGGTTTTGAAAATTTTGCCCAACTGGTTTCTTCCACGCCCATAAGAAATATTGCCACCCTTGCTGGTAATTTTTCCAATGCATCACCCATCGGGGATCTAACGGTCATTTTTCTTGCGCTGGATGCAACACTGCAATTAAGAAAAGGAAACAATACAAGAGAGGTGGCTTTGCAGCAATTCTTTGAGGCATATAAACAGGTCGATAAAACCAAAGAAGAATACATTGAAAAGATCAGCTTTGAAATTCCCCGGAACAAATACCTTTTTAATTTTGAAAAAGTAAGCAAGCGCCGCAATCTTGATATTGCTTCAGTGAATGCTGCTGTTAAAATAGAAATGAACGGAGATATTGTTTTGTCGGCTTCGCTTTCTGCAGGTGGTGTGGCCCCGGTGCCTTTTTTTCTGCAGCATGCTTCTGCCTTGCTGAAAAACAAAAAGATTGATGAATACCTGGTGGATGAAGTAGTGGAAGCAGCCCGGCGTGAAGTAACACCCATTTCGGATGCAAGAGGAACAGCAGCGTATAAAAAACAATTACTGGGACAATTAATAAAAGCGCATTTTATTCAATTGTTTCCGGCGCTCGATGTGAAGCAACTGCTTGCAATACCCTGATACCCGGTTTAAATCTGGCACAATGAAAAATATTGATTCTGCAACACATACAAGGGGCGAATCCATTTACCTGGATGATATTCCCATTCTGAACGGTACATTGTTTGGATGCGCTTATCCATCTGCGGTAGCACATGGCGTTATTACAAAGCTTGACCTGGCCGCTGCGCTTCAAATGGATGGTGTGATAAAGATTTTTACGTGCAGCGATATTACGGGTGAGAACCAGATAGGCGGCATTATCCCCGATGAGCCCTTACTGGCAGATGGCCATGTGCATTTTTGCGGAATGCCCGTAGCTTTTGTTGTTGCAACCACGCCAGAAATTGCCAGGGCCGCAACAAAAAAAATATTGGTGAGTATAGACCCGCTGCCCGTTATCACAGACCCCAGGGAGGCGCAGCGCAAAGGAGAACTGATAGTGCCGCCGCGTGTATTCAAAATGGGCGATACCGACAGCGTATGGGCTGCCTGTGAATATATATTTGAAGGCAGTGCAGATACTAACGGGCAGGAGCATTTGTATATTGAAACCCAGGGTGCTTATGCTGTTCCGCAGGAAAACAATGCAGTAAGAGTATATTCCTCCACACAGGCACCTACTGCGGTGCAAAGGGCTGTATGTAAGGTACTGGGTGTGCCCATGCACCAGGTAGAAGTAGATGTAACGCGCCTGGGTGGCGGGTTTGGCGGTAAGGAAGATCAGGCTAATACATGGGCCGCACTCTGCGCCCTTGCAGCCTTTGTTTTAAAAAAGCCGGTAAAATATTCACTCGACAGGATAGAAGACATGGCTATGACGGGCAAGCGTCACCCTTATTCATCAGATTTTAAAATAGGGCTGGACAAAAATTTAAAAATACAGGCTTATGAAGTAACCATGTACCAGAATGCAGGTGCGGCCGCCGATCTTTCTCCGGCCGTGCTGGAGCGATCGCTGTTTCATTCCACCAATAGTTATTTTATTCCCAATACAAAAGTAACTGCTTATAGTTGCAGAACCCACCTTCCACCCAATACTGCTTTCCGTGGATTTGGCGGCCCACAGGGAATGTTTGTAATTGAAGCCGCCATCGCCGCGGCAGCCGAATCGCTGGGAGTTGCCGCTGCCGTTATTCAAAAAAATAATTTGATTCAAACAGGAGATGAATTTCCCTATGGACAAAAAGCGGTCAGCGAAGCCGTTGCGTGCTGGGAGAAAGTGACGCAGATACACAATCTTGACGCTATAAAAAAAGAGACTGACGATTTTAATGCCGGCAATACAATATATAAAAAGGGATTGGCTCTTATGCCGGTATGTTTCGGTATTTCTTTTACCAAAACACCCATGAACCAGGCAAGGGCATTGGTGCATGTATACAGCGATGGCAGCATCAGCATCAGCACCGGTGCCGTAGAAATGGGACAGGGGGTAAATACCAAGATACTGCAGGTGGCAGCCCATGTTTTTTCTGTCGACCCTGCAAAGATCAGGTTGCAAACCACCAATACCGGGCGTATTGCCAATACATCTCCTTCAGCAGCCAGCGCCACTGCCGACCTTAACGGTAAAGCGGCACTGATGGCCTGCACAGAAATTCTAAAAAGATTAAAAGCCGTAGCAGCAGAAGAATTGAAACAGGATGCCGGTATTATTGAAATAAAGAATGAAGAATTATTTGCGGCAGGTAAGGCCACCGGATGGACCTGGCAAAAACTGGTAATGACGGCTTTCTTAAAACGGGTGAGCCTTTCTGAACATGCGCACTATGCGACACCTGTTATTCATTTTGATTTAACCAAAGAAAAAGGCCATCCCTTTGCCTATCATGTATATGGCACCGCAATCGTTATTGCGAAAGTGGATTGTTTACGGGGTATCTATGAAATGGAATCAGTAAAAGTGGTACATGATTTTGGTGCCAGTATGAACACTGCCGTAGATAAGGGACAGATTGAAGGCGGTATTGTTCAGGGTATAGGCTGGATGACTATGGAAGAACTGGTATATGATGCATCCGGTGTATTGCGATCCAATGCTTTGTCTACTTATAAAGTGCCCGATATATATTCAGTGCCAAAAGAAATTGATATTCATTTCCTGGATACGGACAAAGATAATCTTGCCATTTTGCGATCCAAAGCAGTGGGAGAGCCCCCATTGATGTATGGCATTGGCGCCTATTTTGCACTGCGCGATGCCGTTAGAAAATTTAACCCTGCTGCGGTTATTCCATTTTCTGCACCTATGACACCCGAAAAGGTGCTGACTGCTTTGTATCATACAAAAAATAAAGAAACTGCGGCCGCAGCATCTCCAAATGAAAAAGCCGTGTATGGATAATACACTTGAATACTGGCACTTCATCAATGAAAATATGAACAGGCAGGTTCCGGTAATGATGATGTGTGTATTGGAAAGTATTGGCAGTAGCCCTGGCAGGCAGGGTTTTTATATGGCTGTAAATGCATTGGGAGAAATGAAGGGATCTGTTGGTGGCGGTATTATGGAATACAAGTTTGTGGAAATGGCAAAAGAAAAACTTGCAAAGGAAACGGCCCATATTTCCCTGCACAGGCAAGTACATAATAAAGACGCTCCAAAAAATCAAAGTGGCATGATTTGCTCAGGAGAGCAAACTATTCTGTTATACATTGTGCAGCCGCAGGACGCCGTTGGTATAAAAAATATCATTGACTGTTTGCAACAGCATTCAATTGGCTGTTTGTCTTTTTCACCCGCAGGAATCAATTTTAATAGGCAGGTGCCTGCAAATCGTTATTTGTTTAGCAAATCTGCTGAAGATGAATGGCTGTACGAAGAGCAGATAGGCTATAAAGATCATCTTTATATAATTGGTGCGGGGCATTGCGGGCGGGCATTGTCAAAAATTATGCAGGTAATGGATTTCTATGTTCATTTGTATGAAGAAAGGGATGGCCTGAACACTTTTGACGAAAATGATTTTGTGCATGAAAAAAAATTACTGGTTAGCTATGATGAAGCCGGTAATTACATAAAAGAAGGCGTCAATAGTTATGTAGTAGTAATGACATCGGGCTACAGAACCGATGATATGGTGATACGCAGCCTGCTGTACAAGAAGTTAAAATATTTTGGCGTGCTGGGCAGTACCAATAAAATCAATAAGCTATTTACCGATTACAGGGCTGAAGGGATCGAACCGGGTATTTTAAACAGCATTCATGCACCGGTGGGTCTTCCCATAAAAAGCAAAACGCCCAATGAAATTGCCATTAGCATAGCTGCGCAGATAATTGAAGTGAAAAACCGGGTTTGATTTTACCGGCAAAAGCTTTATCCAAAATTATATTGAACCATATAACCGGGCAATTGGTATAATCAATACATTTGACAATATACCAACGAATACATATGAAAAAGATATTTTTTGCATCAGGACTTTTGATTGCTTCTTTTATGGTAACACAAATTGTAAACGGCCAGGCACTGCAGTTGCCCACGGGGTTTGCGTCTACCATTGTTGCGGAAGGATTGGGTGGCGCCCGGCATTTGGCCGTTACAAAACAGGGGAATGTATATGTTAAGCTGTCACGTTTAAAAGATGGTAAAGGGATTATTTATTTAAGGGATATGAAAAATGGCAAGTTTAACCAGCAACTGGCTTTTGGCGATTATCCCGGTACAGGAATTTTTATAAAAGGCAGCTATTTGTATGCATCTTCAAACGAAGCGGTATACCGGTATAAACTGGATGACAAGGGCGAAGTAATTAGCCCGGACAAACCTGAAAAAATAATTGCCGGACTGTTAAACCATAACCGCGATAATTCAAAATCAATTGTAGTAGACAATAACAATACTGTTTATGTGAATGTGGGTTCTTATGCCAATGCCTGTTTAATTGATCCCAACTCAAAAGTGGCGCCCAATCCCTGTCCCATACTTGATTCTGTTGGCGGTATCTGGGCCTTTAAAGCCAATAAGCTGAACCAGCAGTATAAAGATGCGGTACATTATGCCACCGGCTTTAAAAATGTGGTGGGGCTTGACTGGAATAACCAGACAAATTCTTTGTTTATTATGCAGCATGGCAGGGGCGATTTACATAATCTTTACCCCGATTTATTTACTGCTGAGCAGGACAGTCATCTGCCGGCAGAGACCATGTATGAAGTGCATAAAGGCGCTGATGGTGGTTGGCCCTATGAGTACTATGATCAATACCAGCATAAAAAAATATTATCGCCCGAATATGGCGGCGACGGAAAAAAAGCGGGTACTCATAAAGCCATTAATCCCCTGCTTGTTTTTCCGGCTCACCTGGCGCCCAATGCCTTGTTGTTTTATACCGGCAGTAAATTTCCGGCTAAATACAGAAACGGGGCGTTTATTGCCTTTCATGGTAAATCTCCGGAGTTGCAGAAGGGGTACGAAGTAGCATTTGTTCCTTTTAAAAATGGTAAGCCTTCGGGTAACTATGAAATCTTTGCAGATAATTTTTTAATAGGAAAAGACCAGCATAAACCCTGCGGGCTGGCCCAGGCACCGGATGGATCTATTTTTGTGGCCGATGATTCAAGTGGCAGCATCTACCGCATCGCTTACGGAAAATAACTGGCTGATAAAATAAAACGATACCCAATGCGTGTCATGCTATTGATAATCGCCTGTACGGGCATTCTTTCAGGATGCGTGTCTGCTGCATATATCCACACCCCCAACGATGTAAACAAAATGAAAAGTATTGTTTATATGGCGGATGGCACAGTAAAGAAAGGTGTGCTCACTGTTAATTTTGAGAGTTACAGTTCAAGGGTTGATATTCCGCAAAAAAATGAGATAAGTTTTGTTGCCGAGGGCGATACAACTATACAGCAATTAAGCATTACAAGTATAAAATCTTATCTAGTAGATGGCAAAATCTACGAACCTAAAATAATAGATTTATATTTTACCGGGCAGGGCCACTATCTTTTTGTGAGAAGAATGACAGAAGAAAAGGCAAAGATGCAGTTGTATGAATTGTACCAGAGCTATAAGAGCAACGATACTGGCGAGGAGACCTCTTACTATTTTATTTCTTTTCCATCATTTTCCAGCTATGAAGTAGCGCAAATAAGCAGTAATAAATTGGTTCCCGGATTTGAATATAAGATGAGTGCCTATGTTGCAGATTGTCCGGAGCTATCAAAAAAAATTCAGTCAAAAGAAAAAGCCTATTACTATTCATTTACATCACTTCGTTATAAACAGATTGAAGTTATACAACGGATTGTGAAAGAATACAATGATTGCAGGTAATCAGCTGCTTACGGGCCATTTTAACGCTCTCAATAGACAGAAATGAGGCGCCCACCATCTCATAAAAGCCATAGGTACAAGGGCTTCCGGAAATGTTGCGACGAATTCCCGAATTAACGCGACGTACAGGCAGCAGTCCATTTAAACGAAAAGTACGCCTGGCCATCTTATATGTATTAAATCACTTTTAAAAATTACAATTATGAAAAAGATTTTTACATTACTATTGGCAGCAGGTGCGTTCACAATTGCTTCAGCACAATCCAGGGGTTTTGATCATGGCAAACAGGAGTCTGTGTATGCTTACAACGGAAAACAATCAGTCATACATGATATCAACCGTACCTATGATTATAAGATTGCTGCTATCAGGCAAAACAGGTGGATGAACAGGTGGGAAAAATCAAAACAGATCAGCCAATTGGAAAGACAGCGCGATGCTGAAATTGCCCAGGTGCAGTTTCGTTTTGAAAAAGACAACCACGGATTCGGAAATCATGGTTATGCTGACAACAAAAAGCACAGGTGGTAATAAGCAATACATAAGGTTGGATGTTTTCTTTAATAAGGCCGGTTATCCGGCCTTATTTTTTATAGTATAGAACAAATGATTAACAAAGGGAGCTTTAATTGCAAAAGAAATGAACTCTTATACCTGCCTTTCATTCTATGAGAGTTTTTTACAAAAGCTGCAGGAAGGATAAATAAAAAAGCGAAGTCATGACAACTTCGCTTTATGGGTTAGTAATAACAGATCTATTCGCCACGTTTCTTTTCCACCAGGGCGGTTCCGCATTTAGGGCATTTGCCGTCTTTATCGAGCGCCACTTCGGGGTGCATGGGGCAGGTATAAATTCTTGTTACTTCGGCTTTCATTTGCTCCTTCAAAGAAAGATGCATTTCTTTTCCGCATTTAGGGCATTTGCCGGGGTCATGACTGGTTACGTCTAAATGCACGGGGCAATTATAATTTTTGGTTACTTCAGTCTTCATTTGTTCTTTTAAGGAAAGATGCATTTTCATGCCGCATTTGGGACAATTGCCGGCTTTATCGCTCATTACATCCGGGTGCATAGAACAAGTGTAATAGCTTGCATGTTTGGTGGTATCTGTTCTGCCTGCTTTTGTTTGTGCAAAAATTACGGTTGAAGCAATGAAAAATAGAGAGGCTAAAAGAAATATTTTTTTCATGTCTGGTTATTTTTGGGTTTCGCCAGGATAAATATCTTCTGACCAGACAAAATTAATTTGGGGGCTATGTTTTACAATTGATATGTTTCACCGGCAGCAATGATTTTTATCATGTGCCTGGATAAATTCCGGTGGTAAAGCAGCAAAAGCGACATATAATGTATAATTGAGGTCTTCACTTTCTTCAAAATGGACACCTGTAATAAGCGATTTATAGTACCTTGAAATAAAAAGCCTTTCTGTCACTGTTTTTTTATACCCTGCTTACCATTGGGTACAAAAGCGCAATTCAACAAACAATGAAAAACGATCAACAAAGTAAAGCAGCCATTACCCGGACGCTTGAAGATTACTATTTTAAAGGGATCTATGAAGGCGATGTGGATCTTTTAAACAGGGTCTTTAACAAGGGCACTCTCTTGTTTGGCGATGTAAAAGGCCAGCCATATGCTAAAAGCTTAGACCAATACCTGGATGGTGTGGCTCACCGCCAAAGCCCGAAAGATTCTGGCAAACCATTTGACGGAACTATCATTTCAATAGAGGTGGTTAATACCATAGCTATTGCAAATGTTCATGTGAAGATGTATGAATTCAACTACGATGAGTTCCTTTCCTTTCACAAAATAGATGGCAAATGGTTTATCGTTAATAAAATGATCAGCGACAGTGCAGTATAAAACTTTTAAAAATGGCATGGTACAATAACAAAGCAACAAAACTGCTGAATATTCAATATCCAATTCTGCAGGGGCCTTTTGGCGGTAATCTGTCATCAGTTGAACTGGTTGCCACCGTATCCAATGCGGGTGGGCTTGGCGGTTATGGAGCTTATACACTAAGTTCACAAGAAATAGTTGAAGTGGACAAGCAAATAAAAGCTGCTACTGGCAGACCTTATAACCTGAACTTGTGGGTGTCTGACTCTGATGCGATTGATGGTACAGTTCCGGACCAGCAGTTTGAGTTGGCCAGACAATTGTTTAAACCTTATTTTGAGGAAGCAGGTATTGCTTTACCTGAAAAACCTGCGCCGTTTAAATCGCGGTTTGAGAACCAGGTGCAGGCTGTCCTGGATATCCGGCCCAAAGTGTTCAGCTTTATGTTTGGGGTGCCATCAGCAGAAATATTGCAGCAATGCGGCCGGTTGGGTATTGTAACGGTTGGGGCAGCCACTACATTGGATGAGGCTATTTTTTTAGAGAATGCAGGTGTTGATATGATCATTGCTTCAGGCTTTGAGGCAGGTGGACATCGCCCATCTTTTTTACAAAGTGCTGAAGTGTCTGTCACCGGAACCTTTGTGTTGTTGCAGCTCATCAAAGAAAAATTAAAAATACCAGTGATAGCCGCCGGGGTATCGCAAATGGGAAGGGCATTTCGGCAGCCCTTACGCTTGGCGCGGATGCTGCGCAAATAGGAACAGCGTTTCTTGCCTGCGATGAATCGAATGCACTTCCCATACACAGGAAAATGTTATTTTCTGATGCAGCCAAATACACGAGTCTGTCGCGTGCATTTACCGGCAGGCTGGGACGCGGCATTACCAGCCGGATTGCCAAAGAACAAACAGGAAATGAAAAAAGCTTTTTGCCATTCCCGTTGCAAACAACATTCATGTCTTCTTTAAGAAAAGCGGCGCTGGATCAGCAGAAATGGGATATGGTATTGTTTTGGGGTGGACAAATTGCACCAATACTCAAACACACCAAAGCGAAAGTGTTGATGGAATCCCTGATTGAAGAAACCACTGCTTATTTCAACAACCTGAAATAAACTTTACATATTGTTAGAAGACTATTCGATGAAAACGATAAGCGTATAGCACCCGAACCGGAATTCTGTCATATTAAAAATCGAAAGCTATGAGCAATTCAAAAGTTTGGTATGTAACCGGGGCTTCGCAGGGCCTGGGGCTGGTATTGGTAAAAAAACTATTAGCCGCTGGCTATCGTGTAGCAGCTACATCGCGCAATGGGCAAATATTAAAAGAAGCGGTGGGTATTACAGACACGGAACGTTTCCTGGCCCAGTCTGTAGATCTGAATAGCACAGATAGCATTGATGTATCAATTCAACAAACGTTATTAGCTTTTGGGCAGATAGATGTACTGGTTAATAACGCCGGATATGGAATGGCAGGTACTGTTGAAGAAACAGAAGAAAAGAAAATACATGATATTATAGATGTGAATCTCATTTCCACCATCAATGTGTCGAAGATGGTGCTGCCTGTGATGCGCAGGCAACGATCTGGTTACATCATCAATATTGGCTCTGTCGCAGGTTTTGCGGGTGCTCCGGGATGGGCTGTTTATTCAGCCACCAAAGCGGCGGTGGCGGCATTTTCGGAGGTACTTGCGCTTGATATCAGCGAATTTGGTATTAGCGTAACAGTGGTCGAGCCATCCGGGTTTCGCACAGGTTTTTTAACCAAAGGTTCATTGGCATTTACTGAAAGCAAGGTTGAAGGGTATGATGCTGTTAAAGAAACGCAGAAAAAGTATTTGTCTATGAATGGAAAGCAAGCCGGTGATCCTGACAAAGCCGCAGCAATATTGATTGATTTATTTGAAAGCAAAGAACGTCCGCTGCATCTTTACCTTGGCAATGATGCTTATAGCCGCGTTTCTGAAAAGCTGGCAGCTATGAAAGCCGAACTAGAAAAATGGAAACCCGTTACTATCTCCGCAGATTTTACATCATAATTTACCCGCCCAATGCGTTTGCAAATTGCACAATATCAGTTTTGCTGAATTTTGTCAACTCAATAATGTTGGCATTATGTCTTAAAAAAGGAGGAACAATCCGAAGCGCCTCCGTTGCATTGTCAAAATCGCTTATAAACCACGATTTGTGAACACCGGATTTGCAGCCCCAGTCTGCATTTGCCAGCAAATGTGATCCGGATTCCACAAATAATTTGATCACTTGCTTACATTCAAAAGTATTTTCTGAATGAGGGATTTCAATTAGAAAAGTTGCCATTTTTTACTATTGGGTGATTTTATTAAATGATTTTATTATTGTGCGTTTGTATAAATTATCAGATCCCAAACCAGCGGGCTTTGCGGCTTGCACCAAAATATTCCTTGTCTGCAACAAGTGCCTCGGACGGTTCATGATGAATTCCCACGGGTTTGGGGCCCGAGAAAAAATCAACATCTACACGTCCAACCTGGCCCTTGCCATACTCAATATAACAGGAACCAGCACCTGTATACACATTGTTGTTTTCATTGCCATAAAATTTTGCAATGATAGAGGCGGCAGCAATTTTTGCGGCTCCTTCTGCAAACACACCGGCCTTGGGAGTTCCTACACTGGTTACATCTCCAATAGCATAAACATCCGGAAACTTTGTCAGAAGATCTGTTTTGTTAACTGGGATCCATCCATTCTCAGTCATACTGCTTTGCAATACTATATCCGGCGCAACATGCTTTGGTATGCCCAGAAATAAATCATACGGCAATGTTGTGCCATCATCAAGAACAACCAGTTTACCGGGTCCATCAAGCGAGCT
>Ga0157376_10003457_pt1 | contig 10885 bp, 10 predicted proteins | sample M45metaG_FD_121801 | JGI IMG/M metagenome (GOLD analysis project Ga0157376, IMG submission 121801) | Miscanthus rhizosphere microbial communities from Kellogg Biological Station, Michigan, USA - M4-5 metaG | ecosystem: Host-associated > Plants > Roots > Rhizosphere > Soil | place: USA: Michigan... | reverse complement strand
CGCACGTCCAGATTAGCGTTTGTCATCGCCGCCGGCATCCAATTGTCGTTGGCGGCTCATCCGGCTCGCGCAGCCGGCGGCTGCACGGCCGGAAGCCGCTGTCTCCCGGTGGACACCCACGGGAAGCCTGCACCGGAGCCCGCGCCATTCGTCGCGCAGTGCACCGGAAAATTTCCTGACTTCCTCGCGCCGGCGAGCTATCTGGCCGGCCCCTATACCGGACCATGGTTCGCGCTTTCACAGAACTACCCGGACGTCGCGCCTGCGGACACCTATCCTTGGCTCTCGATCAAATTCGAACAGGCGGACGATTATCTCTACGCGCTTCGCACTTATGCCTTCGAAGGCATGATAGAGGCCGACTTCGTGCCGCAGAAAAACAATGTGCGGCCGTGGTTCCACATGCCGCTGATGAATAACGGGACAGGGCGGCGCGAGCCCATCCGCGGATTGACGGAAGAGCGGGTCGTTCCGGGCCCCGAACTGGGCGTGAAGCTGCACACGGGCATTCATAATTACGCGGTCGGTTTTTATAATGCCGCCGGCGCCACCGCGATCGCGAAGGTCTGGAAGACCGGGGTGCCCGATATTTCCGCCGTGCAATTCCCCGAAGGGGCGATGTCCTTCAAGATCCTGTTCAGCGCCGGCAAGCCTGAGGATTTCTCGGATCCGTCGTCCGATCCGATGACCGGCGCGCCGGAATTCAAGATCATGACCAACGGCGGCGTGACGACAGTTCGCCTGCTGCAAATGGACGTTGCCGCGGTCGACAAGAACTCGCCGACCGGATGGGTGTTCGGTACGTTTGCGTTCGACAAGACGGCGACCGATCCGGTGGCCTGGAACAGGCTTCGCCCGGTTGGCATGTCATGGGGAAATGACTTCGGCTACACTCCGGCAGATCAGGCGGCCAGCAAGCCGCTGATGGAGTCGCGGGTCTCCTCGCAGGTGCCGCCCTATGCCAAAAGCCATCTTGGCTGGGCCGGCCGGCCGAACGGTCCGGTCGATAACCCGATATCGGGTTGTCTCAGCTGCCACGGCACGGCGGAATTCCCCATCGCCGCCGACCTCGCGCCGTTCGGCAATTTCTGCAACACGGACGACAAGAAAATGCTCTGGTTCCGCACTTTCAAGGGCGATCAGCCCTTTGGCGCCGTCGATACGGAAACCTGTCTGCCGACCGCGCCTGCGGTCCCGCTCAAGCCGCTCGATTTTTCATTACAGATGAAGGTTGCGGTTCAGAATGTGCTGCAGTTCAAACTGGTGAACTCGTGTGACCCGGCTGCGCCGACGCCGCTTGACGTCCACGAGCTGGCTGTGAATCCCTATGCCGATGCGCCCGCCGTCTCGCGTTGAGCCGTAGCGCGGCAGACCTTGCGTTGTGCCTGACCGTCGCGATAAGTAATTGGCGACGTCGATGAACAGCCCGTCCTTTTGGCGGGCTGTTTCATTTCGCGCTACGGCTTTGCCGGATTGGAGCGATGCCGATGCCTTTCTGGACTTGCGAACAATGCGGTGCCCAGTTTCCCGAAAGCGCCGCGCCGCCGCGATCGTGCCCGGTTTGCGAGGACGAGCGGCAATATGTGAACTGGAAAGGCCAGCAATGGATCGCGCGTGAGGAGCTGGCGCAGCGTCACAAGCTGGTCTGGCGCGACGATCTCGGCATCCCCGGAATAGGCGTCGAACCCGGTTTTGCGATCGGGCAACGCGCATTGTTGGTGCGTGAGGGCGATGGCTGCGTGATGTGGGATTGCATCCCGCTGGTTACGCGTGAGGCGGTGGAATATGTCCGCTCGCTCGGCGGCCTGAAGGCGATTGCTGTCTCGCATCCACATTATTATGGCGCGGTTGCGGATTGGAGCGACGCATTCGGTGGCGCACTTATTTATTTGCATGGCGACGATCGCGCCTTTGTCACGCGGCCACATCCCGCCATCGTACCGTGGACGGGGGATAGCCATCGGCTCTCCGACGATATCCTGCTGGTGCGTACCGGCGGGCATTTTGCCGGCGGCACGATCATGCATTGGCGTGCTGGCGCGGAGGGTAAAGGCGCGCTGCTCACCGGCGACGTCGCCATGGTGGCAATGGACCGCCGATCGCTGAGCTTCATGTACAGCTATCCGAATTACATTCCGCTGAATGGGGCATCCGTGCGCCGGATCGCGAGCGCGGTCGAACCGCTGGCGTTCGATCGCATCTACGGAGCGTGGTGGGGCCGCAATATCGGCGCAGGTGCAAAAGCGGCGTTTGAGGCCTCCGTTCGGCGCTATCTTGCCGCGATTGCGGATTAAGCCCGTTCGTACGGGCACCCGGCTGCTCCAGCCGGTTTTCCAAATCTTGCCACCCAATACAGCATTGCTATATCAGGCCTTTCCCATCCACTTCGTTTCGTCCGCGAGCCCCCGATGACCACCACCACCGCCCCCGAATCCCAGCCCTTCCAGGCCGAGGTCGCCGAACTGCTGCATCTGATGGTGCACTCGGTCTATTCGGAAACTGATATTTTCCTGCGCGAATTGATTTCGAACGCGTCGGACGCCTGTGACAAGCTGCGCTATGAGGCGATTGCCGCACCCGATCTGATCGCCGACGGTGCGCCGCCCAAAATTCGAATCGTGCCGAACAAGCAGGCGAACACGCTTGGCGTGGTCGATAGCGGCATCGGGATGGATCGGCAGGAGCTGATCGATAATCTCGGCACCATCGCGCGCTCGGGGACCAAATCGTTTCTGTCCCGCCTGACCGAGGCCAAGGACGGCGCCAACCTGATCGGCCAGTTCGGGGTCGGGTTCTACGCGGCCTTCATGGTCGCCGAGCGTATCGTCGTCACCAGCCGTCGCGCGGGTTCCGATCAGGTCTGGGTCTGGTCGGCGTCGGGCGGCAGCGGTTTTGAAATTGCACCTGCAAGCGAAGACGATGCAAAACGCGTCACGCGCGGCACCGAGATCGTCCTGCATCTGAAGAAGGAGGCAGAGAAATATCTCGAGACCCACGAGATCGAGCGCATCGTGCGCGCCTATTCCGACAATATCCAGTTTCCGATCGAGCTTGTTCCGGAGGAGGGTGAGCCGAGCCAGATCAATTCGGCCAGCGCGCTGTGGCAGCGGCCGAAATCGGAATTGACGCCGGAAGACTACAAGCAGGCCTATCAGTCGATCGCCGGTGCCTTCGACGATCCCGCGATGATTTTGCACTACCGCGCCGAAGGGCGTCAGTCCTATGCGGTGATGCTGTTTGCACCATCGACAAAGCCGTTCGATCTGTTCGACCAGTCGCGCAAGGGCAAGGTTAAGCTCTATGTCCGCCGCGTCTTTATCGCCGACGACGCCGATCTGCTGCCGGCCTATTTGCGCTTCATCCGCGGCGTGATTGACAGCGAGGATCTGCCGCTCAATATCTCCCGCGAGATGCTGCAGAACAATCCGCAACTCGTGCAGATCCGCAATGCCGTTACCGGCCGTGTGATAAGCGAGCTCGAAAGCCTCGGCGAGAAAGAGCCGGAAGCCTTCGCGAAAATCTGGGATGCGTTCGGCCCCGTCGTCAAGGAAGGCATCTGGGAAGATTTCGAGCGGCGCGAGAGATTGCTGGCGCTGTCGCGCTTCACCACGACCTCGGGCGAGAAACGCTCGCTCAAGCAGTATGTCGAGGGCCTGAAGCCCAACCAGACCGAGATCTATTACCTCACCGGCGACAGTATCGAGCGGCTGAAGTCCAACCCGAAGCTCGAGTCCGCGACCGCTCGCGGCATCGAGGTGTTGCTGCTGACCGACCCGGTCGACGCGTTCTGGACCGCGGCGCCGCTCGATTTCGGCGGCAAGCCGCTGAAGTCGCTGAGTCAGGGCGATATCGATTTCGGGCTGATCCCGCTGCTGGGAGACAAAGCCGACGAGAAGAACGAGGATTCGGCTACCGACGAGGCCGCGACCATCGCCATCATCAAGGATGCGCTCGGCGAGCGCGTGTCGGACGTGCGGGCCTCGCAACGGCTGACATCGAGCGCGTCATGTCTGGTCGCCGGCGGCGACGGTCGCGATCGCATGCTCGAGCGGCTGCTGGCGATGCAAAACAAGGCCCCGGTGACGAAGCCGGTTCTCGAGATCAATATGCGTCATCCTCTTGTGGCAGCAATCGCAAATGCCGAGGACGCAGCTACGGATATTTCGTTCCTGCTGCTGGAGCAGGCGCAGATCCTCGACGGCGACCTGCCGGAAGATCCGTCGGCGTTTGCCGCCAGGCTCAACCAACTGGTGCTGCGTGGCGTCAAGCCTTAGGCGGCCGTCAGCATCGCGGTATCGGCTATTGCGTGCCTGAAGGCGCAAGCACGATCACGCCATTGGCGGGCAATGTGACTGCAGCTCTCGCCGCAAAACCGTCCAGCGGTTCGTTCCAGGCGCGGACATGCCCGCCATTGCCGACCGGCACCGGATTTGGAAAATTGTCGTAGACGTCGCTGTTAAGCAGTTCGAGCCAGTCGCCCGCAAATGGCAGTCCGATCGCCTAACCCTGCTTCGGTTGCTCGGCGAAGTTGGCGACGACGACACGTCCTGATCACAGGAGGCTTGCCAAGATCCTCGAACATCCGGTTGATGTGCGCCAACCGCCAGCCGAGCTGATCGGCGGCAATGCAATAGTCATTATTCCGGCGAGAAATAGTCGACGCCGTTATAGCCCATGCTCGAAGCGGTTTCGAACTCCTGGATCGGCTTGCGGCTCCCATGGCGCTGTTGCGGTTCACTCTGCTGAAATCGACGGCCGTGTGAACCCTCGTTTCGTTACGCCCGCTCGGATCGTATGTAGCAAATTGGGCGGCAGATGTGACGCCCTGCCGTTTCACCGGGACGTGGAAATTTGCGTCCCCTGAACCGGATTTCAAAATCGGCCGTATCTGCTAGACAGTTCCGAGAACCGGATAGCGCGCATCGCAATGACCATTTCTTCCGACAGCGACATTTTCTACGGCGGCATTCCGGTCTTTCGCGGCTTTGGCAGCCTGATGGACCCGGCGCTGTATTCGCCGTTGCCGGACGACTGGACCGTCGGCGTCGCCGACATCGTGGAATCGACCAAGGCGATCGCCAATCAGCGTTACAAGGCGGTGAACATGGCCGGTGCCGCTGTCATCGCGGCCGTCACCAATGCGCTGGAGGGGCGGGAGTTTCCATTCGTGTTCGGGGGTGACGGCGCAAGCTTTGCCATTGCGCCCGCCGATCTCGCGCGCACGCGTGAGGCGTTGGCGGCAACCGCAATTTGGGTCAAGGAAGATCTCGATCTGGTGATGCGTGTGGCGCTGGTACCGGTCAAGGCCGTACGCGCGCAGGGCTTCGACGTTCGCGTCGCCCGTTTCGGGCCGTCGCCTAATCTGTCCTATGCGATGTTTTCGGGCGGCGGTTTGGGTTGGGCGGAAGCCGCGATGAAGCGTGGCGAATTCGCCGTCCCGGCGGCGCCACCGGGCACGCAGCCGGATCTATCCGGCCTGTCATGCCGGTTTGAGGAAATGCCGTCCACGCGCGGCCTCATCCTTTCCGTTCTGGTGGTGCCGGCACAAGGCGCCGATCCAGTCGCATTCCGCAAGGTGATCGAAGACGTCATCGATCTCGTCGAACGAAGTCCCGATGCCGGACGGCCGGTGCCGCCGGAAGGGCCGCCGCTGCGATGGCCGCCGGCAGGCGTGGAGTATGAAGCGCGCGCCGCGCGCGGCGGCCCGTTGCTCGTGCGGCGCACCTTCGTGCTCGCTACGACGCTGTGGGCTTATGTGGTGATGCGCTTCGGTATCAAGGTCGGCAACTTCGTGCCGAAGACTTATGTGCAACAGGTGGTGGAGAATTCCGACTTCCGCAAATATGACGATGGATTGCGCATGATCATCGACTGTACGCCGGAGCTCGAGCGTGCGCTGACGCAGCGTCTGGTGACGGCGGCCTCAAGCCGCATCGTGCGCTATGGCTTACACCGTCAGGATGCGGCGATGATGACCTGTTTCACGCCGTCGGTGATGCGCAGCGATCATGTACATTTCATCGATGGCGCACGCGGCGGTTACGCATCGGCAGCCACGGCGTTGAAAGCTTCAGCAGCCTGATTCTATTTCTATCGCGCGACGCGGGTCCATGTTTCGCCGCCACAGAGTGCGCCGACGCAGCCTTCGACGCGCATACTAGCCGGTCCCAGGATCGAAACGTTGCTCGCGTAGCTGGAGCCGTCATCGGCGTTGTAGATCGTACCCGACCATTTGCCGGGGCCGGTGGGATGCATGCCGCTGAACAGCGGAAGGCCGATGATCGGACGCTTCTTCAGGGCCGGATTTGGATTCTTGTCGTCGACTTGCGGCTTGCCTGTGGCAAGATCGATCGGCTCGCGTAGCCCGACAATGACCCCGCAAATTCCGCCAGCGCATTTGCTGACACGCACCCGGGCGTCTCCCGCCTGTGTCTGCCAGATGCCGGTCGGCTCGCCGTCCTGCGCCCGAACGGATGGCGCGGCGAGCAATATCGCCGCAAGCAGTATGATGAAATGCAATCTGCAGGCCATGAATCAATCCCCGAAAAAGCAGGCCTGCATAACAACAAATCAGATTCGCGCAACGCGTTTTGCCGCGATCATTTGCCCCAGCGCGTCACGCGGATCGATAGCGCCGTGCCGAGCCCGTACACGGCCATGGCGGCGCCCACCAGCGCGAACAAGCTCCAGGCCGGTGCGCCCGACGAGGCAAGCCACCAACCGCCGAGGCCGACCAACAGCAATCTTGCCGTACCGGCCAGCACCGGCCCGCCGACCTTCGCCGCTCCTTGTGACGAGAAATACAGGCATGCGCCCATCCCGAAGAAGGCGAACGCCGGTCCGGCCCAGGCAAAATAGGAATAGGCAGCGGCGGTGACGCCGGGATCGCTTGTAAACAGCGAGACCCAGAGCGCCGGCCATATCGCCACGATCAGGCCGACGATCCCCACGGTCAGGCTGGCCGACGCGCCAGCCGTCCATGCCACCCGACGCGCACGCGCCACAAGACCCGCGCCCATCGCCATGCCGACCATCGGCACGGAGGCAACCCCGAAAGCAAATGCAATCGGGGTCAGCAGGAATTCCAGCCGCGAGCCCATGCCGTAGCCGGCCAGCGTCTCGGTGCCGAAACTTGCCAGGATTTTGGTGAAGATCAGAATTGTCAGCACGGTCTGCAGCGGCGACAGGCAGGAGACCGCGCCGACCTTGAGAATGTCGACGAACATGTCGCGCTGGAATGTGAAGGCGGAAAAATTCAGCTTCAGCCGGCTGCGGCCGCTGACAAGGTACCACGCCAGGAATATTGCCCCACACGTAAAGGCGGTGAGTTGACCCGCGGCGACGCCGCGCATGCCGAGCTTCGGCAATCCGAGCAGCCCGAGCCCGAGGCCGCCGCCGACCGCGATCTGGATAACGGCGGTGCCGATCAGTACCGCCGACGGGATGCGCATGTCGCCGGTGCCGCGCACGACCGAAGCCAGCGTATTGAGCAGCCAGACCGAGATCGCGCCGGAGAACAGCACTTGCGAATATTGGATGGACTGTTCGAGCACGCCGCCGCGCCCGCCCAGCAACGTGTAGAATTCGCGGCCGAAGGCCAGCATCGTCACGGTGAAGAACAATCCGGCGCCGACGCCGATGATGGCCGCGTGCAGCGCCAGCGTCGCCGCGCGGTCCCGGTTTCCGGCGCCGAGCGCGCGGCTGATGGCGGATGAGACCCCGCCGCCCATCGCGCCCGCCGACATCATCTGCGTCAGCATCACGAAGGGAAACACCAGTGCTATACCCGCGAGCGGCTCGGTGCCGAGCCGGCCGATATAGGAAGTCTCGGCGACTGCAACGAGCGTGGTGCCGAACATCGCGATGGTGTTGGGGATCGCGAGCTTCAACAGCGTCGGCAGGATCGGGGAGGTCAGCAGGCGGTTGACCGGGGCGGCAGGTGTTACCCTCGTGGCTGCTGGGCGCATTTCGAGCGGGGCGTCAATCGTCATGCGTCACCGGTTCATCGGCCTGAACGGAATAGATTATGCCTGACTATTATGGGGCCGGCCCGGCGCAAGCCACCCATCGCCATGCAGGGGTCACCACGGCAGGCCGCATAGGTCGATGGTGCCGTTGCGCGGCGCGCGCGGGGTGAAGTCGAACACGAACGGGGCCATGACGTCGAAGCGGACGCGCCCCTCCGGCTGCTCGGCATAGACCTCGCCCGTGAAGGGATGCCAGCCGCGCGCCTCGTAAAATGCGAATTTATCGGGCTCGCAGAACAACATCGCAAACCGGATCGCCTCATGGTCGCGCATGGTCCGCACCGCGGCGTTGAGCGCGAGGGTGGCATAACCGCGGCCTCGGCAATCCTCGCGGGTCGAGACGCCGCCGATGCCGCCGACATTCGTCTTGCGCCCGTTCCAGGTGACGGTGCGGAAGTAGATACCGACGTGACAGACAACTCCGCCGCCGGATTCCTGCGGCGTCTCGATCAGCACGCGCAAATCGGCATGGGCCCATTTGACGTGACCCCATGGCAGTTTCTTGACGACGTCTTCGGGCCAGACCGCGTCCATCAGCGGTTTGACTGCCGGCCAAGATGCGTCCCCGTTCAGAACATCGATTTCGATACTCATGTGTTCTTGCCCCATGACGCTTTGTTTCAACGCGTTGTAGCCGTCATACGCCGAACGCGGAGCGGTGTTACCGAACAAGGCGCCCGTTTCGTCAAATTGCGGTTTTTAAGCGCGATGGAACCTTCTATAAGGGTTTTCCGTTAAACCACGTCTCCCATCATTTTCGGACATCACCCCATGACCTTTACGCTCCCCAATCTGCCCTACGCCCATGACGCCCTTGCGCCCCATATGTCCAAGGAAACGCTGGAATTCCACCACGACAAGCATCACCAGGCTTACGTGACCAATGGCAACAACGCGATCAAGGGGACCGAATTCGAGGGCAAGTCCCTTGAGGAAATCGTCAAGGCTTCGTTCGGGAAGAATCCGGCCGTGTTCAACAATGCCGGCCAGCACTACAACCATCTGCATTTCTGGAATTGGATGAAGCCGAATGGCGGCGGCAGCAAGCTGCCCGGCCGTCTCGAAAAGAAGATCAATGAGGACCTCGGCGGGCTTGAGAAGTTCAAGACCGACTTCGCCGCCGCCGGCGTCGGCCAGTTCGGCTCCGGCTGGTGCTGGCTCCAGGTCAAGAACGGCAAGCTCGAAATTTCCAAGACTGCGAACGGCGAGAGCCCGCTGGTGCACGGCGCCACGCCGATCCTCGGCTGCGACGTTTGGGAGCACTCCTACTACATCGACTATCGCAACCGCCGTCCAGACTATTTGAAGGCGTTCGTCGATCATCTCGTGAACTGGGACTATGTCGATGAGATGTTCGGCAAGGTCTGATAGTTCGAGCGATGACTAGTTGGGGGCGGCAGTGCAAAACTGCCGCCCTTTTCGTTTGTGCCGTGCCTTGCGATCCTTGCGGGACTCGCAGCCTTGCGGCACAAATTGCGTAGCGGGGACTTGATCCGCCGGTTTGGGAAATGCTGCGATGAGCTATCTGCTGGTTTTCTTTGGCGGCGGCCTCGGCGCGATGCTGCGCCATCTCGTCAACGTCACCTGCGCCCGCTGCATCGGCATCGGATTTCCCTACGGCACCTTCATCATCAACATATCCGGATCGACCGTGATGGGACTGATCGCGGGCTATCTTGCCTTCAGGGGCGAGGCGTCGCAGGCTTGGCGGCTATTTCTGATGACCGGCATTCTCGGCGGCTACACCACGTTCTCGGCCTTTTCTCTGGATGCCGCGCTGCTTTACGAGCGCGGCGAGCTTGGCCTCGCGGCGGTCTACGTTCTCGGCTCGGTCGTGCTGTCGATCGCGGGCCTGTTTGCCGGCCTTGCGCTGGTGCGCCATCTCACCTGAACCGGTAATCGCGTGACGCCGTCGCATGGGCATCCCTGAGCGGCGCATGGGTATACCCCAGCTTCCGTTTGCCTCACTGTCATGCCAGGACTAAGCAGGGTGGACCCCATCATCCGCCCGATTCATTGCCTTGTCAGATCCTCCCATAAAAGACCCGGCGCCTGCCGACGACGCCGCGGAGGCTGAGCCGCGCGCGCGGCGCGCTCGCAAGCCGGTGGGTTGGTCGATGATCGTCATCGGCGTGCTGGTCGCGGTCAGCGCCACGCTGGTTTATCGCCGCGACGGCATGCCGGGCGTGCTGGAGATTCTGACCCACGATCTGGCGCTGTTCGGCGGCATCCTGCCGCGCGTGCTGGCCGGCTGCCTGCTTGGCGCCTTCATCGCCGAAATCCTGCCGCACGAAAAAGTGTCGCGATCGCTCGGGCCGAACTCCGGCCTGAAAGGGCTTTTGATCGGAACGGCGTTCGGCGCGATCCTGCCCGGCGGTCCGTTCACCGCCTATCCGGTGGCGGCGGCGTTGCTCACGGTCGGCGCCGATTTCGGCGCGACGATCGCGATGGTGGTGAGCTGGACGCTGATCGGCTACGGCCGGGCGGTCGCGTGGGAACTGCCTATTCTCGGCACCGATTTCACGCTATGGCGTATCGCGATCTCGTTGCCGATCCCGGTTCTGGCCGGCGCGCTCGGCCGCTTCGTCTACGTGCGGATGTATCCGAAGGGCGAAGTGTTATGACGACCTCCGCGCTGATCATCGACATCACGCTGTGGGGCTCGGTGTTGGCGCTTGGCTTCATGGCTTGGCAGCGCGGCCGCGTGGTGCTGGTGTCGTCGATGCGCGAAGGCACCATGGACTTCATCAACATCGTGCCGCGTATCGCGCTCGGCGTGATCGGCTCGGGCTACATCGCCGCCGTGATTCCGCCTGAGGTCATCACCGGCTGGCTCGGGCCTGATAGCGGCTGGCCTG
>Ga0157376_10003456_pt1 | contig 10886 bp, 7 predicted proteins | sample M45metaG_FD_121801 | JGI IMG/M metagenome (GOLD analysis project Ga0157376, IMG submission 121801) | Miscanthus rhizosphere microbial communities from Kellogg Biological Station, Michigan, USA - M4-5 metaG | ecosystem: Host-associated > Plants > Roots > Rhizosphere > Soil | place: USA: Michigan... | reverse complement strand
CATTGAAGACAATCCACCGCACGATAATCTCTCCAGCCGGGGGCACTCAGGAACGAGGTATCCGGGCCTGTGGATTTTATCGCACCTCCGCCATCCCGGGAAGGCCCGTGTTTTGCGCCGTTAGCCACCACGCCCGGCCTCTCGGAGCGATCCCCCAAAAACAAAATTTCATTTGCCGCCTCCCAACCTTCCGCAACAATTGGCAGGCTGGTTGCCTTTGAGTGTGCAGTTCTCAAAGATGACGATCGAGTCCATTTCCCTTCAGGGCTATAATGCGTTCCAAATCAGTGAAGTTCACGTATGCAAGAGAGAGATCGTTCGGGATCGGCGTGGGCGGAGCGTGCCCAAAACTAGGAGAGAAGATATGAGATTACGGATGGCCCTCAGTTTCGTGTTGCTCGCAACAGCAAGCTTGATGGCCCAGACCTTCCGCGGAACGATTCTTGGCACCGTGACAGACTCGTCCGGCGCCGTGGTATCGAGCGCGCAGGTGACTGTAAAGAATGTCGACACAGGCCTTGAACGCACGACCCAAACGAGCTCGGACGGAAGCTACAGTCTGCCGGAATTGCCCATCGGCACATACACGGTGAGCGTGACGCAGAGCGGGTTTCAGACGTTCGTTGCAACCGGAGTGGTTGTCAATGTGGCCACTGAGCGGCGCGTGGATGCCTCGTTGAAGACCGGCGAAGTTTCTACCAAAGTCGAGGTATCAGCCGACCAGTTGCCGATGGTTGAGACCACTACCAATGATTTGGGGGGTGTGCTTACTTCCCAGGTCGTCGAGAACTTGCCCGTCAACGGACGCGACTACACGAAGTTGATCTACCTCAATCCGGGCGTTTCTGGTTCGCCCGACCAGATTTCCGATTCACCTGGCTCCTTCGGCGAATTCAGCATGAACGGAGCGCGTGGCCGTTCGAACAACTACCTGCTCGACGGCACCGACATGAACGATGGTTATCGGAATGATCCAGCGATCAATCAGGCCGGTGTGTTCGGTACTCCATCGGCGATTCTCCCGATTGACGCCGTCGCCGAAGTGAACGTCATCTCGAACTTCCAGCCCGAGTATGGTCGAAATGCGGGTGCCGTCGTCAACATCGTGACCAAGAGCGGAACCAACTCGTTGCACGGCACGGCCGCGGAATACTTCCGGAACGACCAGTTGGGTGCTCGCAACTATTTCAATCCCTCGAACCAGCCAAAGGCCGGATTCCACAACAATCAGTACGGCGCATCGCTCGGTGGACCCATCATCAAGGATAAAACCTTCTTCTATGTGGACTACGAGGGCCAACGGGAGACCGTCGGAGTCGTCACGCTTGCGACCGTGCCGACCGGAAGCGCAGCCGACGGCTCACTCCAACCGAGCGATTCCACTAACCCCGTCATCGCGCAATTGCTCGCCAATCATCCTTGGCCCGCCCCTAATTTGGCCAGGGGCGAGCTGTTCGGCCCTGGCAGTGCCTCGGTGGTATCGCCATCGTTTAACAATCTTTCCAGCTTTATTGCGAAGATCGACCACAACTTCAACACGCGGAACATCCTCACGGGCCGCTATTTCTTTGGCGACAGCACCCAATCCTTTCCGTTGGCGCTGACTGCGAGCGGCGGCCAGTTGCCGGGCTTCAACACAAACACTCCGACGCGTGTGCAGCTGGTTTCGCTCTCCTACACCCGAACGATCGGAAACAATAAGGTGAATGAACTGCGCTACGGCTGGAATCGTTTCGCGGAAGGTTTCTTCCCGCAGGACCAGGCATTCCATCCCAGTTCGATTGGAATGTGCGCTGCGAGTACCACCGATCTTTGCGGCGCCAACGGGCCCTCGGACTCAGGCCTGCCGATTATTCTGGTCAGCGGGTACGCTCAGTTGGGCGCAACCAGCAGTGTTCCGCGCCACCGCGTCGACAGCAACAATCAGTTCATCGATAATTTTTCGTGGAAGCTCAACAAGCACGACTTGAAGTTCGGTTTCGACTTTCACCGTACAACGGTCCAACAGTACTTCGACAAGTATTTCCGTGGCCGCCTGCGATTCAAAGATACGACCGTAGACGAAGGCGGATTTGAGATCTCAACGACGGCGCTGCAGAATTTCCTGAATGGCGACGTCACCGATGGATTCCAGTACTCCGGGTACTCCACACGACACACTTTCGAGAACAACTTCGGTCTCTACTTCCAGGATAGCTTTCGCATTACACCGCGTGTCACCCTCAACTTTGGACTGCGATATGACTACTTTGGAGCCGTCGGCGAAGAAAACAATCTGTTAAGCAATGTCACTAATGTTGCGCCATCAGCTGGAGACGGCACCTTTACGCTGACGCAGGTCGGTCAACCCGGTTTGGATCGGCTCTACAATCCTCAAAAAACGAACTTTGCTCCGCGTGCGAGCGTTGCCTGGGATGTGAATGGCCAGGGCAAGACCGTAGTGCGTGCTGGTTTCGGATTGTTTTACGATGCATTCTCTCAGGACATGGTGCTGGGGCATCTCCCCTATGCTCCTTTCTTTGATCCCGGTCCTGCCTACAACCCAATCGGACCCAACCCAATCATTTCGGCCGTTGCGAATGGTGGAACGATCCAGCCAGGAGTGCCGTTGTACGGAGGGCCGGACTGTTTCGCGTTCGAGTGCGATGTCTTCAGTTTCGATCGCAACATCAAGACGCCATACATGGAGAACTACAACATCAACATCCAGCAGCAGCTCTCCAGCAAAATGGTTATGCAGATTGGTTATGTCGGATCACAGGGGCATCACCTCTGGCGGTTCTTCGATCTGAACCAGCCGAGCGCCGCTGCGATCAATGCCGCGGATATCGCTTGCAACTGCATCAATGATTTTGGGACAGCGGCACGTCCGTTCGGCGGATTTGGTGATGGCAACGTCTATGGCGCCTACTACGTGCTGCAGGAAAACTCATCCGGCAAGTCCAACTACCACTCGCTGCAGACCAGCTTGCGCATTAACGGATGGCACGGCATCACGTCGATCGTGAACTACGTCTATTCGAAGTCGCTAGACAATTCCAGCGACGGCGAAGACTTCGTGCCGAATGCAGCACAGCCCAACGATAGTACGCAGCCAGAACTCGAGTATGGGCCTTCGAACTTCAACGTGCCGCACCGCTTTACGTGGATTTTCAGTTACGATCTGCCGCAGATGGGCGGAAGCTGGAAACGTCTTAAGAACGGCTGGGGCGTAAACAGCACGTTGACGCTACAAAGTGGTCAGCCGTACCAGCTCAACTACAACTTCCAGGATGACTACAGCGGCAGCGGCAATGCGTTTGATCGACCCGACGTCGTGGGTCCGATTCACTACCATCCGAACGACCCCACCAACTACATCGATTTGAGTTCCTTCGCGATCCCATGTACGCCCCAGTCGCTTGACTCGAACGATCCCAATTTTGGTACCGCAGCCAACTGCGTGATCGGTTCTCGTCATTACGGAAACATGGGGCGCAACTCGCTGCATGGTCCCACGTTCAAGCAATGGGATTTTGCCATCTACAAGAACACCGCGATCACTGAGCGGTTCAATCTCCAACTACGCGCCGACATCTTCAACATGCTCAATCACCCCAACTTCGCCAATCCGTTATTGCCGGCGTTCATCGCGGATCCCGGACTCAACGGGTTCCAGGCTTTGAACGGCCGCGAGGTGGGACAAGTGGGCGCGACACCGCAGATCAGTGCTACAGGCGACGTCGGTATCGGCAACCCCTTCCTGGGTGGCGGGGGACCGCGCGGAATTCAGCTCGCAGCCAAGATCATCTTCTAAAGAGACGGATTTTCGACCTCTTAAGCCCCTTCCGCTCAGTCGGAAGGGGTCTTTTTTATGGCGCTGGTTCAGGTCGGCCCGCGGGTTGATTGCCCACAGGTCTAGTGCTTCGGTCACCTTGGAGGTGGTTACCTCCGATGCTAGGCTTTCCACTATCAGTACAAAAATCATTCTTGGGCGAGTCAATCCGATGCGTCGTCGCGCCATTTCGAATGTGGTTCCTGGAGTTGTCCTGACCCTGGCGGTATCCCTTTCAACTGTGCCCGCATTTGCCGGAAGGCACCTATCCGACAAGACCGCCCAAAAGCAGGGAGTCAAATCGCAATCCGGGTCTATGCCGGTGACGGCGGCCTCCTCTAAAGGACGGGAACTCTATCAAAAAGGGATGGAAGACTACGAGAATCTTTATCTCGAGCGCTGCAACGACGACTGGCGCGCCGCGGTGAAGGAGGACCCCTCGATCGCGGTGGCGTGGGCTTGGATCGCTTTCAACAGCCGAGATCCAGGTGAAATTAGTACGGCCCGCGAAAAAGCCAAGGCTCTCGTTTCGAAAATCACGCCAGGCGAACAATTGATGGTGCAGTGGATCGCTGACGTCCAGGAAGGCAATTTCATCGCCGGCATCTCCGCGATGAACGACATGCTAGCGATGTTTCCGAAAGACAAGCATCTTCTTTATTTGGCCGGAAATTGGCTGATGGGAGAGAACGGAAACGAGCAAGCTGAAAAACTATTTGAGCGCGCGCTTGCTATCGACAAGAACTATCCCGCCGCCCTGAACGATCTGGCATATGTCTACGCACGAGACCGCAAATTCCCTCAGGCGTTCGCGGCAATGGACCGCTACACGTTGCTTCTGCCCAAGGAGCCGAACCCGCAGGACTCCTACGGAGAAATCCTGCGCATGGCAGGGAACTTTGACGGCTCCATCAAGCACTACAGCGCCGCTCTGAAAATCGATCCGACATTCGTGACGTCGCAGGTTGGAATCGCCGATACTTTAGCCGTGATGGGAAATCAGGCTCGGGCTCGAATCGAGTACGACAAAGCCATTGAGCAAGCCCACAATGATGCAGACCGAATCGACTACATGATGCAAAAAGCCGCCAGCTTTGTGCGGGATGGCAATTTCGCTGAGGCAGACAAGACCTTTGACGAAGCCGCTGCGCGCGCTCACAAGCAGGGTCTGGATTTGCAGGAGGCGGTCGCACATCAGCGGATGGCGGAATACCAGAAAGAAGATGCGATGGCTCTGAAGCATCTTGAGTCAGCAGAAGCTGCCCTGAGCTGTCGATCCGACTTGCCTGTGATCGATCGCGACCAGGAGCTGGCACGTATTTTGCGCCATCGTGCGGTTCGTGCCGCCCATGCTGGAAATATCGGACTCGCTGGGGCAACCATGAAGCGCCTCGAGGGAATGGCCAGTGGCAGTCGTGACCTAGTGCTACAGAGTTCCTTCCACGGTGCCTCCGGCGCGTTGCTGGTCGCGCAGGGCAAGTACGACGAAGCGATTGCCCATCTGGAAGAAGACGAAGACGATCCGTTCTCGATGGAACTGCTCGCCAAGGCTTACTACGAACAGGGCTCATCCGAGAAGATGCATGCCATTGAAGCCAAGCTTCGCGGAACAAACCTTCCGACCATCGAGCAGGCAATCGTGGTTCCTGCGGTCCGGTCGCGCAAACCAACGATCCTGTAGCAAACCCAGCGCTGCACATTTGTATACGGCGAGTCGGACACCCGGCTCGCCTTTTCTTAGGAACTTTCCAGCTGTGAAAAAGTCCCGGTTTCACTGCTCTCGGGAGCGTGGTAGTCTTTTGGTCCCATGATCGAACCCAAGCCAGAACGGCGCGCGAAGGCAAGGGTGACAGCCAGTGTTCCAGCCACGGTCGCGACACGCGACACGGACCAGAAACAGGCCGCCGTGACTCGAGATCTGAGCATGACGGGCGTTTTTCTCTATGCGGACGAACGCATAAAAGAAGGCAGCAAGATTGAGATTGTGCTTATGTTGCCCCCCGAACTCGGTCTTGGTGACAAGCAATGGGCATGCTGCGAGGCTTCGGTGATTCGAGTCGAAGACGGTGACGGCACGCGTGTCGGGGTTGCCGCGCGGATTGAGCGCCTCGATGTTCTTCCCGAAATCCTAAGCTGAGTTCCAATTCGGGCCGGCAATCCGTTCCCAAAAACAATGCCCCAAGATCTTGCCGTGCAGCATACGAGGCAGGACCGACCGCTCGGTGGCACCTCCTAACTCATTGAACCCCTAGCGCGCGACTGAACAACTGATTTCAATGCAAGTGTCGATTTTGGTTCCCTTCGCCCCATTCCAGGTGCAATAATGGCGGCCCCTGAAGTGCTCTGGCCAGAATTAGAAATTAATTCCAGGTAGGCTCGGACATGTGGATGGAAAAGTTGTTGGCTGGCGTCGTACGAGTTGTGACGCCGATTGGCCCCCGTCATATCGAACTGTCATTTTTCGAGAGAGTGTATTTTCTGTGGATTTTCCGGCACTTCGACACCCTTCCTCAAAAAGTGCTGAGCGATCGGCAACAGCGCGTCATGGATAACCTGCTGCTGCAGAAGCGCTTCGTCTCCTTACCTTCGACCAGGAGTGAAGTGCCCGTAATCGGGACCCTCGAACGCATACCCATCGCACACGTGGAAGACGCGATCGAAATCCGAACCTCCGAAGGCAATCCGGTGTCGTTCCCGGCGGGCGTGCGCCCACGTCCATAGAGGGCGGCATTTTCTAAGACCGCTTTCGATGCCTCTGGTGGGGGGTACCCCACCGTGGCCCAATGGCGTCATTTGCTAATTCGTGGTCCGGAACGTTCGCTACCATGCGGTACAGGATCACACATTCAAGCGGCAGAGCGAAGCGCTCGGCCTCAGTTCTCAGGCTCGTTTTCCGGCTCCGGTTTTTTCCCCGATCCACCATTCGGCGCTGAATTCGCAGGAAGGTCTCCACATGGTCCAGCTCCTGCGCGGCCACTACCCAAGTGAACTCCAGTTGAAGAATGGGTGCGCGATGCCTGGCATGCATGCAATGCCTGCATTTGCTCGGGCGTTACCAAGCGTTCCTCTTGTGTCCTGGCTTGCTCCCGTATCTGATGAATCTTCTCGTGCTTCTGAGAGACGGTGAGCGCTGAGTCCGCGCAAACTGATTGCACTTGGGAGCGCGCATTCTGCGCAATTATCCGACGTTGCTCCATGACAGATTTGGTGATCCCCGCTTGCTGCCAGCAGGGTTCCTGATGAGGATGCTGGGTCGAATTCGGAACTCGAACTGGAGCCGTCTGCGCTCCCGCGACGCTCCAAGCCAGAAACAGCGTTCCAAAGAGAGGGCCAGTCAGTGCCAGGGTCCTAACAATTCTGGGCATACCGATACCTCCATCGCTATCCAACCCATTGGCCGCATGAAAGTTGTGCGGTCCGCGCTAGCGTGGGATCGGTGCCGCAGGCGAAAAAATTCACTAACGCACCGTGAACGACACACCGATCCGTCGCGTGAGATCCTGGAACCTCGGATCGGAACGGAGGGGATCGAAGCAAGGTCGCAGCAAAATAGACGGATTGAAGCGCTGCGCGAATGCTTTCTCCAGCCAATTAAGCGCCTGGTTATTATCTTCGAGGCCCACATAAACGAGTGCAATCTCTGGAGCGTTGGAGAAATCGTTGTGGTTTTTCGACAGGTCAGCCACGATCTTAAGGGCATCTTTGCGCCTGCCGCTTAAAGCGTAGGCATGCGCGAGGTGCGATGTACAAACGGGACTACTGCCCGACAATCTGACTGCCAATTCAAGCTCTGCAATCCCTTCCGCATACTTGTGCATTTGGACAAGCGCTTGCCCCAGGTCATAGTGTGCAACCGCAAAGTTGGGATCCATTTCAATGGTCTTGCGGCTCTGTTCTATGGACTCTGGATAGAAACGGGCAATTAAAAGCTGCTCCGCGAGATCGGCGTTGATGATCAGTGACAACGGATCCAGGCTGACCGCCTTCTTCATCTCTGCGATGGCTTCGTTATTGCGTCCCATCACCGCCAGATGCCAGGCGTACCAATGATGTGCAGTCGCGTATCCCGGATTGAGATCGATCGCGCGCCGAAACTCATTTTCGGCCGAAGGCCAGTCCCAGTCGAACACGTCTTTCGCAAAGGCGAGTGAGGCGTGCGCCTCTCCGAGGTTGTCATCCAGTTCCAGAGCTCTAGCCGCCGCCGCCTTGGCTTTTGGGAGCGCTTCTGCCGAGGGCAGAAGGGAATATTGCCAATCCCCGGCCAGCGCATACGAATCGGCCAACCCAGCATACGCCTGAGCATAGTTTGGATCCTGGACGATCGCCTGATTGAAGTACTCGATAGCTTTTTTCAGCGATTCTGCCGTTCGCTTATTCCAGAAAAACCTTCCTCGAAGATAGTCCTCATAAGCCGCTGCGTTGACTTGGCCTGTGTTCTTGAGAGCGGCCTTTTCGCGTGGCGTCAACTCGATCCGAATTTGCTCAGCAATGCTGCTGGCCACCTTTTTCTGAAGGGCCAACGTATCGCGCAGATCGCCCTCGTAGCTCTCTCCCCACAGGTGCTCATCGGCCGGAGCCTGGATCAACTGCGCGGTAATGCGTACTTGCTGGCCGGATCGCAGCACGGAGCCCTCAACTACCGCATCAACGTCCAACTCACGCGCGATCTGGGGCAGCGGTTTGCGGCTGTTTTTGTACTGCATCACCGAAGTGCGTGACACCACGCGAAGGGCGCTGATTTTGGCAAGGTCCGTGATCAACTCATCGGTCATGCCGTCGGCGAAGTAGTTTTGCGAGTCGTCGCCGGAAAGATTGTCTAGTGGGAGCACTGCCAGAGAACGAATCACGTGTGGAGTCGAACGATGATACCGGGAGAGCCAAATTGTGAGTGTCGTTCCACCCAGGACGAGAGCTGCGGCGAGCAAAATCCACAGTGTCCGCCCGCGTCTGCGGGAACCGGCACTTATGAGGACTTGGGCCCCTGGCCCGTCCGGCACTCTCGAACCGGGGACAGAAATCTCCTTGGAGGGTATTTCATCTGATTTGGCCTCAGCATCCTCGAGCAAAACTGGTGCGATAAAGCGATAGCCTCGTTTGGGGAGGGTCTCGATATAGCGTGGATGCTCAGCCGAGTCCGAAAGGGCGCTTCGGAGCTTTGCGATCGCCACGTTAACGGCCTGGTCGAAATCTCCGAAGCTTTCCTCTGGCCACACCCGCCGCCGCAAGTCATCCCGAGTGACCACCTCTCCAGGGCGTTCCAGCAGAATCTCCAAGACTTTGATCGGTTGTTGCTGAACCCGGATGCGCACTCCGGACTTACGGACTTCGCCCGATTGGAGATCAACCTCAAAAATTCCAAATCTCACAACGGGCATGTTCGGAACTGCACTCCTTGGATTGGCAAGCTCGTTGTCGAGTCTAGCATCTTCGAGCTCCCAGCCGAGGAGAGGTGCGACGTTAACCGTCCCAAGATCAGCGGCTTAGCGGATAAGGCGGCGGAAATGAACAGAAAACGCCACGTGCATGGACGACCCTAAGAGGTAGCGAGTTAGATGGGCGCACGGTCCTTGGGCGGCTGCGATTTTGCCTTTGTGCTATCGATTTTCCGGTGAAGGAGATTGTTGAATGTGGTCTGTTGGAAAGGATCCGTCGCAAGCAAGTCGAGCTCCGGAGACACCCTCAACTTGGGAACAAGCCTCAGAGTTCGAGGCTCTCGCGATGCCTTTGTTCGATTCGCTTTACAATTTTGCAAGCTGGCTTGCCGCAAATCGTGAGGATGCCGAGGACCTCGTACAAGAAACCTATTTGAAAGCTCTGAGGAGCTTCCGTTCCTTTGAGCCAGGAACCAATTTCAAGGCATGGATGTTTACGATTCTGAGGAACAGTTTCTACAGCAAGTGCTCGAAAGTGGAACGGAAGATTACAGTCACATTTGATTCTGAAGACGAACTCCCGCCGCTGGAATTCGCCGCCAATCCCGAGTCCCTGCTCGTCGACCGTATGGCTGCCGAGCGACTCTGGCGCGCAATCGAACGGCTGCCGCTCGGTTTTCGCGAGGTCTTCCTGCTGCGCGAGACGGAAGACGCCTCCTACAACGAGATCGCAGAAATTCTGTCAATCCCGGTTGGGACGGTCATGTCGCGGCTCGCGAGGGCCCGGACCAACATCCGTGCATCCCTTCGCCAGTCCACTGAACGACGGCCACTAAAGACTCTGCTGAGGTCGCCGCAATCCGTAATCCGAGAAGCCAGCCTCAATGAAGCATAATGCCGGCCCACCACGCCAGACTTCGATCCCTACCGCTTTGGTTGCCAATCCGGCAGTTTTGTCGAGGGTGCCGCATGCGGGGGAACCGGAGCATGTTTCAACATATCCGTAATGTCGTCGTACGTCTTCTTTTCTTCTCCGGAGAGCGTCGTGACATTCGCGATCGCCGCATTGAGGTGGTCCAATGCGCTCATTTGCTTATTGTCTTTAATGCTCGGATCCGCCTTGTGCAGGCCTACCTTGCCGGCGCTGGCGAAGTCTGTGTCCAGTAAGTAACGGACGCCCTGTCGATTGCCCGATGCAGCCGCGTACATTAACGCAGTTTTCCCATTCGTGTCTTTCTTGTTAAGGTCGGCGCCAGCTTTGTTCATTTCCCGAACTGCATCTGAGAACGCATCGACCTCGGAGTCGCTCCTGGCCTGGCACATCTCCATCAGCGCCGTTTTCCCATTCTTGTCTTGCTTGTTCAGATCTTTGCTCGCGTGGATCAGCGACTTTGCGCCGCTCATGTCGACGCCGGTCGCCGGCGTCTCCGATGATCCCAATTCCATAAGCGCGGTGCGTCCATTCACATCCTGCTTGTCGACGTTCACCCTTTTGGAATCGACCAAGGCAACTATCATTTGGCCTTGCCCATGTTTCCCGGCCTCCATCAGCGCTGTTCGATGCTGCTTGTCCTCCAAATCAGGCTTCGAACTTGCCTTGACGAGCGCTTCCGCTTCAAAACGCTGCAGCGGCTTGTTGGGATCGGAATTTGCTAGCAAGTCCATGATCGCAGTTCGGCCAGTCTGCTTGTCCTGAATGT
>Ga0157376_10003454_pt1 | contig 10888 bp, 9 predicted proteins | sample M45metaG_FD_121801 | JGI IMG/M metagenome (GOLD analysis project Ga0157376, IMG submission 121801) | Miscanthus rhizosphere microbial communities from Kellogg Biological Station, Michigan, USA - M4-5 metaG | ecosystem: Host-associated > Plants > Roots > Rhizosphere > Soil | place: USA: Michigan... | reverse complement strand
GGCCGTAAGGAGGACTGCCAGGCTTCGTCGTCCGCTCGACTGGCTCGATACGCGGGAGGGCCACCATGCCGTGCAACTTCCCGGCTCACGGTCGATACCGGTCGCTGTAAACATTTGGCAATCTCACGGTTCGACGCAGGAACATTACCAGTTTTCCGAAAAATCAGGCACTTGACCGACTTTCCGAGCAAATGTGAATATTTCATCCATGCTTGAATCTGACGTCGCCTTTCCGCACGACTATGTGGTTGAAGAATTTGGCGAACTCCCGGGGACGGGGACTCTCAAGGTGCCCTTGATTTACTTTCCACCCCCGAAAGGTCGCCTTGAACACGATGGCGAATGGCTAAAAGTGAAGGCAAAAAGTGGGAAGACCTGGGTGGGAGTTTTTGCATTCGGGCCTGGTTCACTTACTGCCGTCATCAGTACACCGGAACCTAACACAGTGTGCGTCATCTCAAAGGGCGAAGGATATTTGGTGAATGCCGACTCCCCCGAATTGTGGGAAGAGGTCCGTGCCTGCCCCATCACTGATTTCCGTCTGTTACCAGAACACCGACTTCTGGTCTTGTCCGATTTCACTGGACTGGCTGCGTACGGTAGCAATGGACTCGTTTGGCGAAGCCCACGAGTTTGCTGGGATGATTTGAAGATAACGAAGGTGACCAGCGAGACGGTCGAGGGCACGGGGTACGACCCAACAAATTCGTTGAAGCAAGGAATGCGTTTCGCTGTTGACGTGAAAACTGGCCGCTCCCTGATTTCTCCCCCAGTTTCTACGGATGGAAAAGCCGTTTGGTGAACGTAGCGCCTGGTAAACGCCCAATCCGGTAAAGTGGCTGCGCCCCCGTCAGAACGAGGGTGGGCACAAAACTGGGCACAAGGCGCGTCGAACCGGTGGAAGACCTGAGTTGTCTGGCACAGACAGCCAAGGATCACGAGGACACAGTTTACTTCTTTGGAGCAGACGTGCTGAGTGCAGCGTTGGAGGCCGTCAGGAGGCCTTCTGCCTGTTGCATGGGTTCCACACGCAATGACAAAGGCATCTTGGGCAGCTGGCTAACCACGACGCGGTAGTAGTACGTAACTCCAGCCTCCGCTACTAAATCGACCGCTCCGCTCAATTTTTGCGCTGCGGGTCCAAACGGCTGCACATCCGAACAGACGTGGTGCGCGCCCGGCTCGATCGCATACGTAAAAGCCGATCCTTGATGGTTAGCGCCGATCCAATTCCCATCCAGCCCAACGCGCGTTGTGACATGCCCGATCAGCTGCGTCTGAGCCTCGATTTCATACTGTGTGAAGACAACAAGCAAGGCCTTGCCAGCTTCGGGTACGGTGCTTGGATGTTGGTGTTTGTCGGTCTTGACGCTTAGTTTGACGTTAGCAGGACCGCAACCAGCCGCGGTCCGCAAGTCGCTAGACGTGGATCTTTGAGCGAAGGTTGGACTCACAAGCAGCAAGGCGACCAGTAAATATCTGTGCATGTATCCCTCCCAATCGGGTTGGCCGGACTCCGGTCCGGGCAGCCCAAAACTTCCGCATAGAAATCCGTTCCGGGAACCAAAGGACATCAATTCGACGGTGCGCATACAAAATTGGTTACGTTATGGGTACTCAACTGGTTGGGTGACTGTCCCCTGCAACTGGAGGAGGGTCCCCAAATAGGGGGACTCGTAAGTTGCGGAGTGCGACTAACCGGGCACTGACCGTTACCACTATCGGACTGCACCAAGGCTCGTCGGACTTAGGGGCGGCAGTGGGGAAAGCACAACGAGGAGTTGCACCCAGCGTCTGATGCGTCGTTGCCGGGCTGCAATCGTATGTGCAAAGTTCTTTCCTCGCCAGATTTGAGGCGCAAAGGCTTCGCTTCAGATTTGTGATTCGCTCCTGAGTAATACCACGGCAGGTAGCCCTCCTGCCAAATCTTCATAATCATATCTCGGTCGGACGGCACCAAAACGCGGTATTTCGCGTTAACGAGGCCAGTCCCTGACAAGAAATTATTAGGGTCAGACGCTCGATGGAAGTCAACGCATGTGTCCAGAGGAGCGCCGGTAACAGCATCCGCTGCCGTGCCCACCAAAATCCCGGCTTTTGGCCCAAGTAGTATGGTGTCAGTCGCCGACGGATGGGAAAGCGACAATGTGATGGGGGCTATTTTGCTGTCCGCTATAGAAGCCGCTGTTGGTATCCGGATAGCCTTCGTCTTCTTTTTTCGCAGTGACAGCAAACACTCCTAACAACAGATGATTAATCTGGAAATGTCCAAGTTCGTCTGTATCGGCGGAAGGGACCTTTGCGGCCAGTGCTCGGTCTAAGGGGAAGGCAGAGACAGTTGCACCTTTGGCTGGTCGCCCATCTTCGTAGATAACAGTCCCTTCGATTAGACTCGGACGTTCATCCGCCGCAACGACACTCACGACTGTCGAGCGCACGAACTCATAACTGCTGCCATAAACAGCGAAACCGCTGGTATCCTGCTGTTCATAGTCCCATTCTGCCACACCTTCACTAAGAGTCTACGCAAGTGAGCTTGCTATTCGGCGGCATCTTTTCCGGCCACGCAAATCGGTCGAGGCAAGCTACTCCGCCACCGCCTCGATGATCGAGTACGGACTCAAGGTTGGGATCGCTCGGGCAAGCTGCCACCCGCACTCCGCCAACAGCCGCGCAAAGTCATCTGTGGTGCGCTCGCGCCCGCCGGTAATCACCAGCATGTTGATATCGAGGTGGTTGCCGAAATGCTTTCCTTTGCCCGCCGCCCACGCGCCATCATTTGGCAAAACGGTCTCGACCACCAACAGCTTGGCCATGCGCGGCGCGGCTTTCCGAATCTGCTGAAGAATCTGGCGCGACTGCTCATCGGTCCAATCGTGCAGCACCTCCATGAGGACGTAGGCGTCGCAACTTGGCAGCGGCCCGCGGAAGAAGTCGCCGCCTCGCAGGGTCAATCGACTGGCGATTGTCTCGTCGACGCCCACACGATCGACGACATGCGGCTGGTCAAAGAGAACGCCCCGCAACTTCGGTGCCGACTGGAGTATCGCCTGGAGCAAATGTCCCAGGCCACCGCCAATGTCACCAATCGTGTCGAAGACGGAGAAATCATATGCTGCAATAACTGGCGAGATAGCGCTCTGCGCCTTCGACTTCATGCCCGCATCGAAGATCTCTGTCTCCTGCGGGTGCTCTCTGAAATACGCAAAGATGTCGCTCACCGCGGGCTTGCCGCTACGCACTACCTGCTCAAGTGCTCCCCAGCTCTTCCAGAACACCGGAAGCCCTACAAGCCGTACATAGGCGCGCATGGATTGCGGATGGTCGCTGCGCAGCGCACGAGAGAGTGTGTTATGCGCGTATTTGCCGCCTTGCCGCTCAAATACGTCATGCGAAGCGAGCAGACGCAGTACCCTGTCCAAAGCATCAGCGTCGGCTTCGACGTCCTTGGCAAGATCGACTGCCGACCGCGGCTCCCGATCCAGTGCGTCTGCAACGCCGAGATCCGCTACAATTTGCAAAGCTCGCGGTAACCAATACCCCGCAGAGATTTCCATTAGCTTCATGACTGATTCTGCCTGCGCTTTAGGCTCCGAACGAACCGAAGAAGAAGTTGGCTCCATAGCACCTCCGTCCGAAGCGAGCTTACCACTGCCACCCTCGAAGTAGACGTAGCCGATTAACGTCAGTGCTGGCACTAGTGACGCCTCGCAGACGCAGATGGGGCTATCAGGAGTAGGTGCGGCTAAGCATGACGCGTGGCGGCGCTTCCGGCGAGAACGCGCACATGGAATGTTTTTCCGCTCCCTCCAGGGACCTCACATTCGCCTCCCGGAGTTCCGCGACGAACTCCGTCGAAACGTGCGGTACTACGACCATCGGCGCTTGCCGTCCGGCGGGAGCGCGATAGTTCGTCGGAAAAGATACAGAGCAGCGCCGCTGAAAACAATAATTGCTACCACCGCCAATTGTCCGGGGAAATCCCTCCACTCTCGCAATGTTGCTACCAGCACCACTAAAGCTACCGAGAAGAACGCAACGCAAATGCAACTTGTGCCCAACCAGCCTCCAGGCACGCGGAAGCGGCGGTAAGCGTGAGGACGACGAAGACGTAGCAGGATTAGTGCAAGGAATTCAAGAGTGAGAGCAGCCGTATAAAGAACGCATTGGATGACCGCGAGTCCTCCGAACGAGAGAGTTGCGAGGAGACCAGAGAACAAAGAGATGCAAATTATTGAGAATTGGGGAGAGCCGTTAACTGGAGAGACGCGGGCAAAGATTTCCGGGAGCCAACGGTCCTGGGCCATGACAAAGGGGAGGCGAGTGACGTAAAGAAGCTGGGCATTAAACATGGCCCAAGTAGAAACAAGTCCTGCTACGGATAGCAAGGCGCCCAGCCAAGGGCCTCCAATTAGTTTGGAAATCACAGGCCACCCAGCGTCGGAACTCCAAAGTGCAGGATCAGTAGTGACGCTGATGCCGGCGAGTACTGGAAGGATATAACCGGCTACAACGAGTAAGAGGGCGAGGCCGATGGCAAGCGGGTAGTTGCGCCGCGGTTGCTCGACTTCATTGGCATAGGTGGAAGCGTTATCCCAGCCAGAGTAATTGAGCACAATCAGAGAAATGCCAAGCAGCACAGCATCCCGGTGGCTGGTGCGAAGGTCGTTAACGACAAGTTGAAAAGTCGCGGCGGGGTTAGGGCGTACAGCAATCCAGGTGAGAACGAGAGCAGCAAATGCGCTGCAAACAATGGTGGCGCTAAATTTGGCAGAAATGCCGACATCACGTGCACCGCGCAGGTTCAGGAACGCGGCGGATGCGATGAGGAGAACTGCAATGAACCATCGCAGAAGCGGACCGAGAACTGGATGTTGAAGGTCTGCGGCTGGTGCGATGGCGGGAATGAAATAGGACAAGTAGGAAACGAAAAGCACGGGGAAAATCGCCAAAAGAACCGTGGAATATGCCAGGCTCCACCAAGCTTCTTGCACGGCCCAAAAGGGTCCAATTGTTTCGCGAACCCAGACATAGTAGCCGCCTTCTTCAGGCATGAGGGAGGCAAGTTCAGCGACCATCAAAGCCATAGGAAGGCTCCAGACCAGCGGCGTGAGAAGCATAAGGAGAACTGCCCAACCCGGACCAACTGCTCCTACCAATGGTTCAATGCCGAACGCGCCGCCAGAGGTCGTAAAGAAGATCAGAGAAATAAGCGCGAACAAAGTGAGGCGACGTGCCTGAGGAACCCGAGGAGAATCGCTTGGTGTGGATTGAGGCGTTGAATTGAGCGAAGGGGAACGGCTTGCCAGAAGACTCTCCGTGACAGTGGCGAGAAGCTTGCAGCGTACGGAGATGAAGGTCAAGTCAAATTGACTTAGGGTTCTAAATCGAGTGTGAAACTCGTAGCAGATGCTGAAGGCTCCTGCACATCACAAAACGCGATCTTCGTTGCGGTAGCGGCCAGTGGAATGGATTTCTAAGTGGTCGCTCACCGACCGAAATCGTGGCAAATCGTCACCGAGGCAAGTTCTTTTCTGCGTGACAAAAACAAAATGGGCGCACCGCATACTTGCAAAAAGCGGTACGCCCAACGGCAAAGGACCGTTACTTCTACGACTGTTCCAACTTTGCGGCTACCGGTTGAAGCGCCACACGATGCCGCTTTGCAGCCTCAAGTTGTTCTGCGAAGCTCCACCGAAGTGCGTATAAAGGTACTCGACTTGAATCGCTCGCAGAGAAACATGCCGGGTTAGTGTGACATCCGCTCCGCCGCCCGCCGTCATCGCAAAAGCGTTGCTTGACGCCGAGCCGAGTCCCGTTGCCCCGGCAGAGAATTGTTCGCCGCCGAGGAGCGCCTGGACGAAAGGGAACACTCGTCCATGCTGCGTGGGGAAATAGATTCTTGGCCCGAACAAGTAGTTCAGCTCATGCGCCGTCGTGCCCGAAGGCAGGCCCGTCACTTTGCACCCTCCGAACTCTCCGATTACACCGATTCTGGACGTCAAATACGCCCCGAACGAACCAGAACCACCTTGGCAGTTGACGCCAGACGACCCGCCGCCCGGATTGAAACGAACATACTGGTAGTTGCCGGAAATCTCGAACCCGCGGCTTTCTTGGGCCTTGGCGGAAGCTGCCCCCAAGAAAAGTAACCCACATGCAATGATTAGCTTACGCATTCTTCCCTCCATAAGATGTTCTGCTGGGATTAGAGTGGCCTATTACTATGCTGGGCGGAGGCTGCTCTCACGGCAAGCCTGATGGCTGCTGCGGTTTCGCGTGGGGAACTTGTCCATTGGGTCTGGTGCAATGACCGAACGACCAGTCGGACGCTCCCTGCCGACTCGTCCTGATTTTCATGCCCCGGGAGCGCCGCGATCCCGTGCGAAACTCTCCAGAAACTCAGCTCGGAAGTTATTCTGTCACGCTCGCCTCGGGGCCTCTCAGCCATACATTGAGGCGTATCAAAGGGTGTCTGATTAGCCGGATGTAAGTCCCTATCTTTATTGATTTTTCGGATGGCACGGAATGTACCAAATCAGGCGATTTGATACGGCCGCGCTGACTCAGCTCGGAAGATGGAGCTGGGCTTGCGGTAGTTTCCCGGTCCCGGTATTCATCTTGATGATGGTGTCCAGACGTGTTCGCAGGCCGAACCATTGGCTCAGTACTTGTTCTTGAATTGGCCGGCAGATATTCCTTCCCAACTGCACGGTCAAGGCCGTTCCAAATCCGGAGGATCGATGGGTTTTTGTGGCTTCTTTGGAGAGGCCAGTTTTCGTAGATCAATCGGCATGCTCGTAGGTTGGAATCGACAGGCTCGGAGCGTACGCCTTCCCAATCCGGCGAATAGGCATGCGTGAAGCTCTAGCAGTCACACCTATGTCCGCCACATGTATGTTGCCCTGCTTGCGGGCTATCTCTCCGATTTTCCGCGCTGGTACGGGTGATTTGTTTTCCTTTCCTATTACTACCAAGTGCGACGGATCTTGATGCAGGTGGGGCACAAACTACAACCGCAGCCCGGTTTGCTGAGTATGGAGCTCCAAGACTCCTGGTGAGAGAGGCATCGAATCCGTTCAATTCCTTCTGAGCCGTTATAATGCTTCTATGACGGATTCCCCCGCACAGCGCATGCAGTGCATGGAAGTCTGGGGAGGCAGCCAGCTCACGTCCAGTGGAGTCGAACTGCCCGGTCTCGATGTCTGGGTCTATAGCAAGCCGTTTCACCAAGCTCAGCATGGCGGCGATGTCTACTATGTCTCTAGCTGCGCTTCCGGTCGCATCAGCCGCCTGCTCCTCGCCGATGTTTCCGGCCACGGCAAATCCGTCGCCTCCACGGCAGCCGACCTGCGCACCCTAATGCGCCGCTTTGTGAATCGCCTCGATCAAAAAGAATTCGTCCGCCTCCTAAATGAGCAGTTCACTTCGCTCTCCCGCCAGGGCGCCTTCTCCACGGCGGTCGTCACCACCTTTTTCGCTCCCAGCCGTCGGCTCATTCTTTGCAATGCGGGGCATCCTCTCCCGCTTCTCTTTCGAGCCCTCGATGGCCGGTGGTCCTTCCTCGGCCACCACTACAATTCCGAAAAGAAGGGACCACTCAATATTCCTCTCGGCATCTTTCAGCTAGCCGATTACGAGCATCTCGACATCGAACTGGACCCCGGCGACTGCTTCGTGAGTTACACCGACGCGCTCATCGAATCCTGTGACGCCGATGGCGAGATGCTTGGCGAAGAAGGTTTGCTACGCATCGTCAATCTGCTCGGCGACATCCCTGCGGAGAACCTCATCGTCTCGCTTCTCCAGGAAATCGCCGAGCGTTTCCCAGAAAATCTCTCTGCCGACGACGTCACCCTAATGGTGGTTCGCGCCAATGGCCGCTCGCTCCACTTCAGCTTCCGCGAGAAACTTGATGCAGTCGGGCGCTTCCTAAAAGCGTGCTTTGGTTCTCTGAACCCCCGCGCTGATCGCGCACCGTTTCCCGACGCAAACCTCGCCAATATGGGTGGCGCGATCATTCCTGCGCTCGGTCGTCGATGGCGTGCCCCTCGCACGCCCCCAAAGTAATTTCGCGATCCTTGCCGCTCTGAACGGAGACTTTTGGTGCCGTCGACAGTTCGTACGAAAATTGGATTCGCGCCCGGAGTGCTCTTCGCGGTCGGATATTAGTGGCTTAGCCCGTAAGTCGGTGCGGCTAGGTAAGACCGTCGCTTAAGAGAATCATTCGGGAATGCCAATTCGTTTCGCCAGCGCATGGAGTTAGAACTCAAGAAAACGCTAACTCGCCTTTCGATAATGTCGATGTATGCCTCGTCTCGATCGCGGTCTCGTCAAGTCCTCAATTGCGCCTCAGTTTTCGATGTTTGATAAAACGAGCGCGCACAGTCTGATCGAGGGTATCTGCGCTTAAGGCAAGGTGAACGTTACTTTTCGTTTGTACAGCTGTTCTTCGATCTTGTTGAGGAGGTCGGTGCTCTCGAGGCCAGCGTCGCGCACTGCAAGAGCCAGGGCGCCATCGAGGCGCGGATCATTCAAGGCCAGGAGCGAATTGAGTGCCGCGAGGCGCGCTGGCTGCCACGCACCGCGATCGGCGAGCAATATGGCGAGCTGATCGCGTACGTCGCCAGCGCTTACGCCGGGCAGGGCGACGAGGTTGCCTGCGGCGCGAGCGCTGGCCGCCAATCTCTCCGGGTTTCGTGAAGCGAAACCGGCTCGCGAAATCTCAAGGGCCTTGGCTTCGTGAAGGTCGCCGAGGGCGATGAGCGCCGAAGGGCCGAGTGGATTTCCGGTATTTCGCGCCATTTCCAAGAATTGGGGCGCAAGATCGGAAGCGCCGAGGGCGCCTAGAGCGCGTACCGCCGCGCTGTTCCAGGCAATATCGTTGCTCATTTCGAGAATTTTGCGAAGTTCGCCCACGGCGCGAGGCTCGCGAATCGCGGCCAGTGCCGAAATAGCCTGCTCACGGAGATAGGGCTCGGACATATGCTCGATGGCATAGGGATATCCGTCGCGAATTCCGTGGCGGCCCAGAAACTCAGCGATCTCCAATTTGCGCTGCAGGTTCGTTTCCTGAAGGAGGTGAGGTTGAAGCGCTTTAGCGGCATCGTCGGTGTCGATTTTTATGAGCCCATCCACTGCATGCCACCAGATGTCCTGCTGAGTCGGGACGAGCATGGTGGAGAGTGTCGCCACGAGCTGAGCGTTGGCGACCTTCTTGCAGGCTGAAACTAACGCCTGCCGCTCGTCGTGGTTCAAAGTGAGTTTCGCAGCGTCGACCAGCGCAGGAGCGGCGACGGCGGGTGGTAGGTCACCAAGCAAATTTATCTCGGTTACGACAGGGAGCCCTGCGTCGTACTTGTTTCGGATCCTCAGCGTCACTTCCTTGACGCCCCCTGAGGGATCCAATCGCGCCGCGGCCCACTCAGCTCCATACTGAATTTCGGGCGGGGCATCCAGGGGTACCTGCTTGAGAAGAGTCAGCAACGTGCCTGATTGGCCGGGCACCTCGAGATCGCCAATGGCGCGAAGCCGGGCGCCTTGTTCCGCGAAAGTGGCGGGCGGGTCAAGTTCAAGCTGGGCTTTCACGCCCTTGTTCTCCCAAGCCTGGGGTCCTGCGGCGCCGAGTGCTTCGAACGCAGCGACGCGAGGAGCGAAACTTGGGTCCGGCCTCGCAATCGACGCCACAAGCGCGTTCACCGCGCCTTCACGCAACTTGCGTTGGTTTAAGTAGTCCGCTTTGAGCAAGGAGTAGAGAGTTTTTGCCGCTTGCTCGCGCACGGCGGGCGAAGGATCGCTCAAGTGCGGAACAATGCTCCCCACTGCGCCGGAGGTCTGCGCGGCGAGCAGCGAGCGGCGCTCCACTGCCAGGAGAAGCGGAATAGCCGGGGCGCCTTTTTGCTTTCGGAGACCGTCAAGAAGCAATGCGACCTTCTTAGCGCGATCCGAATTATGATTGACCGCAAGAAGGACCTTTACGGCCGCGAGCAACTCGTCGTTCGGATCACGGAGCGGAGGTATTGCTTGATCGAGGCTGGGGGCCTCTCGACGCATCGCGTATCCCGCGAACGAACGCCCTAGGACGAGCAGGCGCAGTTGCCCCGGCTCGATAGGCGCAGCGTCAGTGAATTGTTGCGTGCCGAGGTCGTCGCTCGAAAGCAACAATGATTCACGCGAGAATACGCCCTTGAGTACTGAGACTGGTTCGAATTTGTATTGCAGCAGAGAGCGCTCGCCCTTGCCTCCCACACCAAGCTTGGTTTCGCTTACGTCGGTGACGCGCCCAACGAGCACAAGTCCGGAGCTCGCCAGGGCAGATTCCAAATCCAGGCCGCGATACCACTCGTCATGTGCGAGAGATTGCGGTGGCCCAACCAAGAATAACAATAGAAGACAGGTGGCGACGGGAGTCTTCCTTCGATTCGTGGGGCAAAGGCGAGCCAGCATAGTTGGCCTCCTTTGGAGGTAGCAAAATGTAGCGATTTTGACACTTCTCTTCCTTTTTACCTAGACGCCATTGCGGGCCCAGGTGTTATCCGAATGTTTGCCTCGCGCGGCAATGGCTTGAAGAAAGGCAGGAGAGGTCGGTAGCGACTAAGCGGCCAGCGATCACGGCGGAAGGTATGGAGCACCGGGAAGGAGGTGCAAATGAATTTCTTCAAAGCGCTCGGGGTTGTGCTTCTGTGCATCGCATGGCTTGCGGCCTTCTTAGCTGTTGTTCTTCCCACCGCCGCGTTGGCGTCCGGGAGGCTGAGTGGAGGTTCAAAGGTCTGAAACAGGCGCGCGGTCGCTGTTGTAGTCCTTCGAGAGCCAAGAATGCAGCACGGCAGCGAGACTATTTTTGGCGGGCGTTCAGCTTGTCGAGTGCGCGCTTCAGCTCTTCAAGCTT
>Ga0157376_10003453_pt1 | contig 10888 bp, 11 predicted proteins | sample M45metaG_FD_121801 | JGI IMG/M metagenome (GOLD analysis project Ga0157376, IMG submission 121801) | Miscanthus rhizosphere microbial communities from Kellogg Biological Station, Michigan, USA - M4-5 metaG | ecosystem: Host-associated > Plants > Roots > Rhizosphere > Soil | place: USA: Michigan... | reverse complement strand
GCATGATAGCTGGCGATGCCGGGAACCTGGTGGCGCAGATGCGCCGCGGCGTGCTGCCGTACTGCGTTCTCGCCATGGTCCGCGACAAGGAGCGGTACGGCTTCGAGCTGGTCCAGTCGCTGGCCGGCATCGACGGCATGGTGACCGGCGAGGGGACGATCTACCCCCTGCTGGCCCGGCTCCGCCGCCAGGGGCTGGTCGAGACCACCTGGCGTGAATCCGCGGCGGGCCCGCCCCGCCGCTACTACCGGATCGCCCCGGCCGGCCGCGAGGCCCTGGCTGAGTTCACCGGCTCGTGGCGACGGCTCCGCGACAGCGTCGACGATCTGCTGGCCAGTTCCGGCGAGAACCCTTTCCAAGAAAGGCCAGCACCATGAGCACTGACGACGACCAGCTGGTCGAGGACTACCTGCGGGAACTCCATATCGCGGCCCAGGGGCTGCCCGCCGACCGCCGCGACGAGCTCATCGAGGAGATCACCGCCCACATCGCCGAGGCCCGGCAGTCGGACGGCTCGCCCCTGGCGGTGCGGAACATCCTGGACCGGCTGGGCGACCCGGCCGACATCGTCCGTGCGGCCGCGGACACGCCGCCCGGCAGCCCGGCCTGGTCCGGCGCGCCCAGCTCCGCCGGTCACCCGGCCGGGCAGCCCGGCACCCAGCCCGGCCGGGCTGGTGCCCTGGAACTGGCCGCGGTGCTGTTCCTGCTGCTCGGCGGCATCGTGATCCCGGTCCTCGGCTGGTTCGTCGGCGTGGTCCTGCTGTGGATGTCGCCGCGCTGGACGGCTAAGGACAAGCTGCTGGGAACCCTGGTCTGGCCCGGCGGCCTGCTGGCTCCCGCCCTGCTGCTGGTAGCCGGCGGCGCGGCCGGCCTGCTGGCGACCTCGGAGACCATCTGCACGACCGCCAACCCGGACGTCGCCCCGGTCAGCTCCTCCCAGCAGACCGTGGCCCAGACCGCGACCCACTGCACCACCTCCGGCGGCATCGGCCTCCCGCCCTGGCTGGTCATCACCCTCAGCCTGATCCTGCTGATTCTCGCGGTGACCGGCCCCCTCTGGACCGCCTCCCGGCTCCTCCGCCGCGCCCGCCAGTCCCCCGCCGAGCCGGTCTCCACCCCCGCGAACCTGATCCCCGCCTAGCACCCACCACCCGCCCATGATCACGGAGGATTTCCTGCCGCCCGCGGTACGAAGCTCTCCGTGATCATGAACGGGCCCTGGTCCTGGCGGCGTGGCCGCGGGCTGGGCCCCGGGGCGCCGCGGGCTGCAGGGAGGGGTTCCGGGCGGCCGGCCCGCGGCGGTCTTTAATGTTCTGCTTCCGGCGCCCGGTCTTTTCTGGTCAGGACCTTTCTGCCTTTGCGCAGGCCGGGCCTCTGCCATTGCCGGGGGCGTGGCCAATAGCGTCCCCAGCTGCCGGTTTCCGCTGGCCCCCGGCCTTCCGTCACATGTCCCGGTGAATTGGCGCCCCAGAATAACGGCGAACCGCTGAGGCCCGGAAGCCGTTCACCAGCAGGGGTCATATCCGAGCAAAGGGAGTCAACCTGTGTCACGTTTGAGGCAGGCGCTGGCCGCCACCACCATGGCCGTCGCGGCGACGGGCGGTGGGCTGCTCATCGCCGCGGCCGGCACCGTCCCGGCCTCTGCATCCGCCCGGCCAGCCCCGCACGGGGGCCACACGATCACCATTACCGCCTACCCCAGGGCCCACGCCGCCAGGGGCATCGGCCCGCACGACATCCTGCCATGCGCGGTCAAGCCCGGTGCCAAGCCGGCTAGCACCTGCACCGGGGGGAACGGTGACCAGACAATCAGCTGCAGCATTACCGCTTACGCTCCGGCTGTCGACACTATCTATGCCATGGTCATCGCCAACCTGGAGGTGGATTGTACCTCCGAGGTGGCCTCGATCAGGTACACCCAGAACCTGCTGAGGAACGGGGTCGTCGCGACCTCGCACACTAACACCGTGCCAGGCCGTTCGTCGCTCGCGACCAGCAGCGTGATCTCTTGCCAGTCGGTCTCGTCGTATCAGAACATTGCGGATGCGTTCATCACCTTCCCCCAGGGGTACGTCCTGACGGCAGGATCGAACCCGATCCATCAGCAAAGTGCCATCCTTCATGTCCCCCCCTTCGGCTGCAGCGGCCCTGGTGGCGGTGGGGGCGGCTGCGCCATCCACGCGCCGTCCCTGGCCGGCCACCCGGCCGGGCGTCACCCCGATTTCGTCTCCTGCGGGTGACCGCAGGCCCGTGACCGCGGGCCCGCGGGCGGCGCCAGACGGGCCCTGACGGGCGGCAGCCCAGCCCCCGGGCAGGTCTGCGGGTAGCCCCGCGGGATCAGGCACGCCGCCGGCGGCCAGCCAGCCGGCCGGCCGCCCGCGGCCATTCGCCTCCCCAGGCAGCGGCCGGGCGAGCCCGCAGTGCGATCCGGGCTCGCCCTGCCGTTCGGTCTGACTGAGTTGCTCCTGCTCTTGATCGTTAGAGCTGGGCGGTCCATTCGATGACCAGCCAACGGGGGCACTGGCCCCGCCTGGTCAGGCATTTCGGACTTAGGACAGCACACCCCAGCATCCGGGATCTGCCGCGATCATGGAGGCCGCCTTGATCGCGCATCATTTCAGGTGCTGGAACACCGGAAATGATGCGGGAGCATGGAATGCCCGCGGCCGGCTCACAGCCGGGCGGCCCACTCGATGGTCAGCCGGCGGGGCGCGGGACTGGCCTGGTCATCTATTTCGGATTTGGGATGCAACCCCCCGCGGTGCGAAATCCTCCGTGATCATGGAGCCCCGCGGAGCCCGACGGGGGCCCGCTCTCGTTTCCGTGATCATGAAGAGCTGGGTGCCGCCCAGCGCGCTGCTCGCGCGACCGCTGCTGCGGGCCTGGTTGCTCGGGCAGAATGGCCGGATGGACCTGGGGTTGCACGGCAGGGTGTACCTGGTGACGGGCGGCAGCCGCGGTCTTGGGTTCGCCGCGGCCCAGGCGCTGACCGGCGAAGGCGCCCGGGTGGTGCTCAGCGCCCCGCATGAGGCTACGGCCGCGGCGGCCGCGGCCCGCCTCGCGGACAACGGCGCCGCGGCCGGTGCCGTCACCTGGGTTGTGGCCGACAATGCCGATCCGGGAACGCCGGGCCTGCTGATGGCGGCGGCCAGGGACCGCTTCGGCCGGCTGGACGGTGCGCTGATCAGCGTGGGCGGCTCGCCCCCGGGCACCGTCGCAACCACCACCGATGAGGCGTGGCGGTCGGCGTTCGACAGCGTCTTCCTCGGCGCCGTCCGGCTGGCCCGGGCTCTGGCGGCAGATCTGAGTGGCCGGGCTGGGCCCGGCTCGCTGGCCGGGACGGGCGGTTCGGTGGTGTTTGTGCTGGCCTCCTCGGTGCGCGTGCCGCTGGCGGAGCTCGCCATCTCCAACGGGCTCTTCCCGGGCCTGGCCGGCGTGGTCAAGACACTCGCCGACGAAATCGGCCCGGCCGGGATCCGGGTCAACGGGATCCTGCCCGTCCGGATTGCCACCGACCGGGTCCGTGAACTCGATGCCCTCAGCGGCGATCCCGATGAGGTCCGCGCCCGCCTGTCCGAGCGCATCCCGCTGCGCAGGTACGGCGAGCCCGCGGAATTCGGCCGGACGGCCGCGTTCCTGCTCTCCCCCGCCGCGTCCTACACCACCGGCGCCATGATCCCGGTCGATGGCGGTGCCATCCGCTCAATCTGAGACCGGGCTCCGGCGCCGCGGAGAACAGCAAGGCCCGCGGCTGAGCCGCCGCTCCTGCCCCGGATCCTGGCGGGTCTGCGGGCCACCGCAGGTGTCCGGCCCGCGGCCGTTTCACCTCATCCGGCGCCCGGTGCGGTGGTGCGTGCGGCAGGCTCGGGTGGTGGCTGAGTTCATTCCGGGGCTGGAACTGTCCCGTTTGCTGTACGCCGAGGTTGTACGGCCGCTGCTGGCTTCCGCCTATCCGGGGCTCCGGTACTCCGCCGCGCTGATCGGGCCCGGGTCCGAGGTCCTCGGCTTCGATTCGGCCCGGTCCGCCGACCACGACTGGGGCCCGCGGCTCCAGCTGTTCCTGGCCGATGACGGGCTGGCCGCGGAGATCACTGAACTGCTCGGCCAGCGGCTGCCGGAGACGTTCCGGGGCTGGCCGGTCGCGTTCGACGACAGTTCGGGGCGGCACGGGGTGCGCCACTGGGTCCAGGTGACCGGGCTGGGAACGTGGCTGACCGGCGCCCTCGGCTTCGACCCGCGCCACGGTGTGACGCTTCCCGACTGGCTGGCCACGCCCACCCAGCGCCTGGCCGAGGTCACCGGAGGCGCCATGTTTTACGACGGGCTGGCCCACGACGGGCTGGCCGGCGGCCAGGCGGCGGGCGGGCTGGCGGCCGCGCGGGAAGCGCTGGGCTGGTATCCGCCGGAGGTCTGGCGGTACGTGCTCGCCTGCCAGTGGGCCCGGCTGGCCGAGGAGGAGGCCTTCGCCGGCCGCAGCGCGGAGGCCGGTGACGAACTGGGCTCGATCATCATCGTGGCCCGGCAGGCGCGGCACCTGATCCGCCTGTGGCTTCTGATGCAGCGCCGCTACCCTCCGTACTCCAAATGGCTGGGCCGCGCGCTGACGGCGGCCGGCCCGGCCGGGATCGCGCCGCTGCTGCACGGCGCCCTCACCGCGGCGCGCTGGCCGGACCGCGAGCGGCTGCTGACCGGAGCCTGCCAGGCCGCGGCACGGCGGCACAACGAGCTTGGCCTGACCGCGCCGCTGCCCACCGGAACCGGGCCGTACTACTCCCGCCCGTTCCTGGTCCTCGGCGCGGACCGGTTCAGCGACGCGCTCCGGGCCCAGATCCGCGACCCGGCCGTGGCCGCGCTGCCGCCGTGCGGCACCGTCGACCAGTTCGTGGACGGCGTGGATACCCTCGGCGACCCGGCCCGGCTGCGCGCCCTCGTCGCCAGCCAGTTCGCGGCGGGGCCAGGCGGGTAAACACGTTGGCAGCGGCCCGGCGCGGGTCTAGCTTGCCTCTGTGATGTCCTGGCGGGTCACTACGGGCAGCTATGCGCCGCAGACGGTGGAGCGGCTGCTGCGGGCGCTGCCGCAGTGGTTCGGCATCGAGTCGTCCAACGCCGCCTACGTCGAGGAGGCCCGTCGCCTGCCCGCCTGCCTGGCCTGGCCCGCGACGGCGCCCACCAGGCCGGACGGCGACGCGGGCGCGGCCGGGGTCCTGCTGCTGGAGCGGCACTTCCCCGGCGCGGCGGAGATCTGCCTGCTCGCGGTCGACCCGGCGTACCACCGCCAGGGGGCAGGCCGGGCCCTGGTCGCCGCAGCGCAGGTCGGCCTGGTATCCGACGGCGTGGAGTTCCTCCAGGTCAAGACCCTGGGCCCGAGCCACCCGGACGAGGGATACCAGCGCACCAGGAAGTTCTACGCGGCGGTCGGCTTCACCCCTCTTGAGGAGATCCACGGCGTGTGGGACGCAGGGAACCCCTGCCTGATCATGATCAAGCACCTCGCGCCCGGCGGCGGCCCTCGGCTTCCCAGGCAGGAATGAGCGCCACGTCGGCGCCCGCCTTGACCAGGAGCACGGCCGCCTGCCGCTGACGCGGCTCATCCAGGGTGCCGGCGTGAAAGCCCAGCGCCAGCCCGGCCGCCTGAGCCAGCAGGTCGGCCCGCCCGTCCGCGACGCTGGCCAGCTCAGCCACCGCGGCGGCCTCCTCGTCTGCCGTCAGCGGCCGCCACCGCGCATGGTTGACCGCGGTCCCGGTAATGATCGCCAGTCTGACCTCGTCCCCCGCTGCCCGCACCATCGCTCCCCGCCGCCCGCCTGCCCTCCCTCACATTAGAACACATATTCGAAATTTATCACAGGAGTCACATCAGCAACTTCAGTCACTTCCGCGCTCAGAGGCAAGGACGGCCGCGGCAGGCCCGCAGCGATCAGGGGCGCAGTGTTTTACGGGCGCTGGGGGCGGCCGATGCGGACGTCGACGCCCGGCGAGTAGTGGACCAGCGGCGGCCCGGCGGGCTGCGGCAGGCCCGCGGCGGCGATCAGGTGGTCATCGACGGCCAGCGGCTCGGCGCGGTACAGCGGCCAGGGCTCGTGCCAGGCCCGCGCGAACCGGTAGTAGCGCCGCCCGGCCACGCTGAACAGCATCCACCGCGCGGTCAGGAAATGATCCCGGTCGTCCAGCTCGGACGGCTGGTACGGGGCGCCGATCCGGATCCGCACGAAGCTCGTCGCCGACCGCGGCCCCGGCCAGCGGCGCAGGCAGCTGTAGGCGATCTCGTCGTCCCGGCTGGCCACCCGCATGGCCGACCAGAAGTACGGCAGCCGGTACGCGGTCCTGGCCACCTCGACCGCGCCGAGCCGGCCCGCGTCCAGCGAGAAGAACCAGATCCCGGTCCGCCCCGCCCGGTCGCGCACGTAGGTTCGCACGTTGGTCTCGCAGAAGTTCGACACCCACGGCACCCGCTGCCCGCCCGGCAGGCCCACGTGCATGAAGAACGGCACCAGGCCCACCCAGGCCCGGCCGTCCCACGGGTCCACCGTCAGCCCGGCCGGCAGCAGCCGCTGCACCGTGTCCACCTCGAACGACCAGTGCAGGAACGTCAGCCGGGCCCAGCGCTGCGTCATGACCGGGTCGTCCACGGTGAACGGGCACACCGCCCGCGGCGAGATCACCCCGCGGTCATCACCGGTCCCGGTCACTGTGCTCGGCATACTCCCATCTTCGCCGGCAGGCGTGGCCGGCCGGGCTGCCGGGGTAGGACGCCAGGATGGGCAGCATGGAATTCGACTGGGGCCAGCTGATCGTTGGCCAGCTGGAGTTCTACTGGGACGTGCACCTGCGGCCGCGGCTCGACGGGCTGACCGACGGGGAGTACCTGTGGGAGCCGGTCACGGGCGCCTGGAACCTGCGCCGCCAGCCGGACGGCACGTTCGGCGCTGACGGCCACCTGGGGGACGACGCGCCGCCGGACCGGGACAAGCCACCGGTGACCACGATCGCGTGGCGGATGATGCATCTCGCCGCTAACTGCTTCTGGAACAGATACCAGGCGTTCTTCGGCGACCAGGACGCGCCCGCGGACCTGGACATGTTCGACCCGCGGTTCCTGCCCGCGGACCTGCCAGGGACCGCGGCGGGCGGCACGGCCTTCCTGGAGGACGCCTACCGCCGCTGGCACGACAGCATCGCCGCGCTGGACGAGGCGACGCTGCGCGAGCCGCTCGGCGTCCGCGGCGGCCCCTACGCCGAGGACTCCATGGCCGCCCTGATCGTGCACATCAGCCGGGAGGCTATGCACCACGGCGGCGAGATCGGCGCGCTCCGCGACCTGTACCGCGCCGGGATCCGCTGACCGGCCGGCCCGCCGCAGGCCGGCCGGCCCTGGCGCCCCGTCCTACTCCGACCAGATCGCCGGGTGCTTGTCCCGCCACGGCCGGGCCGCCTCCAGCTGGGCGGACAGCGAGATCAGCGTGGCCTCGCCGCCCATCCGGCCGGCCAGCATCACGCCGATCGGCAGCCCCGCCTCGTTCCAGTACAGCGGCACGCTGACGGCCGGCTGCCCGGACATGTTGTACAGCGCCGTGAACGGCGTGAACCCCTTCTGGCGCTCGAAGTTCCCGGCCGGATCCACCTCGTCGAAGTACCCGACCGGCACCGGCGGCAGGGCCAGCGTGGGGCTGAGAACCGCGTCGTACTGGTTCAGCACCGCCAGCCCGGCCCGGACCATGGCCTGCAGGTAGGCCTGGGCGAACAGCAGCGTAGGCGCGTTCACCGCCTGGCCGCGCTCGCGCAGGTAGCGGGTCAGCGGCAGCAGCTCGCCCTCGCGTGCCGGGTCGATCGGGGCCAGCGTCGACATCGAGTACCACAGGGTCTCGAAGTACGGGACCACGTCCGGGCCGAACGGCATCGTCACGTCCTCGACCTCGTGTCCCAGGCTGGCCAGCAGCGCGCTGGCGTCCTCGTAGGCGGCCACGCAGTCCGGGTGCACCTCGGCGCCCTCGATCGCGTGCTGCAGCGACCGGCCGATGCGCAGCTTGCCGGGCTCGCGGCGGGCGGCCTTGCGGAACGACTCGCCTGCGGGCAGCGGCGGCAGCGTGTACATGTCGCCGGGGAAGTTGCCGGCCATCGCGTCGAGCAGCAGCGCCGCGTCGGCCACACTGCGGGCCAGCGGCCCGTTGGTGGACAGCCCGGCCAGGTCCGGGTTGAGCGGTCCCTGCGACACCCGGCCGCGGGTCGGCTTGATCCCGAACAGCCCGCACACGCTGGACGGGATCCGGATCGACCCGCCGCCGTCGCTGCCCTGCGCGGCCGGCGCCAGCCCGGCGGCCACCGCGGCCGCGGCGCCGCCGCTCGACCCGCCGGCGGACCGGCTCAGGTCCCACGGGGTCCTGGCGGGCGGGCCGATCGCGGTTTCGGTGTAGCAGGGCAGGCCGAACTCGGGCGTCGCGGTCTTGCCGGTGATCACAATGCCGGCCTTGCGCAGCTTGACCACCACGTAGTTGTCCTCTTCTGCGACGTTGTCGGCGAGCACCGCGGAGCCGAACGTGAGCCGCACCCCGGCCACCTGATTCAGGTCCTTGATCGGGATCGGGATCCCGGTGAGCGGCGGCAGGCCGCCGGTGCCGCCGTTCCGCGCGGCCTGCGCGACGGCCTTCCCGGCCGCCGCGGCCTGATCCCGCGCTAGCTCGGGCGTCACCGTGTAGAACGCGCCGGTCCGGGCGTTCAGCCGGTCGATCCGCTGCAGGTAGTGCTCGGTCAGCTCGACCGGGGAGAGCTGCCCGCTGGCCACCGCGGCGGCCTGCTCGGTCACGGTCAGGTCATGTATGTCGCTCACGAGCCAAACCGTAGACGGCACCGCACCGCCCGGTCCACCCGCGGTCAACCCTGGTTCGCGCCGCCCTGGTATGCCGTGCCCAATCAGTTACGCTCAGGTTATGGAACGGTCGCCCCGCCGGGCCGACGTACCCGCACGCCCGGCCCGCCCGGCTAGCCCGTCCGGCACCCCGCCCGGCCCGGCTGGCCCGGCACCCGGGGCCCAGCCACGGGCCCCGGCCACCACCGCCAGGAACCGCGCGGCGGCCGCCGTGCGCGCGACCGGCCCCGGCAGCCGGCTGCCCCCGAGGATTCCGGAGAACCCCCAGGTACGGGGCTGGATCTGGCGCGGCGTCTTCAGCGTGATCGCGTTCCTCGTGGTGACGATCTTCCTGGACTGGCGCCTCGGCGTGACCGCGGCCGCGCTGGTGGCCATTTTCGACACGTTCATGCGCAACAACCACGCCCGGATCATGCTGCCGCAGAGCAGGGTGGCCGCCGCGCAGCGGAAGACCCGGCGGACGCTGCGGGGCCTGGAAAAGTCCGGCTGGCAGACGCTGAACAACCGCTCCATCCCCGGCAGCGACCAGGAGATCGACCACTTCCTGGCCGGCCCGGGCGGCGTGTTCGCGGTCGACTCCGAGCTGTGGGACAAGCGGCTGCCGATCCGCACCGGCGGCCAGGGCACCGAGCTGTACCACGGCCCGTACAGCCAGACCGAGCGCCTGGAGCACGCCCAGTGGGAGGCCGCCCAGGCGACCCGGCTGGTCAGCTCCGTGCTGCGGCAGCGGGTCCACGTCCACCCGGCCATGGTGCTGTACGGGCCCAAGGTGCCGTGGATCGTGGTGCGGATGCTCGGCGTGGACGTGTTCGCCGGCGACCGGCTGAAGAAGTACCTCAAGCAGGAGGCCAGGAAGCGGGCCAAGGCCTCCGAGCGGCTCGATCCCGACCAGGTCGAGGCGGTCATCGCGGCCGCGGAGAAGGTGCTGCCGCCACGCCGCTGATCACTCACGGCTAGGCTGCGCACCGGCCGGTCGTTGTCGAGGGTGGACGAGGGGAACGTGGCGTCAGCTCGGGACTGGGTCGCTGGGGCCAGGCCGCGGACCCTGCCGGCCGCGATCGTGCCGGTCGCCGTGGGCACCGGCGTGGCCGCCGGGTACGGCCGGTTCAGCCCGGGCCGGGCCGCGCTGGCCCTGTTCGTCGCGCTGGCCCTGCAGATCGGCGTGAACTACGCCAACGACTACAGCGACGGGATCCGCGGCACGGACACCAAACGGGTCGGCCCGCTGCGGCTGACCGCGGCCGGCCTCGCCCCGCCCCGGCAGGTCCTGGCCGCGGCGCTGGCCAGCTTCGCCGCCGCCTGCGCGGCCGGCCTGGTGCTGGCCGCGCTGACCTCCTGGTGGGTGATCCTGCTGGGCGCCGCGGCGGTCGCCGCAGCCTGGTTCTACACCGGCGGGGACCGGCCCTACGGCTACCGGGCGCTGGGTGAACTGTCGGTGTTCGTGTTCTTCGGCCTGGCCGCGGTGGCCGGCACCGCGTACGTCCAGCAGGGCACGCTGAGCTGGCTGGCGCTGGCCGCGGCGGTCCCGGTCGGCCTGCTGGCCTGCGCCCTCCTGGTGGTCAACAACCTGCGCGACATCCCGACCGACTCGGTGTCCGGCAAGCGGACGCTGGCCGTGCTGGCCGGCGACCAGCGGACCCGGCAGCTGTACGGGGCCTGCGCGCTGGCCCCGTTCGCGGTCGCCGTCGCGATCGCCCCGGCCCGGCCGCTGGTCCTGGTCACGCTGGCCGCGCTGCCGCTCGCGGTGGCGCCGGTCCGGCGGGTCCGCGGCGGCGCGGCGGGCCCGCGGCTGATCGCGGTGCTGGGCCAGACGGGCCGGCTGCAGCTTGCCTTCGGCGCGCTACTGACCCTCGGCCTCGCCGTCCGGTTCTGACCCCTGCCGCCCGCCGGCCGGCGCGGCCAGCCCGTTGGGCGTCACCGCGGGTCCCGACAGGGCCGCGGGCTCCGTGCTGGCGGAGGCAGTGCTGGCGGGGGCAGCGCTGGCGGCGGGCGGTGGCCCGTCGCCCGGCGACGGTGCGGCCCCCT
>Ga0157376_10003452_pt1 | contig 10889 bp, 11 predicted proteins | sample M45metaG_FD_121801 | JGI IMG/M metagenome (GOLD analysis project Ga0157376, IMG submission 121801) | Miscanthus rhizosphere microbial communities from Kellogg Biological Station, Michigan, USA - M4-5 metaG | ecosystem: Host-associated > Plants > Roots > Rhizosphere > Soil | place: USA: Michigan... | reverse complement strand
TGCCTCGGTTGTCAATCGATAAGAGAATGAAGAGCCTAATGTTATGATCAACCAATCTGCTTCTTTCAAAAAAATATGGGCCTGTTGTTGGGATTCGTTAATGCTTTTCAAACATTCATCAGCACTGATATTTGAGAATCTTGAATGATGCTCCCAGCTATTCCAAACTTCATTTAAATAGAATAGTTCCTCTTTTTTATACTGTTTGTTTTCAATATATGATATTAAAGTACTGCATACACTTCGTGGATCAAATAAAATACCGTTTGGGTTTTGCAGCACGTCAAATTTCAATTCCTGCAGTTTATTGCCTATATGTTCTGTAAAACAGGAACCAGTCAATAATATTTTATCCGGGTAGCCAATCGGCTCGGGCAATTCATTTATTCTTATTGGTAATTGAAACTCCATAAATTATTTATGCTATCATATTTTGTGATGTAAACCCGGCTAAATCCATCGTATAGGTCTGCTTTTTAATAAACCTTTCCAATTAAAAAATTAAAACCATTGTACTGCTAGTCGCCAATTCCTTCCATTCCTGTAACAATTCCTTTAAATAATTCCTGACTGAATTTATCTGATCTGAAGAAAGCTGCGGGGCCGGAAAGTCAAGCGACATATTTGCAAAAGCTGATAAAGACACCTGGTTAAAATCGTCAAAGTTTCCCTGTGCTATCTCTATTAAAAATAAATTGGCCATATTTTCAGCATACCATGCTTCCCTGGTTACGGTCAGTTGCTTTCTTTTTTCGCGGTTTTCAAAATCCCTGATATCCATTCCGTTGTTCAGCATGCCCATAAAAGCGGTGGAATAGCGTAATATTTTTTCAATGGCATAGTGACTTAGATCGTGCCGCACAAAAAAATCATCTGCCTGCATCCAGGTTTCGGTTCCATTGTCCCGCTTGTATAAAATAATATGAGGCTTTCCGGTATTTTTTGTGATTCGCAGTTCCATTACGCAAATATTTTAGCAGCTAACTGACTGCTTTGCAGCAACGCATCTTTATCTAACCTGTTCAATACGCCTTTCTTTTCAAAATAAGGAATCATGAGTTCTGTATCCATATTGCCCACAAGTTCATCGCCCGCCATCGGACAGCCACCAATGCCTTTCAATGCGCCATCAAATCTTTTGCATCCCGCATTCACCGCTGCATCCAGTTTGGCTTTCCAGTTAGCAGATGATGAATGAAGATGAACACCAATTTCATGCTTTGGCAATTGTTTGATCAAATAATCGGTTATTAAAAAAACCTGGTCGGGGTTTGCCAGCCCAACTGTATCAGCTAATGAAATGGTTCTAACTCCCAGTTCAACAATTTTATTCACCCAATCAAAAACAATTTCAGGCGAATACGGATCACCATAGGGGTTTCCAAATCCCATAGAAATATACACCACCAGTTCTTTATTATTTTTTATACAAAGTTCCTGTATATCTTCTGTTCTTTGCAAAGACTCTTCTATTGAACTATTGGCGTTGCGCTGCTGAAATGTTTCCGAAACCGAAAAAGGAAAACCCAGGTAACTAATTTTATCATGCAGAACCGCCTCTTCGGCCCCTCTTACATTGGCTACTATAGCCAATAATTTTGAACCGGACTGATCAACCAATAAACCTTTCAGCACTTCGCTGGTATCCGCCATTTGCGGAATGGCTTTGGGTGAAACAAAACTGCCAAAATCAATGCTGTCAAAACCAACCTGCAGCAGGCTGTTGATATAGTCAATTTTTTTTTGTGTTGGAATGAAATGCGGCCAACCCTGCATCGCATCGCGCGGGCATTCAACAAGTTTGACGGAAGGATCTTTTTGCATAGTGTCTGCAAAAATAACAAGTATCAGCTTAGTGCAGCCATGCGTACCTGGATATTATCACGCAGACGGTTGAAAAAACGAATCCTTTCCTTTTCGCCAATGGTACTTATCATGGTGGAGCGCTTTATAAGGTTTTCCATATTCCTAAAAACGGCGTTGTTGAACCTTTCATCGCGGGTAATAACAAAATACAGCACGCTGTGATTAAGGAATGTAAGCCGGGTATTGCCCAGTTCCGCAAAAACGGTATTATCGCCCAATACCAGTTCATTTACAAACATGCGGTAAGAAGCCGCACCCGGTCCGGGCTTTTCGCCCACATTGAATTTCAATCCAAGTTCTGCCTGTTTTTCTATGTGATTGATGAGCTCTTCCACTTTTTCATGCAGGATTTTTATCTCTGCTTTGTGCAAAAAAGACCCGGCTTCTACACAAAAATTTATCTGGCTCAATAAAATATTGTGACTTTCGGGGTGCCATATTTCCGTGGTGGGTACCAGGTTGTATTGCTCAATGATTTTTTTGCTGTGCGCAACAAATCTTTCATACCTCGGGTCAGTCAGCGAAAACTTAACTCCTTTCAGTTGCTCATCGTTCAGAATAGATTTCATCCACAAAAAACATTTGAAAGCGGCCAGTTCAGGAATCAGGAAATTTACAAATGGCGGGATATCTTTTAAAAGATAATACAGGTGTTTTTTTTCGAAGCTGTTTACCACCTGTAAATTGTATTGTACATTTTGCAGCCACTCCTCAAAAGCAATATCACCCTCACTGTTATTCAGCCTCCCCGTAAAAAGAAATGCATCGCTCTGAAGATTCAGCAATTGATCCATCGAAATCTTAAAATGACTGCAGAGCTTGTAGGTTTCCTCCAAATCCATGGGCTTTTCACCGCGGATACGCCGGTAGGCGCTATCGTTGCTGATGCCTAAAAGTTCAGCCACTTCATCTACCATTGAAAGGTGTGAAGGTATCTGGGTTTTCAGATGCTGAAAAAACAACACCTGTACACTAGAGGGGTTCATGTGCAATTTATTTTAGTAATCCCTGCAAAAGCCTAAGCAGATTTTGGCAGTTATTGCTTATGCTACTAAATATACTTCAATTTTCTGCAAAAGCCAATTGTAGCTGAAGCTGTTTTGCCTGCCGGTTGCAGCAATCATTAATTAAAAACAATGTCCGCAGAAGTCAATTAGATAACAGGCAACCGGCAATATATTTTCATGTAATCAAATTTTAACTGCCAGCCTTTCTAAAGTTTGAAAATGCAGCATCCGGCAGTTAAAGTTTAGCAGCCCTCATTTCCGGCTGTAGTGTTAATGGTCAATCTATCATTTATACCACAATAAAACACTTTCAATTATGAAAATCGTCATCAATTCCCTGCAACAGCTGATGGCCGGCTTCATGGCTGTTTGCCTGCTGAATTCCTGCTACGTTACCGGAGTAGCAGATCCGTATATAGTAGCAGAATCAAGGCAAAAGGAAAACCAGTATTATGCCCCTTCTTCTCCCAATGCACCCTTACTGCAGAAGCAATATGATTTGACGGGTGGCGTACATTATTCATCCGGCAGCAATTATACCTGTGTTGAAATGCAAACTGCCTATATGCCGGGAAAACATACCGGTATTATCAGCAGTTACTCATTTGGCGACGTGAAAACTGAAGAATATTTTAAGTTTACCCGGTATGAATTTGGAGCAGGCTATATTACAGCTATCAATAATAATTTTCATTTTGAAGCATACGCAGGATACGGCGGCGGCAAAACAACCAATCAGCATTATACCGGCAGGTCGCAAATAAAAAATGATTATTTCTTTTTACAGCCTGCCATCTCAATTGCCAACTACACCAACAATGTACAGTTTGCATTTATTTCAAAATTTAACGGCACTCATTTTAGTGTTACCGATGCCAGTTTTAGCAAGGACCGTGAACCTTTCTCAGCCAGCCAGATTGCCCTGTTGCAGGATCAACCTTTTCATATTTTCTGGGAGCCGGGTTTTATTTTTCGGTTTGGAGGAGAACACATAATGTTTCATGTTGGCTATTCAATTTCCAAAGACCTCACCAGCAGTCAACTTTTTCGTGCAAAGGATAATTTTTCTGCAGGCATGTCTCTGAAGTTTAACGCACTAAAACAAAAAAGCAAATGACCAGGCTATTTGCCGTTGCATTTCATTTTCTGGTGCAGTTCCGGTTAAACGCTAAACCAAAGCCGCCAACTGCAAAATGCAACTGAACATTGGTTAAGAACTATGGTAGTTTTAGACAACTCTATTTTCCACACAACCCAGGCATACTATAAACCCTAAAAATTTCTATTATGAAACGCTATTTCTTCCTATTCATGTTCCTTGCCTGTAGCGGCCCTTCGCTTATTGCACAAGACAGCACAGGATTGAAAAAAATCTCATTCAGGATTTTGGTAACCAATTTTGACGGTAAAGAAACAAAGGGATGGCTGTCAAAAATAAACGACTCTGTCATAGAAGTCAGCGCAAAACCAAAACATTTCCTTGGCACAAGGCTGGTTGCAAATAATTCACTGCAGGAAATTAATTACAACCTGGTATCGGCAATAAAATTAAAAAGAAACAATGGCGCGGGCAGGGGCGCATTAATAGGTGCGGTTTGCGGATTGGTTGCCGGCGTTGCTGCAGGTTTAATTGAGGGTGATGATCCACACGTACCTGCAAGCCAGGATTTTTTTGGCTTCGGAGAAGCATTCAGAATGACGGCCGGAGAAAAAGCGCTGTTGTATGGTTTTTCTGGCGGTGTGGTAGCCGGGGGAATTGGCGCTTTGATAGGTACTTTAACAAAAAGAACGTTTACCATTGGAGGAAACAAAAAGTATTTTGATGAAATGCGCCTGAACGTGCTGGATATAGCTTACCGGCATTAAACCTCCCTATCATTTCGCCATCCTGGATCGCATGGCCTCGTATAGTATCATACCGGCGGCTACGGATACATTCAGCGATTCAAAATTACCCGCCATTGGAATCTTAAATTTCTGATCACAAATTTTCATGAGCGCGGGGTACACCCCATTGTCTTCGCTGCCCATAATAATGGTGCAAGGTTCATTTAGTTTCAACTCGTGCAGTTGGGTAGTGGCTGTCATTTCGCTTGCGTAGACGGGTATGCCGTTCAAATGCAATTCATCTACTGTTTTCATAAGACTGTTTACCCGGCAGATATGTATTTTTTCCAGCGCACCCGCAGAAGATTTCATAGCCTCTTCATTAAGCGCCCCTACTCCTTTATCCGGAACTATCAATGCCTGCGCACCGCAGCATACGGCCGTACGGGCAATGGCGCCGATATTACGCACATCCGTAACACCATCCAGCATAATAAAAAGCGGCGTCTCTCCATTGCCTGTAACCTGGTCAATCACCTGTTGCAGGTTCATGTATTGCACCAGGGCAGCATAGGCGATAACACCCTGATGATTGGCCCTGGTAAGACCATGCAGCTTTTCCGGCGGCACCTGTTGGATGGGAATATTATTTTCTTTTGCCAGCTTTCTTATTTCGCCAATGGACTCGCCGCTTACATTGCGCTGGAACAGGATTTTATCAATGGCCCTGCCGGATTGAATGGCTTCAATCAGCGGCTGACGTCCGATTATAAGAGAGGATGTTTTCAATAGTATTGAGTATATAGTATTTAGTATAAAGTATTAAGACGAGTCGGCAATTGTCCGCCATCAACTTTTAAACCAATCAACTGATCAACTATGCAACCATACAACCACCTGCTACTTAAGCCTTCCATCCAGCAGCATCAGCTTTACTTTTTGTATGGCTGCTACAGACATAGAATCTGTAATCCTTCCATCTTCCACCATGGCATAGGCATCATTGAACGGCAATTTCCTGACCTGCAGTTGTTCTGTTTCTTCGGGTGCGGCTTCATATTGGGTCAGTTGCCGTGCCAGGAAAATCTCTCCGTATTCATCACTAACGGAATTGGACAAGTGAAAATCCATCAGCTTTGTCCATTCACCGGCGGCCAATCCCGTTTCTTCCAGCAATTCACGTTTGGCAGAATCAAGAACCGGGGCGCCGGCAGGGCCGCCTCCTTCGGGTATCTCCCAGCTATACGCATTCAGTGTAAACCGGTATTGTCCAACCAACCATGTATTCATTGTTTCATCCAGCGGTACAATGCCAATGGCCCTGTTTTTAAAATGTACTTTGCCATAAATGCCTTTACCACCCGATGGATTAATAACATCATATTCGGTTACGTTGATCCACGGGTTGTCATAGACAGGCTTTGCCTCCAGTATCGTCCATGGATTATGTGTTTCATTCATAACTCGAAAATAAAAAAACCTCCCTGTCCGGGAGGTTTTTTATGTTCACAAATAACTATTTTAAGCCAAACGCCTTTTTAACCTTGGGCACATAATCAAGTTTCTCCCAGGTAAACAATTCCACTTTTTTCTTTACCTCTTTTCCGTCGGGCGATTTAAACGTTTTTTCCACTATTTCTGGTTTGCGGCCCATGTGACCATACGCAGCAGTTTCGCTGTAAATGGGGTTGCGCAATTTTAAGCGTTGTTCAATAAAGTAAGGGCGCATATCAAATACACTTTCCACAATTTTACCAATCTCACCGTCTGTCATGCTTACTTTGGCAGTGCCATAGGTATTTACATTAATGGATGTTGGTTGTGCCACACCAATAGCATAAGAAACCTGCACCAGTACTTCATCTGCCAGGCCTGCTGCAACCAGGTTTTTGGCAATATGGCGGGTAGCATAGGCAGCAGAACGATCTACTTTGCTGGGATCTTTACCGCTAAATGCGCCACCACCATGGGCGCCTTTACCGCCATAGGTATCCACAATTATTTTACGACCTGTAAGACCAGTATCTCCGTGTGGTCCGCCAATCACAAATTTTCCGGTTGGGTTAATGTGGTATTTAATCTTATCATTAAACAGTTTGGCGTATTTCTTATATTTTGCTTTTACGCGGGGAATAAGAATGGCAACAATATCATCCTGTATTTTTTTCAGCATTTTTGATTCTGCATCAAAATCATCGTGCTGGGTAGAAACAACAATTGCGTCTATGCGTACGGGTTGGTTATTGTCATCATATTCAAGGGTAACCTGGCTTTTGGCATCGGGGCGCAGGTATTTGATTTGTTTGTTCTCGCGGCGCAGTGCAGCCAGTTCCAGCAGAATTTTATGTGCCAGGTCAAGTGCCAGCGGCATATAATCTTCTGTCTCATTGGATGCGTAGCCAAACATCATGCCCTGGTCGCCGGCTCCCTGTTCTTCTTTTTTCTTTTTATCTACACCCTGGTTAATATCGGCAGATTGTTCATGTATAGCTGACAAAATACCGCATGAATTGGCTTCAAACATGTATTCGCTTTTGGTATACCCGATTTTACGAATTACTCCCCGGGCAATTTCCTGCACATCCAGATAAGCTTTCGATTTTACTTCGCCTGCAAGTACTACCTGGCCGGTAGTTACCAGTGTTTCGCAAGCTACTTTAGACTGGGCGTCAAATGCCAGAAAATTATCAATAAGGGCATCAGATATCTGGTCGGCCACTTTATCAGGATGACCTTCAGAGACACTTTCCGAAGTAAACAAATAAGGCATAGAAAAGATTTGTTTTAAAGTTGAATGAATAATGCGGTTTAATACCAAAAAATAAACGTACTGTAAAACATATAACAGCCACCAAATTTTTCAGATGGCGCAAAGATAAATGCCGATTCTTATTTTAGGATAAATAATTCCGGATCAGTGCCGTCTTTTTATACCTTGGTTTTCCCCAATTTGAACATTGGGAAAAGCAGCATTTCTTTTGCTGGCTGTTTCAATGGAAGTAATCGTAGTAACTGGCAGGACAATTTATTTTGACAGGTCGGTATAAAGTTGCAAATAGTCTGTTAAATCACTTTCAGCATTATAGGCGAGCACTTTTTTACCTTTCACCTTGCCAAATTCATCAACCAGCTTTTTCTCAATTTTCTCAGCTCCAAAAGTAATGGCATCGGCATAAGAAGCGCCGCCGCGGAATAAAGCTGTATTACTGGCTTCTTTGAATACTTCAAGATCTTTATCTTTCAGCAGTGCAGGATTGATATTGGCAATTTTAAGAAAATCATTGCCCAGCTTTTCTTTAAAAGTATTCTGCCCTATTGAGAAAATGATTTTACTGTGAGAAAACACCGGCTCTTTTTTGTAAACCGTCTTAAGATAGAGCGGTATTAAGCCTGTCATCCAGCCACTGCAGTGAATGATATCGGGTGGCCAGCCAAATTTCTTAACGGTTTCAAGAGCGCCTTTGCAAAAGAAAACAGCCCTTAGCCCATTGTCTTCAAACCATTTTTCCTTTTCGTCATGAAAAATATATTTGCGCTTAAAAAGGTCTTCATTGTCTAAAAAATACACCTGCAGGCGGGCATTGGGTAAAGAAGCAACTTTAATCTGGAGGGGATAATCGTCATTGTCAACCGAAACATTGATACCCGAAAGGCGAACAACTTCATGCAAACGGTGTCTGCGCTCATTAATAACGCCAAAACGCGGCATAATACAACGTATCTCAAAACCACTGTCATTAGATTTGATGGCAAGTTTATTGACTATTTCCGAAAACTCTGTCATTTCCAGGTAAGGAGACATTTCGCTGGCTATGAATAAAATTCTTTTCTTTGTTGACATTCGCGGCTTAATTAATGAGCAAAGAGTTCTAAAAAATGGTGGGCAAAGGTAAGACTTTAAACTGAAAAATCAGTATTAGCGGCACTTTCATTGTAAATAGTATGAATCTATTCAAAAAAACAGTCCACCTGCAGGGGTATCTGCAGGATGCGCGCAAACAGGGTAAGAGTATTGGGCTTGTACCCACAATGGGCGCTCTCCACACCGGTCATTTGTCGCTGATTAACAATTCGAAACAGCAGAATGACTTAACCATCGCAAGCATTTTTGTTAATCCTGCGCAATTCAATGATAAAAAGGATTTTGAAAAATACCCTGTTACCATTGAAAAAGACATTGAATTACTGGCAGCCGCAGGTTGTGATGCGCTTTTTTGGCCCACTGTGGAAGAAATCTACCCCAACGGGTATGAACAGCCGGTTCATTATGAACTGGGTTATCTTGAAACCGTGCTGGAAGGTAAATACCGCCCCGGCCATTTCCAGGGCGTGTGCCGGGTAATGAACAGGCTGCTGGACATAATGCCACCGGATAACTTGTATATGGGGCAAAAAGATTACCAGCAGTGTATGGTGGTGAGCCGTTTGCTGGAGATTATGCAATCGCGCGCGGTATTACACACCTGCCCTACCCTGCGTGAACCCGATGGCCTGGCCATGAGCAGCCGCAACACCCGCTTAAATAAAACTGAAAGGGAGAATGCCATTGCTATTTTTGCAGCGTTGCGATTTATAAAAGAAAACATTCAACCAGGAGCCGTTTCTGCTGTTATAGAACGAAGCAGGCAAATGCTGGAAGAAAAAGAATTCCGCATTGACTATGTAGCGATAGCCGATGCAACAACGCTGGAGCCGGTGGCGAATTGGGACGGCAAACAAAAACTGGTAGCGCTGGTGGCCGCTTTCCAGCATGAAGTGAGGCTGATTGATAATATGGTGCTGAACCCGTAAATAAAGATGCTAAAGGAAAGACGTGTATTATTTGCGTTCAGGCAACCCCGTGCTGCACTGTGGCTCCATGGTTCAAAAGGCGTATTGCTATTATTAACTTTAATCTTATTAGCTTGCAACAATTAAAAAAACAAGTTTTACCGGCGTATGGATATTGAAGTCTTGAAATCGAAAATACACAGGGCGGTTGTTACAGAAGCAAATTTGAACTACGTGGGCAGTCTTACGTTAGACGAAGACCTGCTGGATGCGGCCAACCTGATAGAAAATGAAAAAGTGCAGGTGGTGAATGTAAATAATGGCAGCCGCATTGAAACTTATATCATCAAAGGAAAACGGGGATCGGGCGTATGTTGTTTAAATGGACCTGCAGCCAGGCAGGGCGCTGTGGGGGATATTGTGATTGTCATTTCTTATGCACGCATGGATTTTGAAGCTGCTAAAAAATTTACACCCTGGATTGTTTTTCCGGGCGATGGAAATAAAATATAGATATGCCCGCTTAGCCAACCAGCAACCCGCAGCTATTTGCGCACCTGGAAATAAAAGTATGAACCCCGAGCCGTGAACTAATTCTAATCTATGAACAAAAAAGTAATCAGCCTGCTGCAGTACCTGCTATTTCTTGGCCTGGCTATTTTTTTAGTATGGTGGAGCCTTGGCAAAATTGAACACAAAGACTGGCTGGATATTAAGGGCGCTTGGCTGAGGGCAGATTTCTGGTTGCTGATACCGGTGGTGCTGGTATTACTGGCCGCCCATTTAAGCAGGGCCATCCGCTGGAAAATACTGATGGAGCCAATGGGTTACAGCCCCTCTTTGTTAAATGCTTATTTTGCCGTCCTGGTGAGTTATATCGCCAATCTTTTTATTCCCCGGCTGGGTGAGGTATTAAAATGCTCTATCCTTAGCCGTTATGAAAAAATACCCACTGATAAACTGGTAGGAACTGTTGTGGCGGAAAGGGCATTCGACCTGATTTGTCTTTTTATTGTTTTTGCCATTACGTTTTTCCTGCAGGTAGATGTTATTGGCGACTACGCGTCTAAGATGCTGAATACGCTAGTCAACAACGGCACAAGTACCGGCAGGCGTATTCTTAACTGGCTGGCCATTATTACGATAATAATTGGCCTTCTCACTACCATCCGATGGGCATTTAAAAAGTTTGCACACATTAGCCTGGTGCAAAAAATAAAAGAGATTTTGAGAAATATCTGGCATGGCCTTACCAGCATCCGCTACTTAAAAAACAAAGGCTGGTTTATATTTCATACCGTAATGATGTGGGTGTTTTACCTGGTGGCTATCCGCGTTGGCATGGCTGCCATGAAAGAAACAAGTATCTATGGCATGAAGGAATCCTTGTCTGTTTTAAGCATGGGCAGCATAGGTATG
>Ga0157376_10003449_pt1 | contig 10892 bp, 22 predicted proteins | sample M45metaG_FD_121801 | JGI IMG/M metagenome (GOLD analysis project Ga0157376, IMG submission 121801) | Miscanthus rhizosphere microbial communities from Kellogg Biological Station, Michigan, USA - M4-5 metaG | ecosystem: Host-associated > Plants > Roots > Rhizosphere > Soil | place: USA: Michigan... | reverse complement strand
TAGCAGGTAAGCCACGTTGTCGTTTTCGAAAAGTCGGAGTTGAAACCTTCGACGTGGAAGCCGCCTTTGAGTGCGCCGCCTTTGTTCCATGAGCCGAGTCGCCCGTTGGGGTGTCCTGATTCCACCCCCGTGTTAAGGGTGAACAGGACATTCCCATCTGCACTGTTCGCAGTGAAGCCGGGGCCGTCCGCTGCGCCTCCCGGTGCAACGTGAAAGTTCGGCGTGGTCGGTACGATGCCTGTGCCGCCGATGTATGTATGCCCCCATCGGTTGTTAATCTCCACAATGCCATCGAGTCCTGCGGTGCCTGCGCCGTTGCCGTGTCTGCCTGCGTTGATGGAGACGTTCGCGCCGTTGCCGTTGGTCGAACCTGCCGGGGCGATGCCGCCGTTCCCTCCGGCGATAGCAACGCCGCTGCCGTTGCTTGCTCTCTGCCCTGTTGTGCCGGTCGTGTCCTGTCCGGTCGCGCCGAAGAACTGCACGATTGAGCCGGGGTTGAGTGGTGGACTTCCGGCGATGGGCAAGGGTGCGCTGCCTTGGATGATGAAGTTATGCCAGTGATAGTCAATGGTCGTGTTGCCTGCCGGGTTGGTGCGAACGAGCGTAGCGGGGTCAAGCGATGGATTCTCCCATGCGCTCCCTGTCGATACGGCGATACCCGCGACCGGCCACACCATCCCTTCCTCCGGGCCTCCTCCTGTCGAGTTGGCGAAGGTGCGTACAGGTGAGCCGTCAACCTCTGCTTCGCTGAAGAACGCCCTTGTCGCTGTAAGGTCGCCCTCTACGGTGAGGTCGCCGCCTATTCCGACGTTCCCTATTACGTCCAGATTTGCTAACCCTGTAATCGTTCCGCCGAAATGGAAAGTTAGTTGTGACCCGATCTGCACGTTGCCGCCGAGATGGTTCAGGCGGATGGTCTGGTCATAGGTTCCGAACAGAGTTTGCGCCTGAAAGTCGATGGCGTTCTCTGCGGGGGTGGGGACGATAAACAACCCCTTCCCGCCTGCGTCATAGAAGTCTTGATTGCCTACCCAGAAGCCAGCGGGACTGTTGGGGCCGGGGAAGGTTCGTACCGCCCCGGTGAACCTACCCCGTATCGCATGGAGGCTTCCGCCTTCGGTCATCACTGCACCGGGGCCAAGCGCAACGTCGCCACCGAGATAGTTGAGCCGAAGGGTCTGATTGTACGTGCCGCCTGCGGTGAGACCCTGAAGGTCGATTGCGTTCTCGCTAGGCTTCGGCCATATCCACATGCCTTTCGAGATGTTGAAGTCTGGGATTTCACCGAGCCACATCGCAGGCGTTTCCGGGTCAAGGTTGTAGACCTCCAACGTCTGCGGCATTTGAATTCGCTTCTTCCCTCCGGGGTTGAGGTCGCATCGCAGGAACGTCCATTCGGGTTCGCTCCCGTCTCCCGGCGAGCATTTGATTTGAGCACTAGGCATCGGCTGGCCGGGGTTTGCGACCGTCGTGAAGTTGCCGGTGCCCACGCCGTTCGTGCCGGTCGGGTCGTAGTAGAACGCCGATGACGCGGGATAAGGGTTCGGCTTGCCGTAGCTCACAAAGCCACGCATCTGCCCGAAGTCCTGCGGGGCGTAGTTGGTTCCGTTCCACCGCCACCCTTGCGCCTGCCCGTTGCGGTTGTCCAGTATCAGGATGAAGGCGTGGCCTCCGGTGACAAGGGTGATGTCGTCGGCGGCGTTCACACCGTGCGGCACCAACACCACGCCTGTACCGTAGTGGATGCGTGCGTAGTCCACTGCGGCCTGAATGGTCGCAAGGCCAAGCTCCCCCACGAAAAACGTGTTGTTTATCTGGCTCTCACGGATGGGCGCGGTTACGGTTGCCATGACTAGGCTCCTTTATTTTGGCGTGCAAAAAAGCACCCGCCCTCTTCCGGCAAAGGGAAGGGGCGGGGCAAGGTAGAACCGGCAATGGCAACGTTCTGTGACAAGGGACAACTCCAAAAGGTGTTCTGGAGCTACAGGCGGTGTACTCGCGCCCTGTCCCTCAATTTGGAGGGAGTTGGAAGTGCGTATATGATTACTCGGTTTTCACGTCCCGCGCAACATCTTCCGATTCTGTCTTTTTGCGCCGGATGCAATACTTCGGAACGATCTTGATTGCCCCGTCATCGAAGCGAACCATTGCTGAATTGTCCGTGATGCGGACTAGTTTGCAGTCTGCGCCCTTGCGGTCTAGGAAGGTGTTACCTCTGTACGTGTATGTAGGGCTTGGCATCGTCTCTTCTTTCTTCGCTCTCTCTGAAACTTCGATACAGTTCTCTATGCCAGTCGCTTTCCAGCTTGCGCCGTCCACGCGCCCTGAGCACAAACCATATCGCAATGATAACATCTATAGCCGCGATGATTACTACTATCCACAGCGCGATAATTTGAATCTTCATACGGCTCCTTCACCCAGCGTTTTGATGTCCGGGTAGACCTCTCTAAGCTCCTTTTCGTTAAGTAGCCGGTCGCGGTACTCCATCGGCGGCTGCTCCTCGCCCTTCGGGAGTCGGAGAATCATGCACTGGCCCACCGCCTTGACGCCGAAGGCGACGCAGCGGAGCCGTGCGGTGATGGGGCCGTAGCCGGGAACGAAGGCACAGCCCTGCCACTTGTCTTCATCGGCCCATGAGAGGTAGAACATACCCCAATCCTTCGCTCCAACCTCTTCCATCGCCAGCTTATGCAGCCGTTCGTCAAACGCGTTTTGCTCCACTGCGCCCCCTCTTCCTTGCTTCGCTCTCGCGCTTCGCCTTCTCCTGTTCGCGGTGCTCCGTCACAAGGTTGTGGTAGGGGCACATGCGCGTGCCGGTCTCAATCAGCTTGTGACAGGTGCCGCCTCCGGGTTCATGGAAGACACACCCCGTTTCCGTCGTTCCCGTCTCCATTGCAGAAACTCCTTTCTCTCTTCCAAAGTCGATGGCGAATGACAATATTTGCAAGCCTTCATCTCCTTCTTCTGTCTCAGGTAGAGCTTGCGTTTCTTCGCACAAACGTTAGAGCACGTGACCGATCTTTTCGCCTTGCGTTCCGCTGGTACGTCCGTGCCGCACATCACACACCACACCTTATCTTCGAAAATCATCTAGTTGAATCCCTCAATCCATCGTCGTACTTCGATTCGGTTGTCAATCCACCCCGGCAAGAGCATGAAGTAAACGCCCATCCTCACGCCGAAGTGCTCTTGTGTTTCAGGGTGCTTGTTCATGTCGCTCAACATCGACGTGAACGCCTCTCGCGGGTTGTTGTCGCGGTCTAGGTACTCCAGTGCTCGCGTCTTGCACAGCTCTAGATGTTCGTCGCGGGAAATCATCACAAACGCTCCGGTGGCGCATCCAGTGGCTTCCAGTGGGTCGCCCCTGATATCTCAAGGCCGCTATGCTGAGTTAGTGTGAATTCCTCACGACGCCAAACCGCGACTTCCTGATGTCCGTTCGCATACGTGAGAACAACCTGTCTGTCTTTGGGAAATTGATCGACAAAACTTATCCACTCGCTCATAACTTCATGCTCCTAGTCGTTCGACTATGAATTGCGTCCGGGGGTTCATGGGATTGTTGCGCTCGTCCTTGTGCGGCACCACGCGAAAATCAACGTTGGCGTCGCTGTGAATCACGCCAGCATATTCCAGTGAGTCGCAAATCGCCTTGCCGAAGTTGTCGGCATCGCCGCGCATCTTCGGCCCGTAGAACACATGGGCTTCCACCCTGTACATACATTTCCTGCGGTCGTTGAGGCTCTCCGGGGCCACGGTGCGGCCCTGTGAGAAGATGGCTACCGCCGCCTTGAACGCCTTCGCTTGAGGGGTTAGCTTGCGGCCCCTATGTCCGTACCCGTCGCGCCCCGTGTAAAAGCAGTCACTCCAGTAGTGATTTATCGTCGGCGGGAATAACGGAACGGTGAATACAACGAGGTCTTCAATCAGGTTCGCCATAATCTTCCTTCATGGTGTTGACACATTTTAGCACATTCGTTAGATTCAGTTCATTGTGAAAACAAAGAAATTTGTTACCCAATCTATCCGTCTTCCCAAAACGCTGCACGACTCTATCAAGTCGGTGGCGAAGATGGAAAGGCGATCTTTCAATTCTTGGGTTGCTTTGCAACTGGAGCAAGCCCTTCATAAATCCCCGGTCTCTGAAGAAGTCGTCAACCCCGAAAGGAAATCCGCTTGAGCACGAAGCCACAAACGAAATCGGCCACCACCACCCCTGTCACTCAACTGAGCCACTGCCCACCTGAGACGGTTCAAGAGCTTTACTACCATCTTGGATTTTTGCGCGGAACCGGCTACGAGCACGCCACCCGCATGACCGAGTTGTTCAATAAAATTGTCGTCACTTACACGGAGGTTGCGACAAGCTGATGCGGCCTATCTGGGTCATCTACCAAACCCCCACGGATTTTCCCAGCGTTCCGTTCGTGGTGCGTAAGCACGAACTGAGGGACGGCTTGGTTATCCCAACCCCGAAGACGTGGAAGGGCGAGAGTCTTAGCGAAGCTCGCTCGCACATTCCCAAGGGCAAAGTTAACATGGGACGTTCTGAAAAGGACGAGCCGCAAATTGTAGAGTGGTGGGTTTAGAAAGGAACACCGATTGACTACAGCAACGCCAAAATACAAGTGCCCGGAGTGTTCTAAAGAGTTCGATACTCCCAAGTCATTAGGGCCGCATCGTCGCATGGCTCACGGCTACATCGCCGCTGAAGTGGCCTCCACTTCGACGCGAGCACTGGGGAGTTTTCCGTGCTCACTTTGCGAGTTCGTCGGCAAGTGGTCAGGTGGCTTAACCAAGCACATGCTCGCGGCGCACCCCGCAGACGGTCAACCGCAGAAAGTGAGGAAGGTTCCTCAAACAACCGGCCCCTACAAGTGCCCAGAGTGCGAACGGAGCTTCAAGGCTCCTACCGCACTAGGTCTCCATCGCCGCACCGCTCACAGCATTGTCGGCAATTCACGAAGCGCAGTTCAACACCGCGAGAGCAAAGGGAGTGCAATTGTCAAGACTACTCAAGATGTCACCGCGAGAGCAGCCGCCAACGGACACGTCCAAGTCCCAGCCGAAATCCAACAAGATGACGGAACACATCGTCTCGAAGCCATCGCTACCCTTGCAACCGGGAGAATCCAACAAATCATCGAAGGCTTGGCTTTCACACACGACCTACCTCCGAAGTCTCTTACCTCCCTCGTCGTTCGGACGCTGGGACAGGCCACGAAAATATGGTAATCATCTCGGTCTGCCGTGCATCTGTCCCACGTGCGACGAGAGACCACCGCACTTCGTTCCAGCGTGGAATCGCTGGCGTTGGATGAGCCTGCACATGGCGAGCGCACATCGCGGCATGGCGTCAGTAACAAACCTGAAGCAGAGCTAAGAGCGGGGCCGGGGAAGCTCCCCGGCTTTCTCTCTGGAGATACGAGAATGAGCAGCATTAGAGAAGAGATTTCGACGGTGGTACACAGCGCGAGCGAGCGGGTTGACCTGTTGCGAAAGTCACTCCCCGATACGACGAGGGGTATGTTCGAATTCGCGCTCATGCTTCGCCTGATCGAAAAGGGCGTGCCGGTCATCGCTGAATGGGCAAGGTCAGAGAACTTCATAGAGCACTTCACTTCGTGGGTGCTGATGGGGTGCCCTGAGTTGCCCCCGGACGACGCCACGGCCATGCTGGAGACCTTCAAAGGAAAGTGGGTGCACTGATGAAGCCGGAAGACTGCCACGGACGGCACGATTTCAAGTGGAACGTGGAGCGCAACGCTTGGGTGTGCCTGCACTGCGATGTGCGCTGGCAGGATGCCCCGGAACGACAACCCCTGAAACGAAGCGAAGGAGAGAACTAAGGCAATGGCAAGCGAGATGATTTACAGCACGGGCGAGCGGGTGCCGGTCGTTCCAGAGAACGGCAAGCACTGGACGTTGCGCGAGCTACAGGCGAAGGTGGGCGGCTACATCGAAATCGCTCGCACCACCGATGGGCGGTGGATGGTGGTGAACGAAGACGGCAGGAGTCAACAGCTACTCGATAACCCTGTTGCCACCACGTTATACATCTTTGGCGAAGCGGTGCATATTGTTGGCGACGTGATAATTGTTGATAACTTCTATGAACTGGACGGGCGGGAAGAAGTGGAGCTATGAAGCTCACACGTCGATCATTCATCGCCAGTCTTGGGGCCGCGCTTGTGGCCCCACGGCTGGCCCTTCCAGCACCCGCGCCGTCGATGGTGCCGATGGTCGCTGATGAGCTTGTGGTGCAGCACTCATGGTTCACCATCGACCCCTTTCCTATCCGGCATACGATTGTGCTGATGGGTTCCGCCGCAGAAGAAGCCTTCCGCCGCGAGCCGCAACTTTGGAGTGCAGTGATGGTCAATCGGAGATTGCCGGAATAAGTTATGGGCGAAAACATCCGTTATTTTCTCGGTGGCTTCATCGGCGCGAAGGTGGTTGACATCACCCAGAGCGACCACCTTGAAAATGACGACCCCAACGGTGCGTTTCTAGAATTGCTGTTCGACACTGGCGGCACCATTCGTTTTTATGTACGAGATGAAGGGCCGAGCTTCAGCACTGAGCACCCGGACGATTGCGCGTGCCAGTGTTGCAAGGATGAGGAAGGGAACACATGAACGTTACAACTGCGTCCTACACATGCCCTGTCTGTCACAAGACGAGCTTCAACCATAACGATGCTCTCCACCAATTCTGCGGGAACTGTCACGCCTTTACCGGCATCGGCCCCACGCATGAGTGTGTGCCGATCTGGAACTACGAGTTCGGCATCCGCATGAATTGGCTGATGACGATATCTCTCGGCATGAGCGCGGCGGTCTTGGCCATCGCGCTCACGCGCCTAGTCCACATCTTCTGGCCAGTGCACGGCACCCGCAATTTTCTCATCGGTGCCACCATAGCGATGTTCGTTTTCACTGTCGTCAACTACCTCTCCGCACGTGCGAAGCTCCGCAAGAGCCAGCGCGAGTACGACGAGACCAAGGCGAAGTACCGCACAGCGATGAAAGGTGCCTTCAACGAGATGCAAAAGAGCGTTGCCGAGACGACTATGGAATACAAGGAAGCCCGGAAGAGGCACCTTCTATGACGTTCCCGGCTACGCGCAAGGCGATGGAGGCGGCGGGGTACACGCGTACCTGCTACACGCGTTGTCAGGCGTGTGCGACGCCTATTGAGTTCTGGAGCACAGGGCAGGGCATGATTCCAATGGAGACGATGCCGCTGGAGGACTCCCCGGCTATCACGCACTTCGCCAAGTGCACCGACGCGGCGAGATTTCGCAGGAGGTCACGATGAGAGAGATTCGATACGTGCTGGACGAAGCGGGAAACGCCCTGCCTGAGCGCGACCTGTTGACGTGGGCGACATGGTATGAGGCTAACAACTCCAAGCGCGTTGTTGCTCGCACGACGATTTCAGATGATGTCACTGTGTCAACAGTGTTTCTCGGCCTAGACTACAACTTCCTTAGTGTCGGCCCACCCGTGCTCTGGGAAACGATGATCTTCGGCGGCAAGCACAACGAAGCCCAATGGAGATACCGGAGCCGCGAAGAAGCGGAAGCCGGTCACACGCTGGCGGTGAAGGTGGCGAAGGGAGAAGCGGAGTATGAAGATTGAGGTTGAACTGACACAGGATGAGACCGACTTGCTGTGCATGATGCTCGGTGCGGGAACCGCCAGCCTTCACATCTCGATATGCAAAATTGACAACATGCTCGCACTCGTCAACAAGCTGATGAAGGACAATCCCAACTTCACACCCTATGCGGTATCGGCTTCACAAAGGCCGCAGTGAATCGCATCTTTTCATCGGCGTTTCGGCGTGATATGGTAACCCGCATCGACCAACGCCGGTCTGTGAATACGCCAGCCCCGGCCATGAGATTACGCGGTTCCCACCCGCACCGTTGTACGGCTCGATTCCTTCTCCCAAGTTGTGTTTGGTATCGGACAAAAGACGCGGTAAGATGCGGGAAGTTACCTGCGTGGAGGGTTTCTTAAACAGAAAGACCGGAAAGCAATTTTCGCTCCCGGCCAGTCCACTTAGAATTCGCTGAGATGTGTGAATCGTCGCCGCCAAGCACCTTCACACTCTCCACCACACTCACCCTCTTGAGAGGGACGCCCTAAGTGTTGCCCGAAAGAACGCACTAGAGGAACGCATGACCAAGATAACTAAAATCATCACCCAGCGCAAGCCCTCAATCGACGGGCACCCAATGAATAAACAGGGGGTGCGCTGATGCCTCATTCGTGGTTACGTCTCTACTCCGAATTCGCCCATGACCCCAAAGTTCAGATGATGCCGGAAGCCATGCAGCGGCGGCTCATCATGCTCATGTGTGAGCATTGCGACGGTGACGGTTCGGTGACGTCACAAGAACGTCACAGGATGTTTCAGTGGCGTATCAGTGACGAAGAATTAGCGAAAACGAAGTCTCTTTTTATCGAATCCGGGTTCATGGACGAGAACTGGAATTTGCTCAATTGGTCGAAACGCCAATTTGTGTCCGATAGCTCTAAAGACCGCACTAGACGCTGGCGGGAGCGAATTCGAACACCCCAAAAAACACCCAGTGACGTCACAGTGACGGCCAGTGACGGAGTTGGTGACGGTATAGATACAGATACAGATACAGATACAGATAAAACCTTAAAAACACACCCCCTACCCCCTCAACCGCCAAGCGGCGGCGTTGCCGAGCAGCCGGGGAGCAAACCGGCACCCTCCGGTGTGTGTGCCATGCCGCCGCCGAGTTGGAAGCTCACCGAAGGCGACAGGAACCTCGTAGACCTCGCGTTGCTCGCCTCCCCCCCCGGCATCGTGGCGGGGTTGACCTCTGGAGCCATCACCCCGCCGATGCGTGCACTGGTCATCGCCGCTGCCAAGCGTGAGGCGATGGAACACCGTGTTAGCCACGGCGAAGCTCTCGATGCGCTGCTCAAGTCCGCGCAACACCAAGCCGCGAGCATCCCGGTCGAACGGCTCAACCTTTGCGGCGGCTTCGAGAAATACTTCCCGAAAGGGACATACCGGAAAGACCCAATTCATTTTCAGGAGCGGAGCAATGGAGCAAGCAAAGGTGCAGGAACCATCGCAGCGGCTCGTACAGTCCTTGCAAAAGACCGAGCCAAAGAAACTTCTCGTCTGGGTGGCAACGATGGCACTGCGGCGGGGATGCTCGCTCTCGCCGGAAGAATTGGAGCTACGCCGCGATGATCTACTCAACCCACGCAGCTACGCCGTGCAGCTTGCAGGCCGCGATGTTGCGGTGGAGCCTGCGGACTTCGATGAAGCCCTGTACACGCTTGGCACCGCGCCACGCGAGCAGTACGAGTCTGTGTGGCCTTCGCTGGACGTGATGATTGCTCAAGTGCTGTACGCGGGTAGGAACCGCCGCATCGCAGAGAGCAAGTCACGCAGTCTCACCGATGGCCGCAGGCCGGGAGAGACGGAGATGGAGCAGTGGAAGCGTGAGGCGGACACCGAGGGGCCGGATGCCACGATGCGAGCGGCGATGGATGCGTACAAGGCAAAATACGAAACGCCGGTTGAGAAGAAACCCACACAACCGCCACCCGCTTCCACAACCCCGCGAAAAGGTACTCTCAGGGAAATGCGACCAAGCTATGTTGACAGTGTGATGACAATTCTTACCGAGTTGGAAAAGATGGCGAGCGACGAGACGTGCGACGACTACAACATCGCAATGGGTCTGCTCCGCACAGTGAGCGAGCGCAACACCGTGGCAACCGCGATGGGGGTGTTGCGGGTGTACTGGCCAGCCGACGTGCTGGCAGAGCGCAAGGCGGCGGACGCCGAGGCCAGCAAGCCCCAATAGGCGAAGGAAAGACGAACCCACCCAAAAACGCGCTCTGAGGCACCTTCTCTGGTTTCAGGGGTGCTAGGGCACACAAGAGCGTCAGCGACGCAGCCACGGGGCTAGGAATGGCGTTGACACCATGAGTCAATCGGTTGGTGGGAACGCAAAAACACAAAGAGGGGTAGAGGGGGCAAAATGGACATGCTAAGCAGGGAACATTACAAGGCAGTGCGAACGGAGATTGAGGGCCGATTCTTCTCACAGCTAGAGGCGGACATGCTGAAGCTGGCGATAGACGAAAGAACCATCATCAACGAGCAGTTGAGAGCGGCGGCGGCGCAGGCATGGGAGCCAAGGTAAAACACAGTGATGACAATGCAAGTCAGGCTGATAGATTCACGCCGCGTGGCTCTTGTGAGTCCAGAGAGCTACGAGCGTGTGCGCTGGCATCTGTGGCGTGAGTGCGGCCAACATCTGCAATCACAAAGCTGCTATGCGGCGGCGACGATTGACGGCGAGCACGTGTTGATGCACAGATACATCGTGGATGCGGCGCAAGGCGTGATAGTCGATCATATCAGTGGGATAACACTTGACAACACAGTGAATAATCTGCGTAGTGTGCGGTCGTTAGAGAACAACTGGAACAAGCCGCAGCACGTCAATCGTGGTATAGAATGGTCACCCTGTAAGCAGTTGTTCGAAATATACATCACTGTGATAGGAAAATGTATCACAGTGGGACACGCAAGAACGGTGGCCGACGCACGAAGCCGACGGAGAGAGGCGGAAGAGATGCACTATGGCATGATACAACGTGATAACAGTGTGATTGCGATTGATGACACTGAGTTGACGCGACAACTGCGCCTGATGACCTCCAAAAACGAGGCTAGAAAACTGCTCCGTAAATAAAGCACGTAAAAAATATTATGTCAAGCCCCTTGACAACCCTGCTAAAGCGTGATAGAGCTTGAGTTAGAGAACGAGGCGGACGCTGACGTGTGAACCGAAGACCTAAATGTGTCGGTGGGGGCCG
>Ga0157376_10003448_pt1 | contig 10892 bp, 8 predicted proteins | sample M45metaG_FD_121801 | JGI IMG/M metagenome (GOLD analysis project Ga0157376, IMG submission 121801) | Miscanthus rhizosphere microbial communities from Kellogg Biological Station, Michigan, USA - M4-5 metaG | ecosystem: Host-associated > Plants > Roots > Rhizosphere > Soil | place: USA: Michigan... | reverse complement strand
TCGTCGGCGTCTTCATCGGCGTGCAGGCATCGAACTGGAACGCGGAGCGCGAGACGAACCTCAAGGCCGTGGACTTCAGCGAGCGCCTCAAGAGCGACCTGCGCGAGGAAGCCTGGGGTTACGAGCTGCAGATCAGGTATTACAGCGAGGTTTTGGACAATGCACGCCACGCCGCGGACGCGCTTTCCGACCGGTCGCCACTTTCCGACGAAGTGCTGCTGGTCAGTGCCTATCGCGCGACGCAATACAACGGAAACATCCGCCGCCGCACGACGTACGACGAGCTGACCTCGACCGGCGAGATCGGCCTGATCCGCGATCAGTCCCTGCGCGATCTCGCGATGCGGGTCTATTCGGTGGAACTGTTCGAAGACATGGTCCACGACGCCCAGCACTCGCAGTACCGCATGGCGTTTCGAAAGGCGATCCCGCATGAAGTCCAGCTCGCGCTCGCCCAAGCCTGCGGCGACCGGATCGTGCCGGTCGGCGACTACAACGCGATCCCGCAATCGCTCGACTACCCATGTGCGACGGGGCTGTCTTCCGCGGCCCTTGCGAATGGCGTGGCCATCCTGCGCAGCGACAGCGAACTCCAGCCGCTGCTGCGCCTGCGCATCGCCGACATCCAGACCGATCTGGGCAACCTGACGGAGTACAACAAGAAGGACGTCTGGGACCCGCTGCGCGCCCTCGCGGGGAAGACGCCTTGAGCTTCGTCGCGGAGCTCAAGCGCCGCAACGTCATCCGCATGGCGGGGCTGTACCTCGTCGGCTCGTGGCTGATCACGCAGATCGCGGGAACCTTGCTGCCGGGATTCGAAGCGCCGCAATGGGTGTTTCGCGTGATCGTGATGCTGCTCGCGATCGCCTTCGTGCCGACCATGGTGTTTGCCTGGGTGTACGAGATCACGCCTGAGGGTATCAAGCGCGAATCGGAGATCGAACCGCACGAGTCGATCACGCCGACTACGGGCCGGCGCATGGACCGCGCGATCGTGACCCTGCTCGTGTTCGCGATCGTCATGTTCGCGGTCGATCGCTTCGTGATCGTGCCGCGTCGTGAGGCGACCCGCGACGCAGCACCACGCACCGAGCCGTCCGCGGCAGCAACGCAGCAGGCGGCGGCCGTCGGCAAATCCGAGACAGCTCCGGGAATTCCCGAGATCGAGACTGACCCGTCAATCGCGGTGCTCCCGCTCGTCAACATGAGTTCCGACAAGGAGCAGGAATTTTTCTCGGACGGCATCTCGGAAGAACTCCTCAATCTCCTCGCGAAAGTGCCGAAGCTGCGTGTGATCGCGCGCACGTCGAGCTTCGGGTTCAAGGGCAAGGACACGCCGATTCCCGAGATCGCGCGCGAGCTGCATGTGGCCTCGGTGCTCGAAGGAAGCGTGCGCAAGTCCGGCGACAAGGTGCGCATCACGGCGCAGCTGATCCGCGCCAGCGATGGCTCGCATTTGTGGTCCGACACCTACGATCGCACGCTTGACGACATCTTCAAGGTGCAGGACGAAATCGCGGCCGCAGTGGTCGAGCAGCTTCGGATCAAGCTGCTCGGCGCTGCGCCCACGGCGAAGCCGGTCGATGCGAAGGCTTATCCGCTGATCCTGCAGGGCCAGGCGCTCGTCAACCAGGGCAGCGCCGCCAGCCGCGCGCAGGCCATCGAGGTGTTTCAGCAGGCTCTTTCGATCTCGCCGAACGAGGCGCGTGCGTCGGTGGGACTGATGCGCGCTTACTTCAATCAAGTGATCTACGGCGAACTCACGTCGGAGGAAGGCGCGCGACTGGCCAGGGACGCGGCGAACAAGGTGCTGGACATCGACGCGGGGAATCCCGATGCACTCGCGTTGCTCGGCCGGGTCGCTGCGGATATCGACTTCGACCTGCCCACGGGAGCCCGGTACTACCAGCGAGCCCTCCAATCCGGGCCACGCAATCTGACTGCCCTCAACGCCTCAGCCATTCTGCTTGGCAACATCGGTCGCCTGGATGAGGCACGGGAGCTGTACGAGTATCGCGTGGCGCAGGATCCGGCAAATCCAACCGCATACAACAATCTCGCCAACGTCCACTACGCCGCCAATCGCTGGGATGCAGCGATTGACGCATGGCAGACAGCGCTCCGGCTCAGTCCGGGTTATTCGGGAGCGCACTTCGGGATCGGCTCCGTCCTGTTGCTCGGCAAGCACGACGCCGCGGGTGCCTTGAAGGAATTCGAGGCCGAGCCGGATGAGCTGACGCGAATGCAGGGTCTTGCGATGTCGATGCACGCGCTCGCCCGCATTAAGGAGGCGGACGCCGCGCTCCAGGCGTTTGTCGACAAGTACGGCAAGGAACAGCCTGAATCCGTCGCGGCGGTGTACGCCTGGCGCGGAAAACCGGATGCTGCCTTCGAGTGGATGGATAAGGCCGTGGCCATTCACGACGTGCAGCTCGGAGCGATACTGACTGACCCGTTGCTCGATTCGCTGCGTACTGATTCGCGCTGGCCACTACTGTTGCGCCAGATCGGCTATGCGCCGGAGCAACTCGCAAAAATCGAATTCAAGGTAACGCTGCCGCAATGAGAAACGAACCATGACGCGACCTTCGTTCTTCGCCGAGCTCAAGCGCCGCAACGTCATCCGCATGGCGGGGCTGTACTTGGTCGGCGCGTGGCTGATCACGCAGATCGCGGGGACGATGCTGCCGGGGTTCGAGGCGCCGCAGTGGGTGTTCCGCGTGATTGTGATGCTGCTCGCGATTGCCTTCGTGCCGACGCTGGTGTTCGCATGGGTGTACGAAATCACGCCGGAGGGCATCAAGCGCGAATCGGAGATCGAAGCGCACGAGTCGATCACCTCGCATACGGGCCGGCGCATCGACCGCGCGATCTTGACCCTGCTGGTGTTCGCGGTTGTCATGTTCGCGGTCGATCGCTTCGTGATCGTGCCGAGGCGCGAGGCGGTGCGCGACGCCGCGGCGCGCACCGAGCTGGCGGCAGCAGCACCCCAGCAGGCGACGGCCGTCGGCAAGAGCGAGCCGGTCCCGGGCATTCCCGAGATCGAGTCCGACCCGTCAATCGCGGTGCTGCCACTCGTCAACATGAGCGAAGACAAGGCGAACGAGTTCTTTTCCGACGGCATCTCCGAAGAACTGCTGAACTTGCTCGCGAAGGTGCCGAAGCTGCGCGTGATCGCGCGCACCTCGAGCTTCGCCTTCAAGGGCAAGGAGATCTCGATCCCGGAGATCGCGCGCGAACTGCACGTGGCCTCGGTGCTCGAAGGCAGCGTGCGCAAGTCGGGCGACAAGGTGCGCATCACCGCGCAGCTGATCCGCGCCAGCGACGGCTCGCATCTGTGGTCCGATACCTACGACCGCACGCTCGACGACATCTTCAAGGTCCAGGACGAGATCGCGGCGGCGGTCGTGACGCAGCTCAAGATCAAGTTGCTCGGCGCGGCGCCGAAGGTGAAGCCGGTCGATCCGAAAGCCTATCCGCTGATCCTGCAGGCGCAGGCACTGGGAGATCAGCAGAGTAAGGCCAGTAGGGAGCGGGCGGTCTCGGTCTACAAGGAGGCGCTCGCGATTGCGCCGAACGAAGCTCGCGCATGGGCGGGACTGGCGCGGATCTATGTGAACCAGGCGATCTTCTCCGAACGACCGGCTGCGGAAGGCGTGCGCCTGGTCAAGGAGGCGGCGAACAAGGCGCTGTCGATCGATCCCGACAACGTGATCGCGCTCGGCGCGCTCTCGCGCGTCGCGTCGGACTTCGAACTCGACCTGCCGGCGGCGGCGCGCTACCTGCAGCGTGCACACGAGCTGGAACCGGGCAACCTGCTCGTGATCAATGTGTCGGCCAACACGCTGCTTTCCATCGGGCGCGTCGAAGAGGCGCGTCGGCTGCACGAGTATCGCGTTGCCCACGATCCAGCGAATCCGACCGCGCACTTCAACCTGGGGAATGTCTTGTACTGTGCGCGCCAATGGGTTGCGGCCATCGACGAATTCCGCACGGCGCTTCGCCTCAGCCCTGAGCTGGTCGCCGCCCATAGCGACATCGCCATCACGATGCTGCTGGGCAAACAGGATGCTGCCGCCGCACTCAAGGAAGCCGAGGCCGAGCCGGATGAGGTCACACGCATGTTCACCATGACGGTGGCACTGCACGGGCTCGGCCGCAACAAGGAAGCCGACGCAGCACTACAGGCGCTCGTCGACAAGTTCGGCTCGGATCAACCGGTATTCGTCGCCACAGCTCATGCCTTTCGCGGTCAGGCCGACGCCGCGTTCGAATGGCTGGACAAGGCGGCCGCGATTCACGACCCCGGTGTCGCGGGTGTGCTGAGCGACCCGCTGTTCGACTCCCTGCATGGCGATCCGCGCTGGCTGCCATACCTGCGCAAGATCGGCTACGCGCCGGAGCAGCTCGCGAAAATCGAATTGAAAGTGACGCTGCCGCAATGACAAACAAAAGATGACGCGCACTTCTTTGTCGAGTTGAGCGGCAATGTGGTGCGTGCGCGAGCTCGGCAAGGCGTCCGGGCAGTTCGCGCAGATTCAGTCCGACGTGAAGACTCCGCCCTGCATCGACGATGCGGCGGCCTGCGACTCGCAAACGGCGAGCCATAAACCCATAGCTCTGAGCGTCCCAGCGCGGCAGCCTGCTGCGGCCCTCGGCGTGCGCTCCGGAAAAGCGGCGTCGACCCCAACGTTCGCTATGAGCGCAACCGGACGTTCGTTCGGTTTGCCGGCTCTTTTACGTTTCTCGAAAAACGACAGAGGAATGCCTTCTCGAATGTTGGGCGCTGGAGCGGCGTGCAGGCCCCGTTTCCGGCTCGTGAAGAAAAATCAGATTTTGGTGACGTTTTGTGGGCCGTTTTGCGTTTCAACATCCAAACCGCTGCGGCGTTGCCGTCCGGCATAGAAACATTCAACTGGGGAACGACAAATGTCCTACGTTTCGATCATCCGGAGTACGACCCGGCGCCTCGCCGCGCTCGCACTGCTCGTCATCGTCGTGCACGCCGCGCCGGCCGCGGCGACTACCTTTACCGTCAGCAACACGAACGACAGCGGCGCGGGCTCGCTGCGCCAGGCGATCCTCGACGCCAACGAGCATGCTGGCGCCGACACGATCTGGCTCATCATCGGAAGTGGCGCCCAGACCATCTCTCCGGCTTCGCTGTTGCCACCCATCACCGATGCCGTGCTGCTCGACGGTTGGGTGCAACCAGGATATTCGGGCGCACCTCTGATTCGCATCGACGGCAATCTGCTTGACAGCAATTCGACGGGCCTGAGCATCTACGCCGGATCAACGACGTTGCGCGGTTTGGTCTTTACCCGCTTTGGCACCGGTATTTTCGTCGGCGGCGGCGATGGCATCACCTTTCGCGGCTGCTACTTCGGGACAACCGGCAGCGCGAGCGGTGTCGGCAACGACGTCGGCCTGAGGCTCTACGATGGCAGCAACATCACGCTCGGTGGAACGCTGTCGAGCGACCCGAACGTGATCTCCGGAAACGGTATCTACGGCATCTACGCCGATCCGACGGTGACCGGGGTAACGCTGAAAGGCAACTTTATCGGCACGAATGCCACCGGCACGGCCGCGCTGGCTAACGGAAACGTCGGCGTGGTCTCGTTTGCGTCGAGCGTCACGATCGGCGGCGCGACGGCGGCCGAGCGCAATGTGTTCTCGGGCAATGGCAGTGATGGCCTTGCGATTCAATCGGGCTCGAGCGGGGTCATCATCCGCGGCAACTACTTCGGCTTGAGTGCCAGCGGCACGGCCAATATCGGCAACGCCGGAACCGGCATCAGCGATGCCGGCACCGGCACGATCATCGGCGGTACAGCTGTGGGCGAGGGCAACGTCGTCTCGGGCAACAGCCACTATGGGCTCAATCTCGCCGGAGAGGGCACAAGCGCGCTCGGCAATCGAGTCGGCACCAACGCCGCCGGCACGGCAGCCATCGGCAACGTATACGGCGGGATCGGCACCTATGGCTCGAACATATCGATCGGAGGAACCGTCAACGGCAGCGGCAACGTCATTTCCGGCAACAGCGGCAACGGCATCTACATCGGCGCCGGCAGCAACCTCGCGATTCGCCGCAACTACATCGGCACCGACGCGAACGGGCTCTTGCCGATCGGCAATGGCGCTTACGCAATACGGGCCGACGCCGCGCCGGGAACCCAGATCGGCACGCCCGGGAACGGCAACGTCATTTCTGGCAATGGCCGCGGCATCGTGCTTGGCTACGACGCTTCTGGCTATTTCGTACGCGGGAACATCATCGGCCTGACCAAGGACGCCAATCAGGCCATGGGCAACAAGGAGTATGGCATTCAGATAAACACGGCGGACAATGTGATCGGCGGCACCGCGCTCGGCTCCTTCAACCAGATCGCGGCCAGTACCTATTACGGCATATTCATTTACGGTGCCGGCGCGACCAACAATCGCGTCGAAGGCAACTACATCGGTACCAACGTTTCGCTCGCGCAAGGACTCGGCAACTGGTTCGGCATCGTGATTTACGGCGCCAACGGCAACAGTATCGGCGGCATCGCGAACAACACCGGCAACTTCATCTCCGACAACGTCAACCAAGGCATCTACAACTGGTACGGCTCGCGCAACCGTTTCCTGCGCAATTTCGTGTTCCGCAACGGCGGCGCCGGCATCGAGAACGAACCGCAGGGATTACTCCCGAACGATGCGCTCGATGCCGACCACGGCCCGAACGAAGGCCAGAATTTCCCGACCGTTACGGCGGCAACCGCGGGTGCGGGCAGCGTGACGGTCTCCGGGTTCCTCGCCTCGCAGCCGTCGACGCAGTATCGCGTCGAGTACTTCGTGTCGGCCCAATGTGAGGCGTCCGGCTTCGGCGAAGGCGAGCACTACGTCGGTTTCCAGGACGTCATGTCCGCAGCCGACGGCAAGGCGGTTCTCGGCGCAGTCCTGACGACTGTGTACGTCAGCGGCTTCGTGACCGCAACGGCGACCGACCCTGACGGCAATACTTCGGAATTCTCACCGTGCGCCGCGATCGGTGGGGGAGGGGCTGGCGAATTCAATATCTCCGCCGATCCGGTCCTCGCGTACGAAGACTACGGCTCGGTACAGATCACGGTAACCCGCACCTTGGGCTTCAGCGGCGCCGTGTCGGTGCGACTGAAGACGAGCGACGGCACGGCAACGGCGCCGGGCGACTACAGTGCAATCGACCAGATCCTGACGTTTGCCGACGGCGAAGCGATTCGCACTGTCACGGTGCCGATCGTGCTCGACGATACGGCCGAGGGCGACCAGCAATTCCAGGTCGATCTGAGCGAGGCGACGGGCGGCGCGTTCCTTGGCGGCCAGGCCTCCGCAACCGTGATCCTGTTCGACCACGATCCGTTGTACCCGTTCTACACGGTCGGCGACATCGGTGTCGCGCCGCCGACGAGCGGGCAGAAAATCGCCTACGTGCCGATCCGGCTGTCGGCGCCGACTGATCACCCGGTCACGATCAGTTACAACACCGACGACGACACGGCGAAGGCCGGAGTGGACTACGTCGATGCGAGCGGGCAGGTCGTTTTTGCGCCGGGTGAGAAGGTCAAGCTTGTGCCGGTGACGATCACCGCCATCGGCCCGCTGCCACAGGACCGCGTTTTCTATCTGCGCATTGCCGGCAGTGGCCTCGAGAAGGTCATCGCGGGCGACAGCGAAAGCGAGATCGTGATTTTTGGTGGCGATCGCATTTTCGCCAACGCGTTCGACTGAAACGTCGGGAACCTCGCGTCGGTTGCGAACTGGCGCGAGTCGAGGCGGCAACACCATCCCCACCCAACCCTCCCCTTGAAGGGGAGGGCTGAAGCGTTTCGCGTGCGGGGATGGTTAGCGCGTGCGTTTCTTGGCGGTGCGCTTGCGCGCTGCCGCGACAGGCTTGCGTGCCGCCGCAGCGGGCTTGCGTCGCGCCGGTTCGGCACGCGGCTTCCTGGCCTTGGGCGGCGTTATGCGCACGACGACCTCGCCCGAAATCGGGTCGGTGACGCCGAGGCCGCCACCGAGGTCTTCGAGCATGTCGCGGAAACCGTCGAGCAACTCGATCATCTGGGGACGGGCCGCGGCAATACTCTTGAACGTGCGCCACTCGCCGATCATGCAGAAGGTCTGGTCGCCGGTCCGCACCAGGCGGCCGCCCAGAAACCCCTTGAAACTGCGCTTAATCTTTCGATGCGCGTCGATGAACTTCTGTTCGCTGCCTGGCTTGACCCGGAATCGCACCACGTTCATTGCCGTCATGTCAGCTCTCCTTCAACCGTTGGCCAGAAGCACGAGTGGCGCCAGCCGCGCGCGAAATGCAAGAGCGTCGCGACCAACGCGACCAGCGCGCGATGCTACTCCTGATTCGGCTTCGCTACATCCGGGCCGCGTTCGTCGGGCTACGTTCGTTCGAGAGTCGGGCGGTGCTATTTCGCGTACCACGCTTTCACGCGCGAATCATCGCGCACCGCATCGTGCACGCCCATGAGCCTTGGGAACGCGGAGAAGATCGTGGCCGGGATGTGATCGACCTTGCCGCCGAGGAACCAGCGCACGGCCATGTGCAGCTTGAGGTCGACGACGTGAACCTTCGCGCCGGCAAAGAACGGTCCCGCCGTTGCGAGGTTGCGCTCCGCGTGCTCGCCCCATGCCGGCATGAAACCGGCGACGAGCGCCTCGCGCGCGGCTTTCTTCTCCGCGTCGCCCATGCGGATCGTCGGCGACACGTTGTGCCGCAGTTCTTCGACGTGCTGCATCATCGCCTCGTGCCGTGCAGCTTCGACGTCGTCGGTCGGGTGCAGGCCGTGGCGGCGTCCGATCAGGACGAGAATCGGATTGGTCTGCGCGAACGGCGCTTGACCCGGCAATTCGAGCACTGGCAACTGGCCGTAGGGCGTTTGTTCCTTCAGCGCCGGCCACGAAGCCTGGCTGATGCGGTTGTCCTCGAAGTCGATGCCGGCGAGATGCAGGGCAAGACGGCATTCCTCGCCACGGCTCGTCGGCGCGTCGAAGTAGGTCAGCTTGGGTCGGGTCACGTGGGATTTCTCCATGTCGAAAACGCGGAAATCGGATCGGCGGCGGGCAGTGCCCATCGGCACTTCGCCATTTTCGGCCGTGGGCGAGTGCACGCACAAGGCTTCGCAGGTTTGGATGGTGCCGAAAAGAAATGGATCAAGTTCATTTCTTGCGCGTGACCATCTATTCTTCCAAAAAATGCCCTGACTCAATCTTGGTCCAGGCAAACCGAAGGAAATGACCGTGCGCGAAAAACCTGCAAACCCAATTCCGCCCGACCTGAAGCACGGCGCAAAAATCGAGACGCGTCCCGACGGTCGAGTGATCGTATTCGCCGTCGAAGACGGCGAGCCGACCGGATTTTTCACCACGGGCAATCCGGACGCAGGCGTCATCGCCTCACAGATATTGAATACTGCGCGCGCGAGCCAGGAATCGGCGAAGCTGCCGCTGCCGGATACGGCGCAAACTCACAGCTATCCGGAAGTAACGCCGTCCATGGTTGCGATCGGCCCGAGCCGCAACAAGGATTCGGCCTGCCTGATCATGATCTGCGGGCAGGCGCAGATCGGCTTTTCGCTGGAGATCAGCGTGCTGCGCGATCTGGCGCAGACGCTTCAGGCGCTGACCGCCAACGGCACTCAGCAATAGCTTTGACGGTTTGCGCTTCGGGTACGTGCCAGGTCAAACCGCGCTCGAATGCGTCTGCACGCTCGCGTTGTACTCGTCGTGAGTGCGCACGACTGGCAGCGCGAACATCAGTACCAGGTAGATGAGCACCGGTATGCCGCCGGAGAATACCGACACGATGACGAAGATCGCGCGCACCCACTCGACGGCAATGCCGGAGTAGGCGGCCAGACCCTGGCACACGCCGAAGATCCATTTGCCTTCCTCGATTCGGCAAAGGCGGCGAGGGCGGCCAAACGGGCCGGTGTCCGCGCCATCGCCGTTGCCGGCGTTGACCGCGCCGACCTCTTCGAGGACGACTTCGACTTCCTTGCGGCTGACAACGCGATTCTCCGAGCGCAGCGATTGTGCGAGTTTCTCGCCGATCGATTGCTCGAGATCGCGAAGCACCTCTTCATGATCCGGATCGCGCTTCAGGCGCGATCGGGCGCGCTCGAGATATGCCTGCAGCGCATGGTAGGCATCTTCCTCGAGCTGAAACGTTTTCGAGTGCCCGCTCAAGCTGACTTGAATCACTGTTTTCATGATGGTCTGCCCAACTCGTCGATGAGGCTCGTGAGGGATTTCCAGTACTCGCGAAACTCCGCCAACTGTTTGCGGCCTGTTGCCGCGAGCTTGTAGTACTTGCGCGGCGGGCCGGTCTCGGACTCCTGCCACTCGTAATCCACCAGCTGCTCGCGCCGCATCTTGCTCAACAACGGATACAACGTGCCTTCCTGCGTCGCGAAATCCGTAGTGCTCAGGCGTTGCATCATCTCGGCAACATACACCCGGCCGGACGAAACAATCCCGAGGATCAGGAATTCCAGCAGACCCTTGCGCAATGTGGTGAATTTTTCAGAGTCCATACGAGCCAGCTACCTTTCGTAAGCAAGGTAGCTGGTAACATGGTTACTGTCAAGTCCATGTCGTAACAAATTGGCTAACCCAGCGTCGCGTGCGCAAGCAGGAACGAGCCTGCAGCAATGAGGACCGCGCCGACGCACCGTGCGAAATGCAGTCTGGCCGGCGCGAGCCGTTCCACCGTTATCGCCGCGGTCACGAGCGCCATCGCGCGCAGGTCCATGACGCCGACGACGAGCAGCAGCATCGTCAGCCCGAAGCAGCAATGCACGCAGTGCAGACCCAGACGCAAACCGTGCCGCCATGCCGAGCGCACATTG
>Ga0157376_10003444_pt1 | contig 10895 bp, 9 predicted proteins | sample M45metaG_FD_121801 | JGI IMG/M metagenome (GOLD analysis project Ga0157376, IMG submission 121801) | Miscanthus rhizosphere microbial communities from Kellogg Biological Station, Michigan, USA - M4-5 metaG | ecosystem: Host-associated > Plants > Roots > Rhizosphere > Soil | place: USA: Michigan... | reverse complement strand
TGGCTTCTTTTTTTTGTACTCAATGGTCGTGCTACGCGCACCACCACGGTCATCACCAACGAATGTATTGTAATGTTACAAACACTAACGATGCCGCCTACCAGAAATTGGATCAGCATGACTATCACGACCTTGTAAAATCGGCAGGGTGCCTATTAGCATAGATCAGTTTAAACGCTACGCGAGCAGTCGCACTCGCCCGGTCGCGATCTCACACACCGCTCCAACAACCTTTATGCGGCCCTCTGCCATTCGCGCGCGCCCTTCGGGCGTCTCGTGGAATTGACGCATGGACCAACGGACATTGGCCTCGATGGCGCGCTCAAGCCTTTGCTGTGGCGGAAGCTGCGGGTCGACCTCGTCGAGACCCGGAAGCATATTCTGGAGCAACAACTGGATGCGCGAACGCTCTTGCGCGCCCTGGAATTTCACCGCAAACGCCGCCTGCACCGCGCCGCAGCCTTCGTGTCCGAGCACCATGAACAGTTGTGTCCTAAGGTGCGTGCCCGCGTATTGGAGGCTGCCCCAGACCTCGGGCGACACAACGTTACCCGCTACACGAATGACGAACAGGTCGCCGAATTTCGCATCGAAAATCAGCTCCGGCGGCACCCGCGAGTCGCTGCAACCGAGAATGGCTGCAAACGGGTGCTGGCCTTTGATGAGATCGGCGAGTATCTCGCTAGGCGCCCGCGTAAAGCGCGGCTTACCCCGCAAAAAGCGCGCGTTGCCTTCCATCAAGCGCGAGAGCGCTTCGTCTGCGCCGACCGGGCAATCATCGTCGTTGGGGCCAATCATCGTTGCCCAAAGCATACTCTTTTTTCAGCATCATGGCCCGTTGGTAGAGAATATAAGTTTCATGCCAATGTCCGCTTTGGGTCAAAAGCGGACATGTGCAGCGCAAAAGGCCATGTCCGCTTTACCCCCGAAAGCGGACATGTGCGGTGCATTAGGTCATGTCCGCTAAGTGCCAATAGCGGACATCATTCATCACGTCCGCTTTTGCCACCATCGCCGACCAAGGCGAGCACCTCACTCGTCTGCCGGCCGACTGGGCCCGATCTGCGGTGCGCGCACCGGCTTTGCCATTCCGTAAAAGATCGTCACGCCCTGACCACCGCAGCGGGTTGATAGCACTTCGTCAGGGACACCAAAGCAGCTGTCTATGTCCTGCCAATTGTTCATGACCCACACGTTGCCCGCAGGGTCGACGGCAAGGTCAGTCTGCATTTGTAGGCCGCCGCCAACGTACCCCCCTGGCGGCGAGATCTGTTCGCCAGTCTTCATGCCCGGTGGGCAGTTCTCAGTGCGGACGCCGCACAGCTGCACGATTGGACTATTGGCTCCCGCGAAGTTGGAGATCCAGACATTGTCATTGCCGTCAATGGTCGCAGCCCAAGGACCGGGGAGCCCACCGCCGGTGAAGGGCGAGCCGGGGTGTTCGCTGCCATCCGGCCGCAGCAGTGTGACACTGCCGCCATCGCGTCCGCCCCTTTGCTTGAACATCGCACGCGTCAGCTTTTCATCAGCGTTGCCGCCCAGCTTTAAGGTGGCGATCATATCGGCCACCACAAACGCTCCCCGCATCGAACTGCCCAGCCTGTTTGTCACCCAGACGTTGCCTTGACTATCAATGCCAAGTCCACTCCCGCTCCAACCTGTGTTGAACTTCTCAACCTTGTTCGGGTCAGAGGCTGGAAATCGCGTCACGTGTGCACCAAAAGCATTGGTCACCCAGATCCGGCTCTGTTGGTCGATGCCAAGGTGGAACGGGCCCACAAACGACTTGCACGGCTCTTCCTTGTCGCCCTCGCAAACAATCCTGCCTTTGCTCAAATCGCCTTTGGGAAAGTGGATGAGTTGGCTCTTCGTGATACCGACGACCCACACGTCACTGCTGGGTGTAACAATGACGCCCTGCATCAGTCCTAGCTTGCCATCGAACGTAATACCTTCTGGTGGCGTCAACGGCTTGCCGCTCTTGTCGAACACCGAGATCGACTTGCCGCCGTAACTGGTGAGCCAGGCATTGTCCTTGGCATCAACAGCCGCGCCGAATGTGCCCCCTTGCATCCCGCCGCCGGCAAAGCCCGTGGTGATCGGTGAGAGGGGACGACCATTCGGAGCGAACTTGCTGGCGTTGCCCTGCCACAGCGTGTCCTGCCCCTGCCATCCGATCGTAAAATTGTCGCCGACCCAAAGGTTACCCTCGCTGTCGAACATTGCTTTTCCGCCAGCGCGATACCCGCCACCATCAAACTTGAGCGGCAGTACCCACGCGCTCGGCGGGAAACTGAGATACGGCATGAACGGGACAGCGCGCATCGTTTTGCCCGCTGGCACCGGATAGAACTCATCCAGCAACGCAAAGAGTTTCTCGGGCTGATACCACGGATAACGAGCGATCGACTGAGCCGCCGTGAGCGTGTTGGTGGGGGCAGCGCCCTTTGGTGGGGTCGCCGCTGCGAAGAGTTTGCTACATGCATCTGGCGTCACCTGCTTGACGCAAGCGGAGAGCACGTCGGCGAGCGTCGCAAAGTTCGCCATTGTTGGCGTCTGGCCGCTGTTGAGCGGGTCCTGGATTGCGGAGCCCCAGCCACCGGTTTGGAGATCAACGAAATTTGGCACATTGCCGGCGGCGATCTTGAGGCCGAGCGCGTTGCCTTTGATCGCTTCTCCGTCCAGAAACTGCGCGTGTGTCCACACCGAAGCGACGGTCGTCATCTCATTCACAATGACATTGGTCGGAGGCGTGCTGCCGAGTACGGTCATCAGCGCAATGGCGGAGTTGTCTCCGCCTGCTGCGCTCGCGGAAGATCGGCCACCTTTCGCTACCAGATAAAGAGTAGCGCCATTGCCATCCGCGCTAAGCGCAAATCGGCCATCAGCGTCAGTTCGGGCCTGCGCCAGCTGTTTCGGCGCGCCCGATCCTTCGGCCCACACGGTCACAGTAGAGCCTACGATGGGCGCTCCTGCGCCGAGGACCCGACCGCTGATGCTATCCGCCGCAAACGTGGGCCCACTGGAGAGAATGATGGCCGCCGCGCAGGCGAAAGACTTGAGACGCTTCATATCCGGTTTCATAGGGTGCCCCTTCGTTTGGTCGTGCTCGACCTGCGAACCAAGTCCACTGGCGGAAATTGGTGGGGATTGTTACGGGCGACTTTGCCACTGGAAATTGCCCTTTGGGGCAATCGCCGCGTTCACCGAATGTCCGCTTTGGGTCAAAAGCAGACATGTGCGGTGCACTACCTTATGTCCGCTTTACCCCCGAAAGCGGACATGCGCAGTGCACTAGCTGAAGTCCGCTAAGTGCCAAATAGCGGACATCCCGCCCGCTTTACACCCAATAGCGCAATTCGGCGTGAGCCTTTAGTGGCGGTAACTGTCCCATTTTCATGAAGAAAGTTCGCTATCGTGTGAGCTATCTCACATACGAGGTCGCAGCACGGCCAATACACTACCCGCAATACGAATTGCCATGTACACGATTATAGGGAGCGTCAAATGTCACGCGAATCGGATTCCAGCCGCATTGAGCAAGTTATCATGCTCGGCGGGTTGGCGTTGTATCTCGTACTGGCCACCGTCATACCCGCCTAGGCAACCAGCGCGTTTGATGGTGTTTCGAAATTGCGTCGCGGCTTGAATAAAATTCAATCGAAATTTGGCGGAGGTCGGCGGCGGTGTTTGCGCCACGTTGAGGAGACAGGGCAGCAATGAGCGTGAGACCACTTCACGTAATGCTGATGGGAGCGGCCGTTATCCTCTCAACAATTGCTCCAGTTCCAGCGTTTGCAGAATTTGAAGTTCAAACATTTGCAGAATTTGAGAAAACTGAGTGGGATGTTCAAGATCTATACAAACAGTGCACACACAAAGGAAGTCTTGATGCAATTTTTTGTTTGGAATTTATTTCAGGCGTAGCACGTCAGGTCTTTACGAACGGTCTGGCATTGAAAGAGATTAAAGGTACCCCCGATTTAATGACGATTTCTATTCCTTCTGCATGTCCAAAATCATTTGTATCAAATGACGCGATGGTTGAGGCCTTCAACGAGTGGGCAAACCGACATCTTGAAACATGGAGTTCAAGCGCACAAAAAGGAGTAATGCAAGCCATGCGCGACACATGGCCATGTTTTTGATGAAAACCCGCGTTGCGCTGCGTGTGACGGCGTGTCCGCGCGATGTCCGCTCTTATTCCGAAAGCAGACATTTGCAGCGCACCGGGCGATGTCCGCTTTGCTCCTAAAGTGGCTGGTAGGAGAGTTTGCTCACGTGAATAGCGACATAGCGGTCTGAATTTGATCAGCTGCAGCGGTCACTAGCTCATTATAGTCTGTATGACCTTGGGCCGCTGCCTTTAGGATGCATTCAGCGAGATACACCTTAACCGCCGCTGTTACGTACGCGGTGGGTACTCTTGTCATGACATCTTCAAGCGCATTTCTCATGTCTCGGATAAGTCGCGGTGTGAATTTCGGCATAACATCATCCATTCACGACCTCGCTCGCCGTCACCGGTATTTCACCATCACGGTATCCAAGTGGTGACAATGCAAGCACTCAAACGTGCGCTTGTCATAACCGGGTTTGTCGGCAGGTTCGATCCATGCAAGTCGCATAGAAGAGCGACAGTCCGGGCATCGCCTGTCGCTAATCTGAGGAACTCGCGGCAAATCAATTTCTGACCGCAACATTCACGCCTCCTTGTCAAAAACGCAGGCGTCGTCCCCTCTTTGAGAATTCCAGCGTGCGCGCATTGCTTCGCGGCTGCACGTGAATTTTTTGTAATAGGTGCGTCCAACTTTTGGAGAGTGCACTAGATTAAACGCTCATGCACTTTCAAGAAGATTGATCTTACCCGCCAAAGCAGACGAAATGTCGCACTGAGTGCGACCAATGTGAACAAACTTTAATTTGTTCGAAGCTGCAATCTGAAAATAGGATTAGGGTCAGCTCTGATCTCCGAGTAGGGCCCCGATCTCAAAATGGTCCCCCGTCCCCAAAGAGGTCGGGGCCGATAAAGAGTCACGCAGCTATAAGCCACGCTGAAGTCCAAAGGGAGGAAGCGCGGCGGGGCCCCGGCGCGGACGGTTCTGACACCGTTCCGACTGGGGCCTTTTGCTTGAGTAATATTCGTAGCGATGTCCGCTTTGGGTCAAAAGCGGACGTGTGCAGCGCAGTAGGCGATGTCCGCTAAGTGCCAGAAGCGGACATGTGCGGTGCAAGAGGCGATGTCCGCTAAGGGCCAGCGGAGATCGGCAAACAGAAAAACACGCCTCGCAACGGTCTCTCCGAATTACATCTTGCCGATCAAGCGGCGAGCGGTGCTGATTTCTTCTTCCTGCGCCAGCCGAACAGTCCCATTGCGCCGAGGCCAGTGCTGAAGAGCGGGAGAGTGGCTGGAAGAGGAGTTGCGGCGGTTGTACTCGTCTCCTCTATGAGTAGCCCATTGGGCGCACCCTCGCGACGGCGAATTTAAACTTGAGTTTGATTTTTCGTCATGCGGCAATCAGCTTCCGCTTTCTGCGTCGTCCTAAAAACCCGAGTAGACCTGCACCGCTAGCGAACAGCGGTAGTGCCGTGGGAATCGGTGTCGTGACGGGGGGCGGTATCGTCACGAAGGGAGTGTAATCATAGGCAAGCATGAGGCCCGGTAAAGTATCTCCGGCGCCGCTCCAAATAACGACTCCGTCAAGACTGTTATCAATGAGCTGAAACACAACATCAAAGGTAGTAATTCCATTACCGATATATAAGCTGGCGTTCGCGTCATCATTAAACGCAACACTAAAGTTCGGTCCGCTTGAGCTTGGGGAAATCAGCTCATTACCAAACGTGCTTATTGAAGCCGTATAATTAAGCGGAGAATCCGAAACGAAGCTGGAATTAATTGAATAGCCCACGCCCGTAAGGGTTCCCAACGCCTGATTGAATGTATGAAAGCTCACGCTGGTGCTTGCTTGCGACAAATTCGGAGATTCGGCGAACACGGTAAAATCATGCGTTTCAGGTGTCGTTATCATTGTGGCGGCGTTCGCATCGCCAACGTCACCCAGCAATGTCAACAACCCTGTCAGAACCACAACGGCTCGCAATAATCGAGCCTTGTGTGACGCCATCGAAACACCCACTGGTAGTCTCGACCAGAGATAGAACATAACACTATGTAGCGCGGCCATGGCCGCGAGAGCTTTGACTAGACGCATGGCCGTTTGTGTGTCGGGGCCGGAACCACTTCGCTGTGCGCGCACCATTGTCAGGGCCGAGCGGAGACGCATGTAAATCTCCTTGCAAGCTTGCGCTTCGGACGTCGCCCTCAAACCGAAATACAACAGCGCGTGAACGCGAAGCAACACTTCAATCTAAACGGGACACTTTTTTTACGTAAAAACTATTTTGCAACGGATCAGAAAGCCATCGAGGGGACACGGGCTTTCATATTTCAACTCGCTCGCTAAGCGTCGTACCACTGCCGTGTGTTCGCACGTTCGCTCCGGACCAAAGTAGATTTAAAACCCGAAAGAGGACATGTGCAGTGCAACTCGATATGTCCGCTTAGTGCCAATAGCGGACAGATTGCGATATCCGCTAAGACTTTGACTTATCGCGTGACGTTCCGACTAAGCCGCCCGGGGCCCAAACTGACATTTGGGTTGCTTGGGTTGAAGGCTGACCTCGCTTTACAATGAATGTGACTGCGTAACAGCCCATTCGTGCCCCGTTGTAGGGGTTCGTATTGCAGCTATAGTCATGGCAAATGCTCCCGCTATCGCTGCATATCGTGCAGCCGTATGCGTCCAGGCCGAATACCAGCCGGCCGGTGCAGTTGTTAATGACGATGCCCGAGGTGATCGGTACATCCTTCATTGCCTCAGCTGTGGGCGCCATCACAGCGCAGGCGGCGATGGCGAACGCGCAAATCAAAAAACACTTTCGCATCGAACTTCTCCTTTGAGCGTTACGCGCGCTCGCTCTGGGTCAAAAGCGGACATGTGCAGTGCACCCATGCATGTCCGCTTTGTGCCAATAGCGGAATTTTGGGGGCCGCGATTAAAATGTCCGCTAAGGGCCAGTGCCGGATATTCGCGAAATAATCTCCTAGGCAATAGAGAGAGACCGCCTTGGGGCGGTGTCTCCGAAATCCGAACTCAGGCATTTTGATTAGGCAGCTGCAATCGTTGCTTTGGATAGTTGCGGTTGAGTCTCACCCACTCACCGACCGAAGATAACATTTGGCCCTTCAAGGCCGGCAGCGAAGTTGTACTGCATTCGGAAGATCCCCGACAAAACGTGTTGATCGTCTAGAGCACTGCTGCCGAGATATATGGTCGTAAATGGACTCACAGCCGCACCTGCATACGCGGTGTTCAGATGCGTGTAAGTTACGTCCACGCCCATGTAGAGTTCCTTGCTCACGTTCCACTGGGTGCGAGAACCGACCTGCCAGAAAGAGAAGTTCGGGCTACAACTATTGCCCTCACCGTGGTTGAGGGTAATCGGCGGCCATATCGCGCCTTCAACCGGCTGCCCGCACGCAAGGGCACCTGTAGCCGGGTTCGGCAGGTGCTCGGCGGCAATGTCCTTCGCAGTCTGGTCGTACCACACCCGCGTGTAGCCGCCATACAGGCTGGTCCGCCAGCGCGCGTTCCAGAAGTGCTCATAGCCCGCATTGAGGCTCCAGGCGTTGGTCAACTGGATTGGGAGTTGGTGAGTTCCGCCGTTGAGAATATTGTCGAAGATCCCATCGGCTACCCAGCCCACACCGGCTGTGCTCCCGTTAACGATCTGCCAATTGCCAGCTTTGGTCGCGTATCCGACCGCGCCCCTGGTCCCGACGAAACTCGCTCCAATCGTGTCGCCCCAGGATAAGTTGATGAGTCCGCCTAGCCCCGCAGCCCAACCAAGCTGTTCACTGGGATGAGCCTGTATAGGCGACGGGAGCCCGTTGTAATAGCCGCCAGCCACCTTGTGGACGGCACCGCTGATGCCAAGGTAGCCCCAGTTCTGGTCAATACGCAGGTTGCCGACGACATCCGGCCAGCTAAACCCGGCAGTATCCGTGATTGTCACTCCATTTACCTGAAAGCCTCCGCCGGCTCCATCGATCACGCCGACTCGACGTGGAGCCTCGGCTGAGATCGTGGCGGACACGCCGTTTCCCAGCCCGGCCGTGTAGGCGAACAAGAACTGACCATAATTGTACGTGTCGCCCGAGGTCCTCGAGTCGGAATAGCTGAACGCCTCGGTGGTGGTAAAAATGTCGAAGAACGACACCGCCCGACCAGCCGTGAAACCCGCAAACTGAATAAATGCTCGATCGGCGAGGAAGCTCGACGTCTCACCGTTGCTAAAGGTTTGTGCACCTATGCGGAGGTATGCGCGAATCGTTCCGTACTCGGACTGGTTGCGCGCATCCACACTGACTGCAGCGCGTCCGCTAAAGTTGAAGTTGTTTGATGTGCGGTTGAACAGGCCATTCACGATGGTGTTGGGGCCAGTAGCCGGGATGCTGTTGCTGCCGGCGGGTATGCCGTTGTCGGATCCCCACTCAGCTTGCGAACGCACATAGCCGCCGACCTTGATGCACATATCGGTGCCGGGGATGTAATAGAATCCCACACCGTACAGGCTGCAGATCTTTACATATTGAATCGGCTGGGCCTTGACGGGAAGATCGGCAGCTTGCGCTCCGACAATTGCAATAAGACTTCCTACACAGCCGCCGAGAATGCTTTTTGCGTTCATTTTTCACCGCCCCTTACTCGCATGGCCCGCGCCAGTCCCCACATGGCCGACGAGCGGTATCGGCCGACCACTATCTCACTGCAGAGCGCGAAAAACAGGATGATTGTCGCTTATCCCACAGGCCCCAGGGTGTATTCCCTAGTGCCTGTTACCCGAAAGCAACAAATGTCCGCTTTGGATCAAAAGCAGACATGTGCGGTCCACAAGCCGATGTCCGCTTTCCCCCCAAAAGCGGACATTCTGTGCGTCGAAGGGCATGTTCGCTAAGTGCCAATAGCGGACATTGAAGGCCTTCCCGGAAAGGTCGTTGATTTCAGACGAACACGGCAGACCGGGGCAGGATAATCCTGATCTCAGTGAACTCACCGAAGTGCGTATCAACCTCGATTGAGCCCGCATGTTGTTTGACGATGATGTCATGGCTGATGGAGAGGCCAAGACCAGTGCCTTCTCCGGTCGGTTTAGTCGTGAAAAACGGGTTGAACATCTTTTCTTTTACATCGGGCGTCATACCAGTCCCGTTGTCGCGAATTCTGACTTCCACACGATCGCCAAGGTTTTTGGTCGAGGCCGTGAGAGTCGGCTCGTAGTCGGCACCATTCGTCTCTGTTCTGCGACTGGTCGCAGCATAGAAACCGTTGGCAATGAGATTAAGAAGAGCTCGCCGGATGTCCTGCGGGAAAACGTCTGCCCCACCGGCAGACGGATCAAAGGATTGCTTGAGCTTGACCTCAAAACCCTGCGTCTCGGCCCGCGCTCCGTGCCAGGCAAGATTAAGGCTTTCCTCAACGAGCGCATTGATATCAATCACCCGATGCTCACCTGAGCCTTCGCGCGAGTGCTGCAGCATATTCTTGACGATGGCGTCCGCGCGTCTGCCATGATGCACGACCTTATCGAAATTGCTCTTCAGCGTGTCGGTCAGTTCATTGATTTCAGTGCGGGCTTTATCGTCGAGCGATATGCTCTTCAATGCGTCCCGCAATTCATCGATGAGCTCGGCAGAGATACCAGAGAAATTATTGACGAAATTGAGCGGGTTCTTGATCTCGTGCGCGATGCCGGCGGTAAGCTGACCAAGCAAGGCAAGTTTCTGGGTCTGCACGAGACGGTCTTGCGTAGTGCGCAGTTCCTCGAGCGATTTACTCAAATCATCGGTGCGCTGTCGCAGTTCCCTGAGTAGTCGCGCATTCTCGATGGCGATGACGGCTTGCGCGGCGAAGTTCGAAAGTAACTCGATCTGCTTGTCGCTGAACGCCCGCACTTCTTTGCGGTAAATAACGATGACTCCGACCGCGCGATTTTCCTTGAGCATCGGAACCGCGACCGTTGTGCGCATGTCAGCCTCTTCGACACCGCTAACGGCCAAAGGGTCGCCGTCAAGGTAAGCCTGATCCGCTCGGAGGTCGGCAACTTGGACCGGCTGCCGGGTTTTGGCGGCGCGAACCGACGGGACTTCAGGCCCGGGACTGAACAACGTTCCACTCCGCCATTTTTCAACAAAAGTAGGCGGCAGCGGTCCGTGAAGCGCAGCGGTACGGAAGTCCTCGCCCTCGCAAAGCCACATATTGCCGTAACTCGCCTCGCAAATTCGTACAGCATTTTCCAGCATGGTCTCGAATACGCGTGCGAGCTCGCCGCCTGAACCCGCGATCGCCTTAAGCACGTCGGCGGTGGCGGTCTGTTGCTGAAGAGATTCGCGCAGCTCGTTGAGCAGGCGCGCGTTTTCCATGGCGATGACTGCTTGCGCGGCAAAATTTTGCACCAGGCTTATTTGCTTATCCGAAAACGGTTTCGCCTCAAGCCGGTACAGCACGAAACCACCAAGAAGGGTTTCCTCTTTGCGTAGGGGGACCGTCAGCAGCGTATGAATTCCAAACTGATCGACTATTGCTTTCGCGCGTTCATTGCCGATGCGGTAAGAGACGTCCTTAGAGATATCAGCCAGGTGAACGAGCGGCTCCCCTCCCAGGATTCGCGTAAACGTGAGGGACCCCTCCGGGGCACGAGGACCACTTTCCTTTATCCAGTTGACGTAGCGTGGATCGCCATGTGCCGCGACAAGATGGAGCAACTTGCCATCGTAGGAATAGACATGTCCGTAGTCGGCCTGACACAGGCGCATGGCGCTTTCGACCATC
>Ga0157376_10003443_pt1 | contig 10895 bp, 8 predicted proteins | sample M45metaG_FD_121801 | JGI IMG/M metagenome (GOLD analysis project Ga0157376, IMG submission 121801) | Miscanthus rhizosphere microbial communities from Kellogg Biological Station, Michigan, USA - M4-5 metaG | ecosystem: Host-associated > Plants > Roots > Rhizosphere > Soil | place: USA: Michigan... | reverse complement strand
CGCGCCGCACCATGACGATGACGAACGCGCCGAGCGCCGCCACCGTGAGAGCTCCCGCCACGCGCAGCGCGCGCATGATCTGGAGGCCATAGCGTCCCGTCATCGGGTCGTAGTGGTAGCAGTAGAGGAGCAGGGTATCGACGGCCGTGCCGAGGGTGCCCGCCGAGGCCTCGACGAGGGCCAGCCGGAGGTCGCGCGGGCCGTACTCGATGCCGAACATGTATCGCGCGAGGCGCCCGTCCGGTGTCAGCACGATGACGCCGCTCGGATGCGCGAATTGCTGCGTGGCTTCGTCCCAGGCATAACGGAAGCCCGCCGCCCGTGTCAGCCGCTCGATGGCCGGCTGATCCGCGGTCAGGAAATGGCTGGCCGCGGCGGCGCCCGGCCTGGCATACCGCTCGAGATACGCCGCCTTCTTCGAGACGGCCGTTGCGGGCGTGTCGCGCGGGTCGAAACTGACGGCGACGATGTCGAGGTCGCGTCCCGGTTCGAGCGAGAGGACGCCCAGCGCGCTCGCGAGGCCGTTGATTACCTGGGCGCAGAGCATCGGGCAGCTGTAGTAGGCGAAGATCAGCACGACGGGACGCTGCCCGAAATAGGCGCCGATCTTCACGGTCCGGCCTCTTCGTCGCGCACCAGGACGTCGAGCGGAAGACGCTGGCCGATGTTCTGGTCGAAGCCGATCTCCCGCAGGGGCGCCGGGAGCGCAGACGAGGGCATGCCGACTTCGCGCTTGTAGCCCGTATTGGGGCCGCCGGCCATCTGCGCGCCGGCCGAGCCGGCCATGGCACACACGAGGATCGCCGCGAGCACGGCCTTCATGGCTTCCCTCGCACGGGCAGTCCCCGCTCGACGGTCAGCCGCATCGCATCGTCAATCGGAATCCGCGCGATGCCGGCGTCCTTGTCCACCCACCCGTAGCTGGCGAGCACCTGGTCCTCGGCGCGGCGCAGGTCGGCGAGATCCTCGCGCGGGTTCGTCTGCAGCCGCGGCTCCGGCGGCAGCCGCTGTTCGTGTGTGACCGCCAGCGGAAACTCGCGCGGCCCGGTCTGGGCGGTGACACCCGACAGGTAGACGACGAGCAGCCAGATGACGCCGGCCACGACGATCGTGCCCGTGGCCAGACCCGCGCCGACCATCAGGATCGCTCTAACGTTGACGTCGCTCGTCTCGTAGCGGATTTTGCCAGCCATGGCCGCTACTGCGCAGTCCCCGGTTGTTCACCGGCGCGCTGAATGATCGGACCCATCGTCTCCTCGAACTCGGGATCGAAGACCGGAAGGATGGCGCGGCCGCGCAGCTGCCAGACGAAGCAGCCGAGCCAGAACGCCGACAGGGACACCGGCAGCACGATGTCGAGCCAGCTGACCGACAAGCCGTGCGTGTGGAATTCCGGAGCGACCAGCCAGAACAGATCGATCAGGCGGACGGCCAGGATGCCCATCGCCACCTTCTCGAGGGCCGCGCCCGTGCGTTTGACGCGCCGCGACAGCAGCACGAGGAAAGGCGCGGCGAAGTGCACCACGACGAGCAGGATGCCGACGGTCCGCCAGCCGGTCTGGAGGCGATCCTGATACCACGCGATCTCGTGCGGCAGATCGGCCGACCAGATGATCAGGTACTGCGAGAACGAGAAGTACGCCCACAGCATCACGAAGGCGAGCATCAGGTTGCCGGCGTCGTGGAAGTGCGCGGGCACGATCAGCGCGTCGAGCGGTTCGCGGCGGCTGAGCCACGCGATCACCACGACGAGGAAGGCGATCGCGGTCAGCCCCTGCCCGCCGATGATCAGCACGCCGTAGATCGTTGAAAACCAGTGCGGGTCGATCGACATCAGCCAGTCGAAGGACGCGAACGTGATCGTCAGGCCGTATCCCAGGAGGCCGCCGGCGCTGAGCGCCTGCATCCGCCGCGATAGCCGTGTTTCGCCGGTCTGGTCCTGTTCGAGCGACCACGCGTTGAGGAAATACGCGATGCCGTTCCACACGGCGAAATAGATCGCGGCGCGGACGAGGAAGAACGGTGTGTTGAGATACAGATGCTTGTGTTGCAGGATCTCGTCCCGCGCGACCACATCAGCATGCGTCCATGAATACAAATGTCCCATTCCCAGCACGATCGGCAGGAAGAGGACCGTCATGATCGGCAGCACGCGCGTGGCGGCCCCGATGGGCCTGCGAAGCACGACACCCCACGCGCCCCCCGACAGCTGGTGCACCATTCCGAGCGCGAGGCATCCGAGCGTCGCGCCGAGACAGAACATGTACGCCATCAGGTAGGACTGGAAGAACTGCGTCGGGTTGAACGCCCCGCCGACGGCCGACAGCAGCAGGCCCGCAGAGCCGGCGGTCAGCAGCGTGCGCTGGTGACGCCGGAGCTCCGGGATGAGGGCGTCGGCTGTCTGCTCGAAGACCATTACCGTAGCGCTCCTCGCTCGCGGTCGGGGACGTCGGCGAGTTGGGCGTGCTGGCTGAGCTGCAGCGCGCGGATGTACGCCGCGATCGCCCATCGATCGCGGGCGTTGACCTGGTCCGAGTAATCCGGCATCGCGCCGAAGCCGTTGGCCATGACGTCCACGAAGTGGCCGATGGGCGCGTTGCGCAGCCGATCGTCGTGATACGTCGGCGGCCGGCGGTAGCCGCGCTGGACGATCATGCCGTCGCCGGTTCCGGTGCGGCCGTGGCACGGCGTGCAGAAGATCTCGAAACGCTCGCGTCCGCGGGCCATGACCGCTGCGTCCACCGGGAAGGGAAAGACCGTGGCGTCGGCGTTGCCGATCTTGCCCGTCTCGAGGAACGGATCCTCGTGCAGCTGTCCCTGTGCCACGGTCCCGGCGATCAGCGGTCTGGCCGAACGGACGTCCCCGAAGAACGGTGTCGAACGCAGCGGCGTGTACTTCGGCTGGTCGTGCATGTCCTGCCGGCACGCGGATCCTGTCAGCGCGATCACGATCACGACGATCAACACAGAGACGTAGCGTCCGGCTTTAGCCGGACGGACGACGTCCGCCTGAAGGCGGACGCTACGCATGCCGTACATCGTCACCTCAGTGCGCAACGGTCGATACCTCACGCGGGCTTAGCGATTCGAGAAACGCGCGCGTCTTCTCGAGATCGAACTTCCTGTCCCTCGCCTCGATGCACAGAAAGAAGCGGTTGCGGCTGGCGAGCGCGAACCGCGGCACGTTGAACACGGGGTGATACGGCATCGGCAGCCCGTTGAGCGCCAGCATGCCCAGGACGGCCGACAGCGCGGCCCCGAGAATCGTGCATTCGAACGTCACGGGAATGAACGCGGGCCAGCTGTTGAAGGGACGGCCGCCGACGTTGATCGGGTAGGCGATCGCCGACGCCCAGTACTGGAGCAGGAACCCGCCGAGGCATCCGACCACGCCGCCGATGAGGACGATCAGCGGCAGCTTGCTGTGATGCGATCCGAGCGCCTCGTGCAGCTCTTCGATCGGAAACGGCGAGTAGGCGTCCATGCGGCGGTATCCGGCTTCGCGCGCCTGGGCAGCCGCCGCCACCAGCGTGTTTGGGTCTTCGAACTCCGCCATCAGGCCGTAGACATGCGCGGCCATCAGCTGCTCCGCACGTCCTCGTCCACCTTCGCTTCGGGCAGCATCGTGCGCATCTCGAAGATGGAGATCATCGGCAGGAAACGCAGGAACAGGAACAGCAGCGAGAGGAACAGCCCGATCGTGCCGATGAACGTGGACCAGTCCCAGAACGTCGGCGCGTACATGCCCCAGGACGAGGGCAGGAAGTCGCGGTGCAGGCTCGTGACGATGATCACGAACCGCTCGAGCCACATGCCGACGTTCACGATGATCGAGATGACGAACAGCGCCGGCACGCTGGTGCGCACGCGCTTGAACCACAGGGCCTGCGGGGTCGCGATGTTGCAGAAAATCAGGGCCCAGTACTGCAGCGCGTAGGGCCCGGTCATCCGGTTGATCGGCACGAACCCCTCGTACCGGTCGCCGCTGTACCAGGCGATGAACGCCTCGATCAGGTAGCCGTAGCCGACGATGAGGCCCGTGACGAGCATGACCTTGGCCATGTTCTGCAGGTGCCGCATCGTGATGAAGTCTTCGAGCTGGTAGATGGCGCGGATGGGAATCGCCAGCGTAAGCACCATCGCAAAGCCCGAGTAGATCGCGCCGGCGACGAAATACGGCGGGAAGATCGTCGTGTGCCAGCCCGGCACGATCGACACCGCGAAGTCGAAGCTGACCACCGTGTGCACCGACACGACGAGCGGCGTCGCGAGGCCGGCCAGCAGCAGATACGCCGTTTCGTACTGGTGCCAGTGCCGCGCGGATCCGCGCCAGCCCATCGCCAGCATCCCGTAGACCATGCGTCCCACGGGCGACTGCGAACGATCGCGCAGGGTGGCGAGGTCAGGAATCAGGCCGACGAACCAGAACAGCAGCGAGACGGTTGCGTATGTCGAGACAGCAAACACGTCCCACACCAGCGGGCTTCTGAACTGCGGCCAGACGCCCATCGTGTTCGGGTACGGCAGCAGCCAGTACGCGAGCCAGGGCCGGCCGGTGTGAAAGAGGGGAAAGATCCCGGCGCTCGCGACGGCGAAGAGCGTCATCGCCTCGGCAAACCTGTTGATCGACGTCCGCCACGACTGCCTGAGCAGCAGGAGGATGGCCGAGATCAACGTGCCCGCGTGGCCAATCCCGATCCACCAGACGAAGTTCGTGATGTCCCACGCCCAGTCCACCGGCTGGTTGTTGCCCCAGATGCCGATGCCCTTGACGACGAGACGGCTCAGCGACACGAACAGCAGCATCGCCAGCAGGAACGCCGCGCCGAACCCCAGGTACCAGCCGCGCGACGTCCGTTTCGCCAGGACGATCGCGCTGATCTTGTCCGTGACGGACCCGAACGTGTATCCGGGCCCCATGATCGGCGGCGTAGGCTCGAGCTGCGGCGTCGAATCCATCAGCCTTCGATCTCCGGATTCGTGTTGCGCACGGCGGCGAGGTACGTGGTCCGCGGACGCGTGTTCAACTCACCGAGCAGCGCGTAGTTCCGCACCTCGGCCTGCAGCCGGGCGACGCGGCTCTTCGGATCGTTGAGGTTGCCGAAGACGATGGCGTCCGCCGGGCACACCTGCTGGCACGCCGTCTTGATCTCGCCGTCGCGGACGGCGCGATCCTCCGTCTCCGACTCGATCTTGGCTTTGTTGATGCGCTGCACGCAGTACGTGCACTTCTCCATCACGCCGCGGCTGCGCACGCTGACGTCGGGGTTGCGCGCCAGCTTGAGGCTCGGCGTGTCCCAGTCCTGGTAGAGCAGGAAGTTGAAGCGGCGCACCTTGTAGGGACAGTTGTTCGAGCAGTAGCGCGTGCCGACGCAGCGGTTGTAGACCATGTCGTTCAGGCCTTCGGCGCTGTGCACCGTCGCGCCGACAGGACAGACGACCTCACACGGCGCGTCTTCGCACTGCATGCACGGGACCGGCTGGAAGTACGTCTCCGGGCTCTCCGGCTTGCCGCGGTAGTAGGTGTCCACGCGAAGCCAGTGCATCTCGCGGCCGCGCAGCACCTGATCCTTGCCGACGACAGGGATGTTGTTTTCGGCCTGGCAGCCCACGACGCACGCGTTGCAGCCGATGCACGCGTTGACGTCGATCGCCATGCCCCACTTGTAGCCGTCGTACTTGTGGTCGGCGGGATAGAGCGTGATCGTCCGTGGCGGAGTCTCGTCTCCCTCGCGCACCGACTGCGGATCGCGCACGAACTCGTCACGGGTGACCGCGCGCACCATGCCGCGGCCTTCCATCAGGTGGTGATACTGCGTGCAGGCCAGCGGATAGCGCTCGCCGGTGCGCACCACTTCCAGGCCGTCGCCGTGCCACAGCGTGTCGGACGTCCGGATGGCGTAGGCGTTGAAGCCGTTGCCGCTTCCCACGCGTCCCGCGCGGGGCCGGCCGTATCCCAGGTGGACCGTCACGGAGCCGTCGGGATGGCCCGGGACCGCGAACGCCGCGCCCCGTACCGAGCGGCCGCGATATCGCAGCTCGACGATGTCGGTCGTCACCTGGCCGTGCTCGCCGCCGTGGCCGTCCGGCGTCGCCGTTATCTTCAAGTCGGCAGCGGTGGCCGGGCTCATGAGCACGGCGTTGTCCCACGTGAGCCGCGTGATCGGCTTCGGCAGCTCCTGCAGCCAGCCGTTGTTGGCAAACCGCCCGTCGAGCACCGCCGGATCGTGACGGAACGCGACCTCGAGCCGGCCGCGCGCGGACGCCGGCGGGGCGGGCGCTGATCCCGAGGTCTCTTTCGCTGAGACCGTGATCTCGGGCAGTGCCGTGCCGGGAATGACGCCGTCGTGGAGCCAGCGCCGCCACGCCAGATCGAAGTCGGGCGCCTTGGCTTGCGCCCGCCAGTGGTCGCGCACGATGTCGTATGCGGATCGATCGGAGCGGTCGCTCATGGCGGCCAGGAGCTCGTGAGCCGACCGGCCGCCGTAGAGCGGCGCGATGAGCGGCTGGATAATCGACGCCGTGCCGTCGTATCCGCGCGCGTCGCTCCAGGCCTCCAGGAAATGCGCTTCGGGCACGTGCCAGTGGCACAGCGCCGACGTCTCATCGTCGTACTGGCTGAGGTGAATGCGGAGCGCGACCTTGTTGAGGCCGTCCACGAAGGGAATGTCGGCAGGCGCCGTATAGACCGGGTTGCCGCCGATGACGACGAGAGCCGCGACGCGCCCGGCCTGCATGTCGGCAACGAGATCCTTGAGCGACTCGACCTGGTCGACGGGGTTGGCCTCGATCGGGTCGGTGTAGACGAGCGTCCGTCCGACGTTTCCGAGGATCTCGTTGAGGCGGTGAACGAGCGCGTGCACGGCAGGCGGTTGCGCGTCTCCCGCGACCACAAGGCTGGTGCCGCGACGCGCGTGCAGATCTTTCGCAATCGGGTCGATCCACGGAGCCGTCGCACCCGGCGTCGTGTTGGCGGCGCCGGAGCCTCTGCCGGCCAATGCGCTGACGGCCGCGGTCAGGCGCCGGGCGATGTCCTCGATCTCCATCGGCCTGACAGGGAACCGGTGATCGGCGCGCGAGCCCGTCAGCGTCGGCGTGCTCTCGATGGTGTACAGGCGGCTCATGCGCCCGGCATCTTCGGGTCTTCGCCGGCTGGCGAAGTCGCGCGCGTATCGAAGGCCGCCGGGTCCGGCGCCGAGGAGGTCGGCGTCCAGCGTCACGATGACGTCGGCGCGATCGAGGCGGTACTGCGTCTCGACGGCCCGGCCGAACGCGAGCCGGGCGCCCCGCTTGACGTTCTCGCGGCCGAGCGCGTCCCACTGATGCCATTTCGCCGACGGCAGGCGCTGCAGCACGGCCCGGATCTGGGCCGCCAGCGTCGGCGAGCTCACCGACTCGGTGAGGATGCGAAGACCCGCGCCCGCGAGCGGCCGCTGGGCCGCAAGGACGGTCTGGAGCATGGCGAGGAAATCGGGCCACGGACGGATTTCGCCGAGGTTCGTGATCGTCTGCGATCGGTCCGGATCGTAGAGGCCGAGAATCGCCGCCTGCGCGAACGCGTCGGACGCCCCGAGGCTGCCCGGATGCGCCGGGTTGCCCTCGATCTTGGTGGGCCGTCCCTCGTGGCTTTCGACGAGGAGGCCCGTGGCGACCCCGCCGAGCGGCATGGCCGTCGCGTAGAAGAGGGGCTTGCCGGGGACGAGGTCTTCGGGCTGACGGACGTACGGGACAATTTTTTCCGGGGGCTGCCGGGTGCACGCGCCGATGCCGGCGAGGGCGATGGAGGCGCCCATCAGCTTGAGGAACGACCGTCTGGCGACCGGATCGGTGATGGCTTCGATCTGCGACGGGAACTCGTTGTACAGCCGTTCCTGGAACGCCGGGGACTCGGCGAGCTCGTCGAGCGTGCGCCAGAACGCGTCGCGGTTCGATGGCGTCATCGGTGGCATGTCGAGCAGCTCGTCAGTTTCTGGATGTGATATTCGGCGACCAGGCGGCGTCCCACTTCGAGCTGGTTGGCGGGCGGCAGGTAGTCCGTGCGGAAGACGGCTTCCCTGGGCCGGACGAAGGCTTCCGGACGATTGTGGCACTCGAGGCACCAGGCCATCTGCAGCGACGCTTCCTGCCACATCAGCGGCATGCGATCGACGGGCCCGTGGCACGTCGTGCAGCCGACGCCCTTGTTCACGTGGATGCTGTGGTTGAAGTACACGAAATCGGGCAGATCGTGGACGCGTGTCCATTCGATGGACCGACCGGTCCTGAAGCTCGCGCGCACAGGCTCGAGGAACGGGCTCGTCGAGAAAATCTGCGAGTGGCAGTGCATGCAGGTCTTGGTTGGCGGAATTCCGGCAAAGGAAGAGCTCTCGACTGACGTGTGGCAATACCGGCAGTCGAGGCCGTTGCCGGCGACGTGGCGCTCGTGGCTGAACTGGATGGGCTGTTCGCGCGCGACGTGGACGTCAGTGACCCAGGACGAGCGGTTGATTTTGTCGAACAGGCCGAGCAGCGCAGCGACGGCGAACACGGCGCCGAAAATGCTGACCCTGGAGATCGTGTTGGTGCTGCGATGGAAGATCTGCGACATCGGCGTGCACGAGTCCCTCCGAGCTTACCTTTTTGCACGCCGGTGCGCGAGTGGGTCTCGTGGGACGGTCGTTATGTTCGCTATGTTCGTTACCGGGTCGTCCCGGCCGGCGCCTGTTCAGGCACGTAAGACGCGCCGCCAAGCGCGTAGCGTGCAAACCACGCCAGCTCGGTGTTGGCTTTGAAGATCTGATGCCGGAGCTCCTGCCACTGGTGGCCCTCGCGCGGCGCCACGTATAGATGCGTCGGCACGCCGTGGCTCCTGAGCGCCCGGTACATCTCGATCGACTGGCTCAGCGGGACGCGGACGTCGTTCTCGCCGACGAAAAACAGCGTCGGCGTCTTCACGTTCGCGGCGTCCTTGACCGGCGAGTGGTTCCAGAACGTGGCGATCGGCGCGTTTTTTTGCCAGGGCGTTCCGCCGAACCACACCGTCCGATCCGTGCGGGCATCGGTCTGCGCGTACATCGACGTCCAGTTCGCCACGCCGGCTCCGGCCGAAGCCGCCTTGAAGCGGGTCGTCGTCGTCACCAGCTTGTTCGTCAGGTGGCCGCCGGCGCTCCAGCCCATCGCGACGAGGCGATCGGGATCGGCGATACCGCGCTTGACCAGTGCGTCCACCCCCGTCATGACGTCGAGATGCATGTTCCTGAAGTAGCCGCCGATGATGTCCCGCAGGAACGCGTTGCCGTAGCCGGTGCTGCCGCGGTAGTTGGGCCGGAGCACGGCGTAGCCGTGTCCGGTCAGGACGGGAAAGTAGTTGAGGAGCAGCCCCGGGCCCGCGCCGAACTTGTCCGAGTCGGCCGGGCCTCCGTGCATCTGCACGACGAGGGGATACCGCCGGCCGGCCACATAGTCGGTGGGATAGAACAGCACGCCTTCGATCGCCGTGCCATCGGCGCTCTTCCACGCCACCTTCTCCTGGCGCGGCAGGACGAACGTCCGATCGAGCGCGTCGAACGCCCCGGTGACGCGCACGGGAGCGGCCGCGGCAGCGGTTCGCGTGGCCGGAATCGCCAGCGTCCACACGTCGCCAAACCGCGCCGGCTCGTCGAACTGGAACACCATCTGGCCGGCCTGCGGCACGACGCTCCACGTCGGCGGGATGTAGTGGTCGCCGTTGGTGAGCGGCTTCCATTGCCGGGTTGACGCGTCGATCTCGATGATCTCGCTGTGTACGCCCATGTTGGCGACAGCGAGGATCGACGAGCCGTCGGGCGACCAGGCGGCCTGATCGATCGCGTACCGAAAGTCGGCCAGGACGGGTTTCGGCGTCCCGCCCGCGGCCGGCATCACGAAGGCGTTCGAGTTGTACCACGGCTCGAGCTTCTCGTTCGTCTCGGCGAGGAACAGAATCCGGCTGTTGTCGGGCGAGAGATCGGGCTGGACTTCCTCGATGTCGTTGTGCGTGACTTCGCGGGCGTCGCCGCCGCCGGCGTCCATCACCCACAGCTCGGCGCGGTGCCTGTCGTCCTCGAGCGGCGAGGGACCCCGTTCGACGACGATGAGCGAGCCGTCGCGCGAGAGCCGGTACGACAGGACCGACGATGGCCCCGACGTGATGGCCGTCTCGGCGCCCGACGCCACCGAGACGCTCCAGAGCTGACGCGGCCTGACGTTCTCGTCGAGCGCGTAGATGTCGTCTCTGCGGCGCTCGCGTTCGCGCTCGTCAGCGGCCGGGGCGTCGGCAGCGATGAAATAGATCCTGTTTCCGTCTGTCGACCATGCCGGTGAGGAGACGGGGGTCGCGTGTGCCGTGACCGCGCGCGGCTCGCGGCTGGGGCCGCCCGGCGTCAGCTGCATCAGCTGGCCGGCCCGCACGAACATGACCGACGTTCCGTCGGGAGACCATCGTGTCGAGCCCGGGGTGTCACCGGCGCCGGTCGTCATCTGAACAGGCGCGCCGCCCTGCGTGTCCTGACGCCAGAGGTGAAAGATGGCACGGCCCGCGTTCCAGTCGGGCTCGCTCAACATGTACACGACGGTTTTCCCGTCGGGCGACAGCTGCGGATCGACGACGCGCGGAAGCGTGGCGATGTCGATCAGGGACATCGGCCGGCGAACCTCGCCGGCTCTGCCGGGCGCCGCTTGCGCCGGGCCGGTGCCCGCGGCGCCGGCGATCGGCGACGACACCGCAGCCAGGGCGACGGCGAAGCCGGCGGCCGAGACGGACAGCCGCCACGCTGATTGTGATGACCTGATGTGACAGAATAACACCCAATGAGCGACCGGAAATACCGGCAGCGCGGCTATCAGGACGATCCGCGAGATCGTGAGAAGACGCGCGAAAAGACGGCGCCCAAACCAGT
>Ga0157376_10003441_pt1 | contig 10900 bp, 12 predicted proteins | sample M45metaG_FD_121801 | JGI IMG/M metagenome (GOLD analysis project Ga0157376, IMG submission 121801) | Miscanthus rhizosphere microbial communities from Kellogg Biological Station, Michigan, USA - M4-5 metaG | ecosystem: Host-associated > Plants > Roots > Rhizosphere > Soil | place: USA: Michigan... | reverse complement strand
CGGGAAATCAAAATGCGGCCCGAAATCCTTGGGCGGAGGCGGCATTTTGGCGGGGCCCCAGATATCCCTGAGCCGCAGCGAATAGCCGCCGACCCCGCCTTGCTGTCCTCGCTGCACGTAATAGGGCGCCTGCTCGCCGTTGCTCCCCTTCGGTACCTGCTGCGCCTGGGCGACGTTCATCGAGAACGCAACCAGCAGCCCGCCAGCAAGCATAGCGGTGGGACAGAGAGACCTGCGAAGGACGGCAAACTTGAGCATGTGATCCTGCTAACTCTTTGAAGGCGGAGAAGTTCGAATCGCCGTTAAGGGTGCTTGAGCTGAGGTTACGATTGCGTCACCGGCCTTCGCAAGCTCGATTGGATCAGCGGCCGCACACCTTGGCAGCCACGGTGCAATCATAGAATGCGCCCTTCTTTTTGCAGCTGGTCGACAGCTTGCCGATGCTGACCTTCTTGTAGCCGCTCTTCTTGGCCCAATGATGAGCTTTGCGGTTCAATTGCTTGAGCGCTCGCCCGGAGGTCTCAGATTGCTTCAATCCGATTGCCTTTTCGCTGAGCGCAGCGCAGCTTCCGGCCTCGACTGGCCGGGCGGCAAGGAGAGAAGCCGACACGGCGGCGACGGCCAGACTTGCCACCAGTACTTTACGCAGCATTTGTGTTCCCCATGCTTAGTTATTCCCGTTGGCGGCGTTATCCGCCCGGGCGATGACTATGCTATCGTTGGCCTGCTGCGCCTAGCGCATCTGGGCAACACTGAGCCCTGATCTACGACATCACTTTTTCGTGTTCCTCGCGCCCTTCGGGGCTTGCCATTGGCTGGCGCGCGCTCATGGCGGACTCCCCCCTGTTCGAGTACTGCAAACGCCGGGCGCCAAGCCCGGCGTTTGTTTTTGGGCGGTACCCAGGCAGTCGATGAGGGGGCTTCGGCCCCTCGGCCAGTACAGGCGATGCGCTTGCCCAGGAGCCCTGTGATCGATTGAACGCTGGACTAGCCGGCGCGGCGGGTCCGGGCGCGATCGGGCTTCATGAAGCCCGGCGTGGTGCCAAGGAAGGCATAGGGGTGGACGCTGGCCACCACGATCAGCCGTCGGGTTTGCAGGCGCGAGGCCTGCGCTGCTGCGGCGTGGACGCCCCTGCTGTAGGAGGCCACGTTGTAGGAAGCTACCCGGACGCGCGAGCCGGCGCTCTTGGCAACATGGTTCCGCTTGCTCGCGCTTGCGACCCTTACCTTGGCCGGAGCGTCAGTCTTCTTGGCAATGTGGGTGAGCCGTGAGGACGCTTTGGCGGCGACCCGCTTACCCTTGGAAGATTTGGCCTCCGCGATCACCTGGCGCGGCGTTTCCGCCGAAGCCATCTCGACCTTGGCCTTGGCCGTTAAAGAGGCGCCGTCCTTGGCTTTGGCAGTGGCTTGACCCAGAGCGGCGAGTGCATTGCCGCCGGTCTCGGTGGTCACCCTCACCTTGGCGGTCCCGGCATCGATCATGCCGATGCTGGCTGCGGCCGCCTTCGACAGATCGATGATGCGACCGCCGACAAAGGGACCGCGATCGTTGATCCGCACCACCACGGACCGGCCGTTCGCAAGATTCTCGACCAACACCCGCGTCCCGAACGGCAGCGAACGGTGCGCGGCCGTAAGCTCGTTGGGATCCATTCTTTCGCCATTGGCGGTGATATTGGCCGGTAGCGAGTACCAGGAGGCGTGCCCAAGCTGGTCCGCCTTGGCCAGATCGATAGGTAGCATCACAGCAGCGCCCAGAAGCCCCACCGTAATCATCTTGGCTCGCATTTCGAACATGCGTTGTGCTCCTTATTCGATTGTCTGGGAGGTCAGAGACCGACGAAGTCTCAAGCCGGTCGCACATGTTAGTGCGATGACGTAACCTACGGAGCAATAAGGCCAAAAATCGGCACTGAGGGGGTCATTGGAGGGCCATTCATAGGCACCTGGATTCGCCCGCCTTTATCTTTTGTTAAGGTTTCTTTTCAACCTTAACGGGCGACTCAGGTCGGGGTTATCCGCCGGTGTCTCTTGCTTGTTTGACTGTGATCAAGGTCCGAGGGGGTCGCGCGGGGCATAAAGGCGGCGAATGCGGCGTGTTTCTTGGCCGCAACACTATCTGCCTAATTCTTTGTCATCATTCGCCCAATCCTTGCCCTTTTCAATGAATACTGTATGAGTGATTCAAGACTCAAACACACTACGGACAACCCCCAAGGAAGGACTTTAGGACAAACTGGGATGATGCAGAAAAAGAAGACTCAGGAGATCCAGGAGACCCAATACCTCTCTCCAGGCACGGCAAGCCCGCCAAGAGAACCGATGACCTCCGCTCAGGCCTCCTATCTCAAAATGCTGGCTGACGAGGTCAAGGAGCCGGCGGTATTCCACCAAGGTTTGAGCAAGCGGGAAGCCTCCCGGCGCATCGATGCGCTGATGGAGCGGCTCCGCCTCGGCGCTCTGCCGCCGCACACAGACTGAAGGACTGCCGCCTCGCGCGGGGCTGAACGACTGGCGGCTCTCGCAAGGATAAGATGATGGCTGGTGGGCGCACGGCGAGCCTGCTGCGGATTGTTGTGGTTGCACTCGCCGTCGTCGTCCTGTTCTCGACCGATGCGGGCGTGGCCATGGCCCTGACGCTGACATCATCCGCCTTCCAGCCGGCAGGCAAGATTCCATCGAGATTTACCTGCGAGGGCGGCGATCGCTCGCCCCCGCTTGCCATTGAGGGCGTGCCCGCGGGCGCCAAGAGCCTGGCGCTCATCCTCGATGATCCCGACGCACCCGACCCGAAGGCGCCGCAACGCGTCTGGGTGCATTGGGTGGTGTACAATCTGCCGCCCGAGACGAAGAGCCTGCCTGAGAATGCCGGCAGCCAGGGCTTGCCGCAGGGCGCCGTGACCGGCACGAACGACCGCAAGCAGAACGCCTATCACGGTCCGTGTCCGCCCATCGGCCGGCACCGCTATTTCCATAAGCTCTATGCGCTGGATATTGCGCTGCCGCCTGCGCCGCTGACCAAGGTCGCGCTTGAGGCTGCCATGCAAGGCCACGTGCTGGCGCAAGCGGAACTGATGGGGACATACCAAAAAGGCGATCCATAGGAGATCGAGGTTTACCGCCTCGTCACTTGACTGTGGCGTTCCGACTGGCTTGAGTGGCGGCCATGGCTAGACACCACTTGACCTCGGTCATCCAATTTTCAGCGCGCGCCGGCGCTCTCGCGGCGATGCTGATCGGAGCTGCGCCTCACGCCTTTGCCGCATGCCAAAGCCCCGCCGCCTTCGGCGGCTGGCTGCAAGGCTTCAAGAAGAGCGCTGTAGCGCAGGGGATTTCGCCCGGCGTGGTATCGGAGGCGCTCGACGGGCTGACTTACGATCCGGCCACCATCGCCAAGGACCGCAGCCAGGGCGTATTCGCACAGAGCTTTCTGCAATTCTCCGGCCGTATGGTCTCCGGCAATCGGCTGAGCGTCGGCTCCTCGCTGTTGAAAAAGAACGCGTCGACCTTCGCCGCGATTCAGCAGAAATATGGCGTGCCGGGCCCCGTGCTGGTCGGGTTCTGGGGATTGGAGACCGATTTTGGCAAGGTGATGGGCAACATGGAGACGTTGCGCTCGCTGGCGACGCTGGCGTTCGATTGCCGCCGTCCCGATGAATTCAGCGAGCAGCTGCTCGACGCACTGCGCGTGATCGAGCGCGGCGATCTCACTCCAGGCGAGATGCGCGGCCCTTGGGCTGGCGAGGTGGGCCAGTTCCAGTTCGTGCCGAGCGTCTATTACAAATATGCCGTGGATTTCGACGGTGACGGCCGGCGCAACCTGATCAGCAACACTCCCGATGCACTCGCCTCGGCCGCGAACTATCTCGACGGTCTTGGCTGGAAGCCGAACCAGCCCTGGATCGAGGAAGTGCGCGTGCCCGCCAATCTGCCTTGGGATCAGGCGGATGTGACGATCAAGAAGCCCCGGTCGTTCTGGGCGCAGCACGGCGTGACCTACACCAACGGCAAGCCGATCCCCGCCGACAACGTGCCGGTCGGCTTGCACCTGCCGATGGGCCGGAACGGCCCCGCCTTTCTCACCTATCCGAATTTCGACGTCTATCTCGAATGGAACAAGTCGCTGGTCTATTCGACCACGGCCGCCTATTACGCGAGCCGTCTTGCCGGCGCGCCCGCGTTGAGCCAGGGCAATGCGCCGGTCGAGACCCTGAGCCTCGCCGACATGAAGGAGCTGCAGCAGCTTCTCGCTAAGCAGGGCTTCGATGTGGGCAAGATCGATGGCGTGATCGGCGCCGCGACCCGCGATGCCATCCGCACCATGCAGGTCAAGTTCGGTCTGCCGGCCGACGCTTATCCCACGGCTGAATTGCTGGATCATCTCCGCGCCGGGCGCTGAGGACAATCGCGCATCGCACCTACTTCCGTTACAGCCGGGAGTTTGTTTCACCGGGCTACATTGCTTGGGTCCTCTCCCATATCTCTTGCCTGCCCCCAAGAAACAAAATCGAGGCGTTTCAAGGAGTGTGGATCGAGGATTGACACCATAGCCGGTCGCTATTGGACCCTCTGCCCAAGAGCTAGTCATATCGGCTCACACGCTGCCGAGATTGGGAGCCGCGCCGGCGGCAGAGGAGCCAATGTATGAGCACTCCGGCATTCCAGAGCCTTACCGAGGCCTTCCTGTATTGCCGCGACATGGATGCGTCCTTGAATGAAAGGCTCGAGGCCTTCAGTGAAGCGACCCGCTATCTGATCCCGGGCTATCAAGAGGCCGTGGACCGGATGGTCGGGCGTCTGAAAGCGCACGATGCCGGCGAAGCCGCCCCCAAGCCCGGCGAGCGCATGCCGCCTTTCGCCATGCCCAACGACAAGGGGCAATTGGTGACGCTTGACGATTTGCTGAGCGAGGGTCCCCTGGCGATGACCTTCCACCGCGGTCATTGGTGTCCGTATTGCCGGATCAATACGCGAGCCCTCGCCGAAGCGCAGACCCAAGTCGCCTCTGAGGGCGGCCGGCTCGCGGCGATCATGCCGGAGCGGCAAGAATTCGCCGCGACCTTCAAAGCCGAGGGCGAGGTGCACTACCCCATTCTGACCGATATCGACAATGGCTACGCGCTGTCGCTGAACCTGGCGATTTGGGTGGGCGAGGAAATGCAGCAGATATTGGAATCGGGCGGTCGCAACGTCCCAGACTATCAAGGCAACCACGCATGGGTTATGCCCATTCCGGCGACCTTTGTCATCGCCCGGGACGGCCGTATCACGGCGCGCTTCATCGACCCCGATTACCGCAGACGGATGACCATCGAGGATTTGCTGACAGCGCTGAAAAGCGCGCAAATCTCCGTAGAAACTGAACCCAAATCGTGGTGATGCCAGCTACCCATTGCCGCCATCGGATGATATGAAAAGGGATCGGGGAAACTTGAACTCCGCATAAGCGTTCGGTTTTCAGCCCGGTGGCCGGTTGCCGGGGGCTAGGGACTGTTGAATGAACTCGAAACCGCTCTCGCAACTCCTCGAAGAGGCCTTCGTCCAGTGCCGCGACATGGACGCCTCGCTTGCCGAGCGTCTGCAAGCGTTCGCTGAGGCAGTGCGCCGGTTCGGCCCGCAATTCCAGACTGCGGTCGATGGTCTGGTTGATCGCCTGAGACAGCACGATGTCGGCGAGAACGCGCCGAAGCCAGGCGAGCAGATGCCGAACTTCGTTCTCCCGGACGAAACCGGCCAACTCGTCAGTCTCGACAAGCTGCTGGAAAAGGGGCCCGTCGCGGTGACGTTCCATCGCGGGCATTGGTGCCCTTATTGTCGGATCAACACGCGCGCTTTGGCCGAAGCGCAGGATCAGATCGCGGCTGAAGGCGGGCATGTGGCTGCCATCATGCCCGACCGTGAGCATTTCACCAGCGAGCTCAAAGCGGAATCGGCGGCGCCGTTCCCGATCCTAACCGATTTCGATAACGGCTATGCGCTCTCGCTCAATCTCGCTTTCTGGGTCGGGCAGGAGATGCAAGAGCTGATGACGCGCGCCGGCTGGGACGTGTCGCGCTCGCAAGGCAGCGATACTTGGCTGCTGCCGGTTCCCGCCACTTTCGTCGTCGCCACCAATGGCGAGGTGAAGGCGCGCTTCGTCGATCCCGACTACCGCAAGCGCATGACCATCGAGGATCTCTTGTCGGCGCTGCGAAGCGCGCATTAAGGCGGGCACGACTGCTCCTTGCCGCGACGCTGACGCGCCCGGAGTGTGAGGGGAGATGGCGCGCCGAAAAGCGCAAAATCCTTATGGCTTGTGCCTTGCGGCACGCGGGCGCCTTCCGGCGCGCCAATCGCGGCGTTTTCCGGCAATGGGCCCTGCTTTCGTCCGGTCCGTCGCGCTCGAATACGCCGACCGATCCGTCAGCCAGCTCCTGGCCGGGACTCCTAGTGGCCCCGGAGGGAGCTCCGACGCCGCCCGAGTGCCTCGTTGCGACGAGGCCCGCAGGCGCCGCACCCCGTCCCGCCTCATGACGCTCATGATCGCGCCGAGGTGGGGGCATCATAAGCGCAGTTCGGAAGGCGGAAGTTATGCGGGGATAACAGCGCCATGCACTCGTCATCCCGGCTTTCGCCGGTACGACGGAGTCAGCCCTAGCCCGCGGCGTAGCGCGACCAATCGTAAGCCCGCAGCATCTTCATCATCGCCGAGGCCACGGCGGTGCGCTGGCGCCCGGCGACGCCGTAAAGATTGATCGTGCGTTTGAGGTCGATGTCCTGCACGACGATGCGCGCCAAGGTGGCCGGACCTTGCGTGCTGCGCGGCAAGAGCGCGACGCCGAGGCCCGCTTCGAGCAAAGAGAGGAGATCGCCGTCGGCGCTCACCTCGTGGAAGCGCGTCACGTCGAACTCCCGCAGGCGCAGGAGATCGAGCATCGCCGGCGTGGTTTCGCAATAGGTGCGGACCATCAGCCGCTCTTGCTTGAGATCGTCGAGCGCGACGGCAGGACGCTGGGCGAAAGCGTGCATGCCGTTGACGGTGAGCTGGAATTCTTCGGTGAACAGCGGCCAGGCGTCGAGCCGCTCCCATTCCTCGCCGATCTGTGCGGCGAGCCCAAGCTCGACCTCGCCCTTCTTGAGATATTCGAGCACCTCGATCCCGGTTCCCCGCAGCAACTTCAACTCGAGTCCCTGAAACAGTTTGCCCAGCTCGACGAAATGGGGGGTCACCAGCGAGGGATCGATGGTGCGCGACAGGGCCAGCCGCAGCGAGCCGACCTCGCCTTTCTTGATGGCGGAAGCCAGCAAGCGGGCGCTGAGTGCGCTTTCGTAGCATTGCTTCAACAGCGGCAGCATGCGCTGGCCGAGCTCGGTGAGCTGGGCCTGCGGCCGCTCGCGCCGGAAGAGATCGCCGCCAAGCTCGCCCTCGAGCTGGCGGATGGCGCGCGTGAGAGAAGGCTGGGCAACATGGCACTCCTCCGCGGCGCGTGTGAAATTGAGAGCTCGCGCCACCGCGAGGAAGTAGCGGACCTGATGCATTTCCATGGGAGATGCGCTCCGCCGCCTAATCTATGCGTGAACGAGACATGGTCGCGGGATAGGAGCAAGGTCCGCGTTTCAGCGGTCGGACTGGATGGAGTCCAGCCTGTTTCCTCACCCTGCAAACGATCATCGACAAGGAAAGTCCGGGTTCGCGCCGTTGTTGTGACCGGAGTTGTACGCTTGTGACCGGTTTCCCGTCGAGATGATTTGATGGCCGAGCCCGTCTTTTGGGCTGGCGGAACATCGCGGGCACCGGCGCAAAACTCATTTTTTTTTAAGTCTCCTCAAGTGTTTAGCCGGCCATAGCGCAACCCTATCGAGTCCGTAGCCAAAGGGCATTTCCGATCAGCCCTCGGGCCCGGGCATGATCTTCGCCAACAGAAGCCTTGGCGTCACCACGCTGATCGAGGAGTAGCCGGCCATGAACATCGCCATGACAGAGCGCAGGGGATCGACCGCGCAACTCCTCAAGGACAAGGTGTCTTTGGTGACCGGGTCGACCAGCGGAATTGGGCTTGGGATCGCGCGCGCGCTGGCCGCGTCCGGCTCGGCGGTCGTCCTCAACGGCTTCGGCAAGGCGGAAGAGATCAAGGCGACCAAAGCCGCGATCGTCGCCGATTTCGGCGTGAAGGTCGCCTATTCCGGGGCGGACATGACCAACCCGCACTCGATAGCCGAGATGATCACGATGACCCTCGACTCCTTCGGCAGGCTCGACGTCCTGGTCAACAATGCCGGCATCCAGCACGTCGCGCCCTTGCAGGAATTCCCGGCGGCCAAATGGGACGCCATCATCGCCATCAATCTCAGCTCGGCCTTTCACACCACCCGGCTCGCGCTGCCGTCCATGGTCGCCAACAAATGGAGCCGCATCATCAATCTCGCTTCGGCGCACGGGCTGGTCGGCTCGCCCTTCAAGTCGGCCTATGTGGCGGCCAAGCACGGCATGCTCGGCTTGACCAAGGTGACGGCGCTGGAGACGGCGGAGCAGGGCATCACCTGCAACGCGATCTGCCCCGGCTATGTCTACACGCCGCTGGTCGAGGCGCAGATCGAGGGACAGGCCAAGGTGCACGGCATTCCGCGCGAGCAAGTGATCCGCGAGGTATTGCTGGCGCAGCAGCCGAACAAGCGCTTCGCTACCCCCGATGAGCTCGGCGGCATTGCGGTGTTCCTCTGCTCGGACGCCGCCGCTTCGATCACCGGAGCCGCAATCCCGGTCGATGGCGGCTGGACGGCGCATTGAGCGAAAAGACAACGAGCCGGGAGAACCATGTCCAAGAGAAAGACGCTGACGCCACTCGATGCGGTCAACGAGATTCGCAACAACAATAACGGCCAGGTCGTGCTCGTGCTGCAAGGCGGCGGGGCGCTCGGCGCTTATCAGTGCGGCGTCTATCAGGCTTTGCACGAGGCCGGTGTCGAGCCCGATTGGATCATCGGCACCTCGATTGGCGCCATCAATGCCGGCATCATCGCCGGCAATAGACCGGAGGACCGGCTCGCCAGACTTAAGGAGTTTTGGTTCAGGGTGGAGCGCGCGAATTTCTGGGGCTCTTTTCCCGCCTGGGCGGGTGTCGCCGATGCGCTGGCCTCATGGATGACGCTAACCAAGGGCATCTCCGGGTTCTTCGAGCCGCATACGCGCGCCTTCCTCGGCGCCCACGTGCATCTCGGCGCCGACCACGCCGGCTATTACTCGACCGAGCCGTTGCGAAAGACGCTCGAGGAACTGGTCGATTTCGATCTCATCAATCGCGGTCATCCGCGGCTGACGGTGGGCGCCGCGCATGTGCGCTCGAGCATGATGCATTACTTCGATTCCAAGGAGATGCAGCTGTCGCCGAGCCACGTGATGGCCTCGGGCGCGCTGCCTCCCGCCTTTCCCGCAGTGCGCATCGAGGGCGAGCTTTACTGGGACGGCGGCATCCTCTCCAACACCCCGACCGAGCGCATCTTCGACGACCAGCCGCGCCGCAACTCGCTGATCTTCGCCGTGCATCTGTGGCATCCGATCGGCGACGAGCCGGAGACGATCTGGCAAATCCTCAACCGTCACAAGGACATCCAATATTCGAGCCGCATTGCCAGCCACATCGTTCGACAGCGCGAGACGCATAAGCTCCGCCACGTCATCACCCAGTTGCTCGAATATGTGCCCGAGGAGGAAAAGAACGATCCGCTCTATCGGGAACTCGCCGGCTATCATTGCGACACGCGCATGCACGTGGTGCGGCTGCTGAGCCCGAAACTCGACAACGAGACCCACACCAAGGACATCGATTTCTCGCCCCAGGGCATCCGCCAACGCTGGGAGGCCGGCTACGCCGATACGATGCGCGCGTTGTGGCGCCAGCCCTGGATCGGCGAGTTCGGGCTGCTCGACGGCGTCATCCTGCACGAGCCGGAGCCGGGCGCCGAGCCGGCTGCTGAGGTGGAGCCGGGCGAGCCCGAGGCGGGCTCATCCGACCGCGGCCCGCACAAGCTCGCGGCGGAGTGAAGGAGAGTCCGATGAACGCCTGTACCGCCAACTCGGCGATCCAGCTTCTCGCCGCCGCCTCCACCTATCTGATCATCGTCGTCTGGCTGGAAATGTTCTGGGTCAGGATCGCCCAAGAGCTGCATGGCGACGACATTGCCTTCGCGCTCAGGAAGCGGACATGGCTCAACGCCTTCGTCGCAGCCGGAGCCCTAGGCGCCGCGATCCTGCTGCTCTTCTGGGGGTATAGCTGCACCATCGCCGGGGCCTGACGCTTGTCCTCGCCGCGGCGCTGAGCCAAGAGAAAAAGCCCGGCAGCGAAGCCGGGCTTTTTTACGCGAGACAGGAACTTGTGAAACAGGCGTGTCCAATTCCGTGGCCATCTCGATCGGCCCGCCGGCGAAGGGCGCTTGAGGGAGCGGCCGCTCCTGGAGGCCTTCCGCCAAGCTTACTTGATGGGAGTGGAGATCGGTTCCGGGGGCAGCTCGGCTGAGTAGATCTGCTGAGAGTGATGGAAGCAGCCCCCGAGCGCCAAGCAGGCGGTGATGGCGGCGAGAGCAATGATAGTGCGCATGGCGTGATCCCTTTACTTGGTACTGGCACTCAATTCGGTACGCGAGACTTCACCCATCTGAGCGCGTTAGGCTTAGGAAAGCGTTAATGCGCGGACCATTTTAGAACCGTGCTCGTCAGAGACCGCTCGTCGCCAAAGCAAGAAGCCCGGCGCGGGGGCCGGGCTTCTCAGGCAGGCTGCCCTAGCGCAGCCTGCCACTATAACTCCCAAGGAAAACGGCGCGGCGCCCCTGCCATGCGTTCGCGACTCAAAGTTCGGGACGCCACTGGTGGAGGGGAGGACCTACTGCAAAGCCCGTTCCACCTGCCCGCCGCCTAAGCAGCGGT
>Ga0157376_10003439_pt1 | contig 10900 bp, 6 predicted proteins | sample M45metaG_FD_121801 | JGI IMG/M metagenome (GOLD analysis project Ga0157376, IMG submission 121801) | Miscanthus rhizosphere microbial communities from Kellogg Biological Station, Michigan, USA - M4-5 metaG | ecosystem: Host-associated > Plants > Roots > Rhizosphere > Soil | place: USA: Michigan... | reverse complement strand
CGACCAAAAATAGATCACTTTGCCGAAGCCGAGCGGATGCTCGGCCGAGGGAGCGCGCTTGGCATTGCGCATGCCGATCAGCAGCAAGCCCTGGTTCGCGCAGTCGGCGAGCGAATGGACGGCTTCGGCCATCATCGAACCCGAACCGGTAATCAGCGCCGCGGCGAGCTTCGATACGAAGATCGCGAAGTTCGCGCCGAGCGCATAGAAGATCGTTTTCAGTGAATCGGACTTGCCGGACATGCGCGATCAGCCTCGAAAATATCGTGCGCGAATAAGCGTTTGCGGTTCGCAGGGGCGCAGGAAAGCCGAGTGAATACAACCACCCCTGACCAGCTACGACGGCCCCCAGAGCCCGAGTCTGTACCGGCGCAGGAGTCCTGCCAGTACGCTGTCAGCAGAGGAGTTTATCATCGCCTTCACCCATGCTCATGACCCATTCGTTGGGTCGGCCCGGAGAATCGCAATGGCACTGGCCGAGATCACAAAATCCACGCCCGTACTGATCGTCGACGCGATCGAGCCGAGTCTGCCGTTCTGGCAGGAGCGTCTGGGGTTGGAACGGCCGGTCGAAGTCCCCGACGGCGAACGCCTCGGCTTCGCCATATTGACGAATGGCGCGATTGAAATCATGTATCAGACAAGTGCGTTGCTGGCCAGGGATTCCGCCGCGCACAGCACCGCATTCGACAGCGGCAAGACATTCCTTTTTGTCGAAGTGAGCGATATCGATGCGCTGGCTTCCGCGTTGCAGGGATTCGAAATCGTCATGCCACGGCGCGAAACGTTCTATGGTTCGACCGAAATCGGCTATCGCGAGCCCGGCGGCCATTTCGTGACGTTTGCGCAGATGAAACGCTAACCACGGTCTTCTCGAAGCCGCCCGCTTCAGTACACCCATCCCCACCCGACCATCCCCTTGAAGGGGAGGGTTTCACGCCGCGCCAAGCTTGGCCTGGAGCTTCTTCGACAGGCCGCCGCGCACGAGTTCGTACGACCGCCGCACGAACCCCTCGGTCTCGGTTCTTGTGAAGCGCTCCGGTTCAACGATCGAGACCCAGAACGCGCGGGCCATGTATGGCGCCGGGACCATGCCCGGCTGGTCGGTCAGCTCGAGAAAGCGCTCCTTGTCGCCTTTGAACGAAAGGCGGCCGCTGTGCGGACCGCGCACGCCCGTGACCGCGAACATCTTCGCCGCGACGGTGAAGACGAGGTCGTCTTCCCACTTGATGCTGCTGGCGACTCCTGGCCAGCCCTTGCAGAGCGTTTCGAGTTCTTGCGGGGTCATGGAGTTCGACAGCTGTCGCCTGCGATGGCACATTAGGCTCGACTGGCGCTGAACGAACGCCACCGCTAGGTGGCCTGCTCTAACAGTGCCGGGCAAGGTCGCAACCATGGACACTCTAGCAAATACGCGCCGCCGCAAAGAAAAGCTGTATCTGGGCTACGCCGGACGGCGAGTCGCTTCCGGCGTCGAAGCATCAGCCTCGCCACCGATGGAAGGCGAGGTCTTCATCACGCACGACAGCGTGCGACTGGTGCTGCGTGACATTCATCCGAATGACTTCGAAGCGCTGCAGCGCGGCTTCGCCGGCCTGACTGCGCAGGAAGTGCGCTATCGCTTTCTGCATCCGATGACCGAACTGCCCGAAGCGCTGGCACGCCGCCTGTGCGATATCGATCGCGAGCACGAAGTCGCGATCGTGCTGATCGAACCGCCGGGAGCGAAGGAACCGGAGATTCGCGCCGTGGCGCGCGCCTACATCGACGCGGTGACGCTGAGTGCAGAGTTCGCTCTCGTCGTGCAGCACCAACTCGCCGGGCACGGTGTCGGCACGTTGCTGATGCAGCGGCTGATAGCGGCCTGCCGCGCCCTCGGCGCAACCGACTTGTGGGGCGACGTGCTAGCGGAAAACGGCATGATGCTCGAACTCTGCGAGCATCTGGGATTCAAGCGCCACCCGGCCTTCGAAGACCCTGGCGTGATCCGGGTAACGATGCCGCTGTAGGCGCGCGCGACGAACAAGCCGGCGTCGCTATTCGTGCGCAATGCTGCCGAGTTGGGGCGGCGTGCTTGGCGCTGGCGAAGGGGCCCTGCCGCGTCGCTGCCGCAGGCGCTGCTGCAAGTGATCGAAGTACAGGTAGATCACCGGCGTCAGGTACAGCGTCAGCACCTGCGAGGTCAGCAGTCCGCCGACCACGGCCAGGCCCAGCGGCCGGCGCGATTCGGCGCCGGCGCCCAGGCCGAGCGCGATCGGCAACGTGCCGAACAGCGCCGCGAAACTCGTCATCATGATCGGCCGGAAGCGCACGAGGCATGCTTCGAAGATCGACTCCTCGGCCGACTTGCCGCCGCGTTCGGCTTCGACCGCGAAGTCGATCATCATGATCGCGTTCTTCTTGACGATGCCGATCAGCATGATCAGGCCGACCGCCGAGTACAGATTCAGGTCTATTCCAAAAAGCATCAATGTCAACAATGCGCCAAATGCCGCGGTCGGCAGCCCGGACAGGATCGTCAGCGGGTGGATGAAGCTCTCGTACAGGATGCCGAGCACGAGATAGATCACGAAGATCGCCAGCGCCAGCAGCATGCCCATGCCGGCGATCGACGACTGGAATGCCTGCGCGGTGCCCTGGAACTTGCCGGTGATCGTGTCGGGCATCTTCAGCTTCGCCACGGCTTTGTCGATGCGCTCGACCGCCTGGCTGAGCGAAACGCCTGGAGCCAGGTTGAACGACAGCGTGACCGCCGGCACCTGGCCGAGATGGCTGATCGTCGCCGGCCCCACCGACTTGTCGAAACGCGCGACTGCCGACAGCGGCACCTGCTGGCCGTTGCTCGAGCGGATATAGATCTGGCTGAGCACGTTCGGGTCGCTCTGCCGGTTCGGATCGACCTGCATCAGCACCCAGTACTGATCGATCGACGTGTAGATCGTCGATACCTGCTGCGGGCCGAATGCGGTGTACAACGCGCCTTCGATCTGCGCCGCGGTCACTCCGACGGCCGAAGCGGCGTCGCGATCGATCTTGACGTCCATCTCCGGTTGCGCGATCAGCAAATCACTGGTCACGTCCTGGAATCCTTCGAGCTTGCTCACCGCATCGACGAGCTTCGGCACGAACGCAAACAGTTCCTTCGTGTCGATGTCCTGCAAGGCGTACTGGAACTCGGTCTTGGTCAGGTGCGCGCCGATGCGGATGATCGGGATGTTCTGCAGGTAGACCTTGAAGCCCGGAATGCCTTGCAGCTTGGGCCGCAACTCCTGGATCACCTGCTCGGGCGAGCCGCGCTCGCTGCGTGGCTTGAGTGTGACGATCATGCGGCCGAGATTCAGCGTCGCGCTGCTGCCCGAGACGCCCATGAACGCCATGACCCCGGCAACGTTGGGATCATCGCGGATGATCTTCGCCGCCTCGCTGTGCTTGCGCGCCATCTCGTCGAAACCGACGTCCTGGTCGGCCTCGTCGAACACGAATAGCTGCCCGGTGTCGTCGCTCGGCAGGAAACCCTTCGGCACGACCACGAACAAGGCGACCGTCGCTACCAGGATCAGGCCGAAGGCGAACAGCACGACACGTCGGTGCCCGAGGCACACCTGCAGCGTGCGCCGGTAGAAATTCTGCATGCCGTCGAACACGTGTTCGAAGAACTGGTACATGCGTCCATGTGTCTCGCCCTTGTGCGACTTCAGCATGCGGCTGCACAGCATCGGCGTCAGGCTCAGGCTGACGAAGCCCGAGACGAGCACGGCGCTGACGATCGTGACCGCGAATTCGTGCAGCAGGCGGCCGATGATGCCGCTCATGAACAGCAGCGGGATGAAGACGGCGGCCAGCGACAGCGTCATCGAAACGATCGTAAAGCCGATCTCGCGCGCGCCGTCGAACGTCGCCTGCATCGGCTTCTTGCCCATCTCAAGGTGGCGCGAGATGTTCTCGAGCATCACGATCGCATCGTCGACGACGAAGCCGACGCACAATGTCAACGCCATCAGCGACAGGTTGTCGAGGCTGTAGCCGAACGGATACATGATCGCGAACGTGCCGACGATCGACATCGGCAACGCCAGTGACGGGATGATCGTCGCGGACAGGTTGCGCAGGAACAGGAAGATCACGAGCACGACGAGGATCAACGCCAGGAACAGGCTGAACTGCACGTCGCCGACAGAGGCGCGGATGCTCTCGGTCCGATCGTAGAACACTTTCAGATCGACGCCGGCCGGCAGCTGCTTCTGGAAATCCGGCAGCACGGCGCGAATGCGCTGCACGACCGCGATCGTATTGACGCCGGGCTGTTTCTGGATCGCCAGCAGCAGGCCGCGCGTGCCGTTGACCCAAGCCGCGAGTTTGTCGTTCTGCACGCCATCGTAGATACGCCCGATGTCGCGCAGGCGCACCGGCGCGCCGTTCTGGTAGCTGACGATCAGGTTCTCGAACGGCTTGGCCGCATCGAACTGGCCGTTGACCATGACGTTGTAGGTGCGATTTCCGCCATACAGCGTGCCGGTCGGCAGGTCGACGTTGCCGCTGCTGACCGCAGTGAGCACCTGGTCGATGCCGAGCCCGCGCGCCGCCATCGCGCCCGGATCGAGGTCGATGCGCACGGCGTACTTCGCCGAGCCATAGACGTTGACCAGCGCAACGCCGTCGATCATCGACAGGCGCTGGGCGAGCAGCGACTCGCCGTATTCGTCGACTTTCGACAGCGGCAGCGTCTTCGAACTCATGCCGACGAAGAAGATCGGCGCATCGGCCGGATTGACCTTGCGGAACGTCGGCGGCGTCGTCATCGTCGGCGGCAGCTGTTTCAGCGCGGCCGAGATTGCCGCCTGCACATCGAGCGCGGCTGCATCGATGTCGCGTTCGAGCGTGAACTGCAGTGTGATCTGGGACTGGCCGATGCCGCTTTGCGAGGTCATCGAGTCGAGCGACGGGATTGTCGAGAACTGCTTTTCCAGTGGCGTGGCGACCGCCGTCGCCATCGTCTCGGGCGAGGCGCCGGGGAGCAACGCAGTGACCTGAATCGTCGGAAAGTCGACGTTCGGCAAGTCCGACACGGGCAACTGCCGATAAGCGGCGATGCCGAACACGAGGATGCCGATCATGACGAGCGTCGTCATGACGGGCCGGCGGACGAAGATTTCGGAAACGGATGTCATCGCCGATGGTCCCTACTTCGCCGCGGTCTGCTCGACCGGCTTGACCTTGGTGCCATCCACGAGGCGCGACTGGCCGTCGGTGACGACGTTCTCGCCGGCGTTCAATCCTTTTTCGATGACCGCCTCGCTCGCGACCGTGCGCGCGACGCTGACCGCGCGCTGCTCCGCGCTGTTGTCGGCCTTGACGACGAACACGTAGCTGCCATTCGGTCCGGCCTTGACCGCCGCATCCGGCACGACGATCGCGTCGGCATCGTTGCCGATGACGAGTGTGATGTTGACGAACTGCCCCGGCCACAGATGCTGGTCGGCGTTGCCGAAGCTGGCGCGCAGCTTGACGGTATTCGTGGCCGGATCGACCGCATTGTCCACAAATGCCAATTGTCCACTATCCGCGGCGGCCCCGCTGTCTGCTGCTGCATGCACGTCGAGCACAGCCTGCGCCTGCGCGCTGCGCACGCGATCGACCAGGCGGCCCGGCACGGCAAAATTCACGAAGATCGGTGAAATCTGATTCAGGACGATCAGCGGGTTGACGTCGTTCGCCTTGACCAGGTTACCGGCCTGCACGAGGATGCGCCCGGCGCGGCCACTGATCGGTGCATAGATGTCGGTGTAGCCGAGCGTCAGCTTCGCGGATGCGACGTTGGCCTGGTCGACCTTGACGCTCGCCGCCGCGGCGCTGTACGTCGTAAGGTACTGCTGCATCTGGTCGGCGGAGATAAATCCCTTGTCGGCGACCGGGCGATAGCGGTCGACCTGCGCCTTGGCCAGATCGCGTGCCGCCTCGTCCTTTGCGAGCGCTGCCTGCACCTGCGCGAGAGTCGCCTGCGCGGGCCGCGGATCGATCTTGAACAGCAACTGGCCGGCCTTGACCTCATCGCCGTCCTTGACGTGACTTTCGAGCAACTGGCCGTCGACGAGCGACTTCAGCGCGACGCTGTTGATGGCCTCGGCCGTGCCGACGGCAGTGATCAATTCCGGCATCGACTTGCGCACGACCTTCGCAACCGCGACCGGCACCGAGACATCGTGTGGCGGTGGCGGCGCTGAGGAGCAGGCAACGAGCAAAGCGCTCGCAGCCAGTCCAGCGGCAACCAAAAGGCGGTTGTGTTTCGAATTGAGCATGCGCTGGCGACGGGTCATCCGGGTACCGGCGAATTATCGCTGAACGCGGCGCAACCACACGTAAATACATGTGAATAATCATGCCGACAGGCCGAAAGTCACGGGTCCCGATGCGAAGGCCGCCGTCGCACGCTACACTGCGCGCCCCGCGCTGGGCGCTTCACGTGCTCCGGCGCTGGTCGTGTTTGTCTGTTCGGCCGAGGCAACTGCGAACTTGAGAAAGCGGTCACACAGCACCAACTCGCTTGGCTCTTCCGGCATTTCCTTGTCGGGCGAATCGGGAAGCGGCCATTCTTGGACGCAATTTCATCGTTTCGGAAAACCATGGCCCCATCGCTGATGCATCCGCTGCTGCCGCATGACGCGAAGCAGCGCCGCTTCTGGAACACGCCGCATGGCAGCGCCGCGGCGCTCGCCATCGCGCAAGCGGCGCGCGCGCACGCCGGAGTCGTCGTCGCCGTGACGCGCGACACGCATTCGGCGCACGCACTCGAAACCGACCTGCGCGTGTTCGCCGGCGCTGCCGGCTCGACCGACGCGATCGATGTTCTGCACTTCCCGGACTGGGAAACCCTGCCCTACGACCTGTTTCCGCCACACCCGGAAATCGTGTCGCAACGCATCGCTGCGCTGTACCGGCTGCCGGACACGGCACGCGGCGTGCTCGTCGTGCCGATTGCGACACTGATGCAGCGCCTGGCGCCGCGCAGCTTCATCAGCGGGTCGACCCTGCTGCTGGAACTGCGCCAGCGCTTCGATCTCGGCGCGGAGCAGCGCCGCCTCGAAGCCGCCGGCTACCGCCACGTCGGCCAGGTGCAGGAACCCGGCGACTTCGCCGTGCGCGGCGCCCTGCTCGACGTGTTTCCGATGGGCAGCGCCGAGCCGTACCGCATAGAACTGTTCGACCGCGAAATCGACTCGATCCGCACGTTCGATCCCGAAACGCAGCGCTCGGCGCACAAAGTGGAAAAAGTCAATCTGCTGCCGGCGCGCGAGTTTCCGCTGACGGAATCGGCGGTCAAGGCATTTCGCAACACCCTGCGCGAGCGCTTCCCGATCGACCCGCGCCGCTGCCCGCTCTATCAGGACATCAAGGAAGGCACGACGCCGGCCGGCATCGAGTATTACCTGCCGCTGTTCTTCGAACGCACGGAAACGCTGTTCGACTACCTGGGCGGGGAGACGGTGTTCATCCTCGAGGAAAATGCGCTCGCCGCTGCGGACAACTTCTGGCAGCAGGCACAGTCGCGCTACGACAGCCGTGCCCACGACATCGAGCGGCCGATCCTGCCGGTCGCAGAACTCTACCTGCCGCCGGACCGGTTGCGCGAGCAGTTGAACCTGCGTCTGCGAGTCGAGATCGTCGCGAAGGATTCGAACGAACATGCCATCGATCTCGGCAGTGCGCCAGCGCCGTCTTTGCCGATCAATCGGCGTGGAGAACAGCCAGCGGAAGAGTTGAAGAATTTTCTGCGCGACTACTCCGGACGCGTTCTGATTGCAACTGATTCTGCGGGGCGGCGCGAGGCTCTAGTCGAGCAGCTGGCGCAGGCAGATTTGCGGCCTGTGGTGGTCTCGTCATGGCACGACTTCTCGCAGACCCTCCCCCTCTCCCCAACCCCTCCCCCACAGGGGGGGAGGGGCTCCAGCGCGAGCCCGCCCTTGACCACCTCTCCCCTTGTGGGAGAGGTCGACGCGCGCAGCGCGGCGGGAGAGGGGTTGGCGCCGCAGGCGCCTGCTGCGACGAAGCCTCGGTTTCTGATCACCGTAGCCGCTCTCGACGACGGCTTCGCCCTCTCCGATCCCGCAATCACCGTCCTAACCGAGCGCCAGCTATACGGCGAACGCGCCAAGCAGGCGCGCCGGCGCGCGACCGCAGTGCGCGATCCCGAAGCGGTACTGCGCGATCTTTCCGAACTCGCAGTCGGCGCGCCAATCGTCCATGTCGATCACGGTGTCGGCCGCTACCAGGGGCTGATCAAGCTCGAAGTTGGCGGCGGCGGTGAATTCCTCTGCATCGATTACGCAAAAGGCGACAAGCTGTACGTTCCGGTCGCCCAGCTTCATCTCGTGTCCCGCTATTCCGGCACCGCGCCGGAACTCGCGCCACTGCATTCGCTCGGTGGCGATGCCTGGGAACGGGCCAAGCGCCGCGCCGCGCAGAAGGTGCGCGACGTTGCCGCTGAACTGCTGGCGCTCTACGCGCAGCGCGAGGCGCGGCCCGGACACGCGTTCGCGTACGACCGCAACATGTACGAGCAGTTCGCCGCCGCATTCCCTTTCGAGGAAACGCCGGACCAGTTCCAGGCGATCGAAGCGGTCATCGCCGATCTGGCCTCCGGCAAGGCGATGGATCGCGTCGTTTGCGGCGACGTCGGCTTCGGCAAGACCGAAGTCGCCCTGCGTGCTGCTTTCGTCGCGGCGACCGCCGGCAAGCAGGTCGCGGTGCTCGTGCCGACGACGCTGCTCGCGCAGCAGCACTACCAGAACTTCCGCGACCGTTTCGCCGACTGGCCGGTGCGCGTCGAGGTCATCTCGCGCTTCAAGTCGAAGAAGGAAGTCGACGCAGCGCTGGCCAAGCTGCGCGACGGCCAGATCGACGTGATGATCGGCACGCACCGCCTGTTGCAGCCGGACGTGAAGTTCAAGCAGCTCGGCCTCGTCATCGTCGACGAGGAACATCGCTTCGGCGTGCGCCAGAAGGAGGCACTGAAGAAACTGCGCGCCGAAGTCGACCTGCTGACGCTGACGGCGACGCCGATTCCGCGAACCCTGAACATGTCGATGGCCGGCTTGCGCGACCTGTCGATCATTGCCACGCCTCCGGAGCACCGCCTCGCCGTCAAGACGTTCGTTGCCGCGTACGATCCCGCGCTCGTGCGCGAAGCGTTCCAGCGCGAGCTCGCGCGTGGCGGTCAGGTCTATTTCCTGCATAACGAAGTCGACACGATCGAGCGCACGGCGCGCGATCTGCAAGAGCTGATTCCCGACGCGCGCATGCGCATCGCGCACGGACAGATGCCCGAGCGCGAACTCGAGCAGGTAATGCTCGACTTCTACCGCCAGCGTTTCAACGTGCTGGTGTGCACGACGATTATCGAGTCCGGAATCGACGTGCCGAGCGCGAACACGATCGTCATCAATCGCGCCGACCGCTTCGGTCTCGCCCAGTTGCACCAGTTGCGCGGACGCGTCGGCCGCTCGCACCATCGCGCCTACGCCTATCTGATCGTGCCGGACCGGCGCGCGATGACGGCCGATGCCGAGAAGCGCCTCGAAGCGATCGCATCGCTCGACGAACTCGGGGCCGGCTTCACGCTGGCCACGCACGACCTGGAGATTCGCGGCGCCGGCGAACTGCTCGGCGAGGAACAGAGCGGGCAGATCGAGGAAATCGGTTTTTCGCTGTATTCCGAACTGCTCGAACGCGCGGTCAACGCGCTCAAGCAGGGCAAGATTCCGGACTTCGACCTGACCAGCGAGCACGAGGCCGAGGTCGAACTGCACATCCCGGCGTTGATTCCCGACAACTACATTGCCGACGTGCACACCCGCCTGACGTTGTACAAGCGCATCGCCAGCGCGCGCGATGCCGACGCGCTGCGCGAACTGCAGGTCGAGATGATCGACCGCTTCGGCCTGCTGCCCGAGCCGGTAAAGAACCTGTTCGCCGTCACTGCCGTAAAGCTTGGCGCGAACGCGCTGGGCGTGCGCAAGTTCGACCTCGGCGACAAGGGCGGACGCATCGTGTTCAAGCCACAGCCGAACATCGATCCGCTGCGCGTGATCAAGCTGATCCAGGCCCAGCCAAAAGTATACTCACTCGACGGCCAGGACAAGCTGAAGATCCGGCTGGAACTGCCCGGAGCCGCCGAACGCCTGGGCACGGCGCGCGACCTGCTCGGCAAGCTCGGCGGAAGAGTCAGCGCGTAGTCGCAACCGAACGCACGGGATGACCTCCGCCCGGTCGCACACCGATGTTGCCGGGACCGTATACGGCCGCATTCACGTCTTCGAACGCCAGCATCGCGCCGATGCGCAGGTCGGCGCCGCCTTCGAAGCCGCACTCACCCATGTACTTCTTCGGGTTCTTGAACGTGCCGAACACGATGTCCCACAGCGAAAGGTCGGCAAAGTTGTAGTAGTGAGAACCCTTGCGATGATGCACGCAATGCGATTCCGGCCGTTGCAGGATGTAGCCCATCCATTGTGGCGTGTGCACGTTCCAGTGCTGGAAATAGCTGGCGAACGTGAACACGTAGCCAGTGAGCGCCGCAGCCAGCGGATCAAGGCCGAGCAAGATGACGGTCGCGAACAGCGTAATCAGTGTGCCAATCACGATCTCGACCGGATGGAACACGACCGAACCGGGAATATCGACCCGCAGCGGACTGTGATGGATCTGATGTGACGCGCGCCAGAGCGGACTGAAGGTGTGGTTCGCGCGGTGCGAGACATAGACGAACAACTCGAGTACGACAAAACCGACGATCGCGCCACCAATGACGCCCAGGCGCGTGCCGTCGAACCAGCGATGCTCCACCATCCAGTCGACCGGCAGGTACAGCGGCAAAGCATTGCCGATCGCCATCGACATCACCAGG
>Ga0157376_10003435_pt1 | contig 10903 bp, 7 predicted proteins | sample M45metaG_FD_121801 | JGI IMG/M metagenome (GOLD analysis project Ga0157376, IMG submission 121801) | Miscanthus rhizosphere microbial communities from Kellogg Biological Station, Michigan, USA - M4-5 metaG | ecosystem: Host-associated > Plants > Roots > Rhizosphere > Soil | place: USA: Michigan... | reverse complement strand
GAGATTCATGTCGGCGAGCGGATCGAGCGCGTGCGCGTCGAATCCGGCCGAGATCATCAGCAGTTGCGGTCGGAAGGCACGCAGAGCCGGCAGCACGATCTGCTCGCAAGCAGCGCGGAATTCGCGCGAGCCCGAGCCCGGCGGCAATGGCGCATTGACGATGTTGCCGGCGCCGGTCTCGGTGCGCGCTCCGGTACCGGGGTAGAGCGGCCACTGGTGCGTCGAGGCGTAAAGGACACGTGCGTCGTTCCAGAAGATGTCCTGCGTGCCATTGCCGTGATGCACGTCGAAATCGACGATCGCCACGCGCTCGATACCGCGCGCAAGCGCATGCGCCGCACCGACCGCGATGCTGTTGAACAGGCAGAAGCCCATCGCCTGATCGTGCGTGGCGTGGTGTCCGGGCGGACGCACCGCGCAGAACGCGTGGGCGTCCTTGCCGTCGATCGCTGCATCGACAGCCGCGCACACGGCACCCGCCGCGCGCAGCGCCGCTTCCAGCGAAGCGGGCGACATCACGGTATCGGCATCGATCCTGACGTAGTCCGATTCCGGCGCGGCGGAAACGATCAGCTCGATCAACGCGGCGTCATGCACGCGCAGCAACTGCTCGCCCGTCGCGCGCGGCGCCTCGATCCGGTCGAGCGCGGCGAACTTGTCGTCGTCGAGCGCCTCGAGCACGGCTTGCAGTCGCGAAGGCGATTCCGGGTGACCGGGCCCGGCGCTGTGCTGCAGGCAGGAGGCGTGGGTGTAGAGCAGCATCGTGTGGGGCGGAGTGAGTCGTGAGTGGAGTGCGGGGCAAAGCATCGCCGCTTTGCGTTGCGCAGGCAAGCCTCTCCGCAAGACGTTAGTGATCCGGTTTGAAACCTAGCCCGTTCGCGTTGAGCGTAGCTCGCGCAGCGAGCGAAGTCGAAACGCCAGTGCCCTTGAACTTCGCGCCTTCGGCGCTACGCTCAGGCGAAGGCAGTTGGGTTTCAAACTGGGCCAGTACCCGCAGGACGGCCGGACATTGCGCTTCAGCGACGCAACAGTGATTCCATGGCTTGCCGTGCGTCCGATTCGCTCAGGCGCTTTGCCTGGGCGAGAATCTTGGCCGGCACCCAGGCCGGGAAAGGCGTTTCTTCGACAACGTGCTTGCCGGTTGCGCTGTGGACTTCGCGTGTGCGCGACAGGCGCCTGGTCGGAAACTCGTCGGCTACGCGTACGAGCGACGGCCACAGGCGCTCGTGGATGAACGTGATTTTTCCGTCGACGAGGCGGCAGACCAGTACCGCGGGCGCATCGCGCACGGCGCGGGTCAAGGCGAAGATCACGCACGCTCTCGGGTGCGACCACCAGTTTCCACGCACGACTTCGCCGGCGATTGCATCGACCAGCGAAGGAATCCTGTCGCGGCGCGCTGCCTCGCAAACGATGCCGTGGCGTTCGCTGAAGGCCAGCGCCTGTTGCGGCGTCAGGACTTCGGCTTCTTGCGCCGTTCGTGCTGCCACAACACTTCGCCATGACCCGAAGCGCGCGCCAGCACGCGTGCGAGCACGAACAGCAGATCCGACAGGCGATTGAGGTAACGGATCGCTTCCGGCCGCACGCTTTCGCTGCGCGACAGCGTGACGACTTCGCGTTCGGCGCGCCGGCAGACGGTGCGTGCGACATGGGTACATGCCGCGGCCATGCCGCCGCCGGGCAGGATGAAATCCTTCAATGCGGGCAGGTCGGCGTTGAAGCCATCGAGCGTTGTTTCAAGACGCTCGACGTCGGCTTCGCGGATCATCGCCATGCCGGGAATGCACAGCTCGCCGCCGAGATCGAAGAGGTCGTGCTGGACCTGGGTCAGCGTTTCGCGCACCGCGTCCGGGACATCGTGCGCCAGCACCATGCCGATGGCGCTGTTCAATTCGTCGACGGTGCCGTACGCCGCGACACGCGCGGAATCCTTCGCCACGCGTGTGCCGTCGCCGAGTCCGGTCGTGCCGTCGTCGCCGGTCTTCGTGTAGATCTTGCTGAGACGGTTGCCCACGTGCGGCCTCGACGTTCAGTGCAGTGCCGACAGGAATGGATCGCTGAGCCCAGCTTGCACAAACACACCTGCAAGCGCGCCGATCATCAATTTGCGATGTCGGTCAGGCTGAAAGGAGACTCGAGGGCCGCAGCGCGGGCCAGCGTTGCTTCAGCAGCTCGAATCCACCGAACAGCACGGCACTCCACACCAGCGTGCCGGCCATCCAGTTCTTCAGGAACGGCAGCGCGGCGACATAACACGAGACGATGCCCGCACGACAGTAGTCGGTGTCGCCGAGCAGCCATTCGACGAAGCTGACGACGATGAAGAACAGCAGCGAGCCGGCGACGCCGAAGCCGGCGACGCGCAGCACGGACACCCTGTCGCGCAGGCCGAAGCCGAGCACGACGCTGGCTGCGATGCAGGCGTAGATCACCGGCAGCAGCGGATGCAGGCCGATGATCAGGTCGGCCAGGAACATCGCAGCGAGCGGCACGAGGAAGGCAAGGCGGCGGTCGCCGAAATAGGCGCCGCCGAACAGCGCGATCGCCTCGACCGGTGTGAAGTTGTATGGCAGTGCGCCGGGCACGAAAAAAATCAGCAGGCGCACGCCGACGGCGAACGCGATCATCGCGATCAGCACGCCGCTGCGCGGCGACAGCAGGTTACTTTGTGGAAAATGCGACATTCTTGAGATCTCCAGATCCTTGCCGTCGCGTTCAGGATGCTTCGAACTGCGAGGAATTGGCATAGCATACTTCAAACTGCCCGGCTCTGTAGCGGATGCGGGCGGCATGGGCGTGGTCGATATGCAGTGCGAACGCGCGCGCCGGCGGCAGGCCGAGCGCGTGGCACAGGAGGGCGCGGATGGAGCCGGCGTGTGCCACGGCCAGCACGACATCATCGTCGCGCGTGGAACTCAGTACGGATGACAGCCACGTGCCGGTACGGTGAATCACGTCGGCAAAGCTTTCCCCGCCCGGCGCCGCCTGGATGACCCAGTTGGTTGCCCAGCTTTCGTAGCGCGCCGCATCGCTGCGCATGACGTCGTCCCAGCGCTGGCCATCCCACGCGCCGAGATTCACCTCGCGCAGACGCGCATCGGTCAGCGGTTCGATCGCAAAGCGCGCGGCGAAGATCGAAGCAGCCTGCTGCGCACGCTTCAGGTCGCTGGAAAACAGGAATCGCGGCGCGGCTTCGGTCCAGGTCGCGGCAAGCTGCTGCACGGCGCCGAACCCGGACGCCGACAGCGGTACGTCGGTCTGTCCCAGGCAAAGGCCGGGTGGCGAGTCGACATCGCCGTGGCGGACGACAATGAGATCCATGAATGTCCCTGATTGCTGGCGCAGAGCCTAGCATTTTCCGGGCCGACGGCTATGTTGGCGCGGAGTCGGGAATCGGGAATCGAGGATGGCGGGTCCGCATAAGGTGGCGCTGATGGAATCGGCCTTGAGCTGCAACAGTGCGGCGGATGACGGCTCGTTGCTGACGCGTTGCGATTCCCCATTCCCCATCCGGCAGACACGCTATCATCTTGCAATGACCGATTCCTGCGATGTCCTGATCGTCGGCGGCGGCCTCGTTGGTTCCAGCCTGGCCATCGCGCTCGACGGTGCCGGCCTGCGGGTGGCGCTGGCCGAGGCCGTGCCGCCACGCGTCGATCTGCAGCCGAGCTACGACGAACGCAATCTCGCCCTGGCGCGGGCTACGGTCAATGCGCTCGAGGCACTCGGCGTGTGGCAGCACGTCGCCGCACGCGCGACGCCGATCCGGCGCATTCACGTCAGCCGCCAGGGCGAATTCGGAGCCGCGCGCTTCGCGGCGGAAAAGCACGGTGTCGACGCGTTCGGCGCGGTGCTGCCGGCACGCGAGCTCGGCAACGGACTGCTGGCGCGGCTCGACGCGTGCCGCGAACTGGTCCGTCTGGCGCCAGCCCAGCTGTCCGCGATTGCCGACGCAGGCTCCACGATCGACGCTACGCTGTCGACGCCGGCAGGCACGCGTGCTCTTCGCGCGCGACTGCTCGTCGGCGCCGACGGCACGGCGTCGTTCGTGCGTACGGCGCTCGGTATAGAAACAGAAAATGTGGATTATGCGCAGATCGCGTTCGTGACGGCGGTGGTGCCGCAGCGTGACCTGGAGGGCTGCGCGTACGAGCGTTTCACGGCGACAGGTCCGGTCGCGCTGCTGCCATTGGCCGATCGCCGTGCCGGCGTCGTGTTGACGGTGCCGGCGGCCGATGCAGCACGCGTCGCGCAACTCGACGACGCCGAATTCATCGAACTACTGCATGCACGTTTCGGCTATCGCCTCGGCCGCTTTTCACGGCCGGGCAAGCGCGTCTCGTATCCGCTCAGGCGCGTGCAGGCCGTGCGCCTGGTCGCGCCACGCGCTGCACTGGTGGGCAACGCCGCGCAGACGCTGCATCCGATCGGTGCACAAGGCTTCAATCTCGGCCTGCGGGATGCGTTGACGCTGGCGGAACTGCTGATCGAGCGGACGCGAGCCGGCGGCGATCCCGGCGCGGCCGCCGCGCTGGCGCACTACGCGGTGCAGCGCCGCGAGGATCGCGAAGGCACGGCGGCGATGAGCGACGGCTTGGCGCGCTGGACGGCCAACGAATTCCCGCCGGTGAAACTGTTGCGCACGTTCGGCCTGGTCGCGCTGGACCGCATAGCGCCGTTGCAGGCCGCGCTGGTCAGACGTGGCATGGGTTTCCGCGGCCGTGTTCCGCGCCTGGCCTTGGGTCGTGAGCCATGAGCAGCTCTTCGCCCTTCGGCTCTCAGCCATCAGCTCTCAGCCCTCGAATCGCAAGCCGGCGCACCGTACATGACGTCGCCGTCGTCGGCGCCGGCATGGTCGGCGCCGCGCTGGCGCTGAGGCTCGCGCAGGACGGCTTCGACGTCGCCGTGATCGAACCGCGCGCACCTGCGCCATGGTGTGTCGACGACGACGTCGATCTGCGTGTCGTCGCCCTTGCACCCTCGTCGGTTGCGCTGTTCGATGCAATCGGCGTCTGGAAGCCGATCGAGACGGCGCGCGCCTGCCCATATCGGCGCATGCACGTATGGGACGCGCTGGCGCCGGGAACACTGGATTTCGACAGTGCCGACGACGGCACCGCAACGCTTGGCTACATCGTCGAGAACCGCCTGATCCAGCATACGCTGTGGCAGGCGCTGCAACGTGATGCGCGCGTCGGCGTGCAGTGCCCGGCGCGCGTCGCCGCCACGGCCATCGATGGCGAGCGGCGCACACTCGAACTCGACGACGGCAGCCGGATCAGCGCGCGGCTGGTGGTTGCCGCCGACGGCGGCGATTCGGTGCTGCGCGAATTGACCGGAATCGCCACGCGCGACCGCGACTACGCGCAGCGTGCCGTCGTTGCGCATGTGACGACAACCCGTCCGCACGAAGCGACGGCATGGCAGCGCTTTCTGCCGGGAGCGACGATCGCCTTTCTGCCGCTGAGCGACGGTCGCAGTTCGATCGTCTGGTCGGCGCCCGAAACAGAAGCCGCGCGCCTGCTGGCACTCGACGACGCCACGTTTTGCAGCGAACTTGGCGCGGCGTTCGACTTCCGCCTCGGCACGATCGCCTCCACGACGGCCCGCGCCGCATTTCCGCTGCGCCTGAAACTGGCTGAGCGCTACGCCGCCGAACGCATCGCCCTCATGGGCGACGCAGCGCACATCGTGCATCCGCTGGCCGGGCAGGGCGTCAACCTGGGCTTGCGCGATGTCGCGGAGCTGGTGGTCACGGCCGGCGCCGAGCGCGCAGCCGGCCGTGATTTCGCCGCGGCATCGGCGCTGCGCCGATACGAGCGCCGCCGACGCAGCGACAATGCGCTGTCGGCGCATGCCTTCGACGCGATCCAGCGCGTATTCGGCAGCGACGCGATGGAGCTTGCCGCGCTGCGTGGAGCCGGCCTGACGCTGGTCGACCGCATCGCCCCATTGAAGCGGCTATTCGCGCGGCACGCCGCAGGGCGCTAAAGTAGAGCATTGGTGCAAGTCGCTTCCGGAGCAAAAGGATTTCAGACCGCAACTGTCGAAGACACAACAATTCCAAATACAAAGGGGACATGACATGTGGCTGATCGATCTCGTTCTGCTGATTCTGCTCGGCATACTCGGCATCGCTTCCTGGCTCAGGACGCAGCAACCCAAACTCGGCGGCCAACTCGGCCCGCTCGAGTCGGTGTCCGGCTGGATAGGCCTGGCGGGCCTCGTCTGGGGAATCATCCTGTTGCTGCGCTGGATCGGCGCGATCGGCGCTTTCAGTTTCGCCCCCGGCATGATGCTGATTGCACTCGCCGTAGCGCTGGTGATCAGCGCGCTGTCGTTGATCCTCGCGTTGCCGACGCTACGCTCCCTGCTCGGCAGCAACGATTTCACGAACAAGATGGCCGAACTCGCCACCAAGCTCGGGCCGTACAAGGTCGGCCTCGGCTTCGCCTGTCTGCTGCTGGCGCTGTATTCTCTTGTCATGAGGTTATGACTCTGACGCTGCGCTGAGCTTTTTCGCCTGCGGCTCCCTTAGCCCTCCCCCAGGGAAGGGATGGGCGGAGATGGGTTTCCTTGGGTTCTTCTTCGTGTTTTCTTGCTCGTCATTCCGGCGAAAGCCGGAATCCAGCTCCTCGCCCTTTCTTGAAGTGCAAAGCTTCCGCTCACCTGAAGGTGAGCGGGTTACTTCTCTTTGCGTGGCCAAAGAGAAGTAACCAAGAGAAAGGCCACCCCGTCGGCGCGGTCTCCAGGCATCCTGCCTTCCGACTTCGCGAGTGTGCTCCGGGGTTCGCTGGATGTACGTCCATGTACATTCAGCGAACGGCCGCGCATCGTGCGCGGCCTCCTGCGGACTGATCCTACGCACCCTCGCCGCGCCTCAGGGGCCCCGTTTCGGCGGCATCCTGCCGCAGAAGCAACAGCTCGCATGAACAACACCTCGAGGTAGTGCAGGGATGCACGGATTCGTGGATCAACGGCGCCGTTCGCGGTGCCGAGCATCGTAGGCGTGGCGGGAAAATGCCCGCAGGGTCGCGGCGATGGATCGCCGCGATTGCGAAGCAGTACACGGACGTACTGTCTGAGCAACCCCGCCGCGCCGAGAAGCGCAGGGCAGTCCGATTCGCACGATGCGAATCGGACCACCGCGTCCGGTGCCTAGCCTTTTTGGTTACTTTTTGGGCAATGACAAAAAGTAACCCGCTCGCTTGCGAGCGGAAGCTCTGGCTCCCCAAGTTATTTTTCTATCTTGTAGTTGATGCCGGCGCGACTGGACAGCGTGCCGTTCTGCATTTCGGCGTCGAAGAGACGCGTTAGTTTGTAGCGCACGGTGACGACCTCGCCGGGTGTGAACAGGCCGACGCCGTAGCTGATGTATAAACGTGGAGAAAGATACTTGCCGACGGTCAGCGCAGCTCCGCCGACTGAGGAATTGTCGGCCACGCCGACGTCGTCGACGCCCATCTTCGCGCCGATGCTCTTGGCCAGCAGGTCGCCGCCGGCGGTGCCGAGGGCGCGGGCGGCGCTGCCGACCGCGTCGCCTTCGCCGCTCTTGAGCTGCGACATCGGCTTGCCGGCGACGAGGTAGGACAGCGCGTCGGACTGCTCCATCGCCGGATTGGAGAACACGGTCAGTTCCGGACGCCGCGCCGTGCCGCGCACCTGCAGGCCGACGGTGACGCTCTGGTCGGGGAAGGCGCGTGTCGCGCGCAGATTGAGACCGGGGTTGTCGACCGGCGTGCCGGCGAACAGCAGGCGGCCCTGTTCGATGGTCAGGTCCTGGCCGTACGCCTTGTACGTACCATTGACCTCGATCTGGCCGCGACCGACGGTCGGCGTGCCGGGATGGTCCTGAACGGTCAGTTGGCCGCCGAGATATCCGTCGAGGCCGAGGCCGACGAGATGCACCTCCCTGCCTTCGCGCAAGTCGAGCCCGGTGTTGCTCTTCGTGCCGAGCTTGACCGTCACCATCGTGTCGAGGGGCAGGCTGGCCGACGCCGGCGCGGTCGCCTCATCGGTGACAACGACATCCGGCGACACGGCCGAAGCACCGCCACCCGGGAGCTTGGCGACGTCGATGCTTGCGCGCGGCACCGTCACCTCGCCGCCGATCGCAAAGCGCTTGTCGTCGCGGTGCACGGTCAAAGCCGGCGATATATATACCTTTGCACCGGGAATGTCGGCGGCAAGAAAATTTTCACCGTCGATCTTCAATGCCAGCGGCGCGTGCGCGTCGATGCCGAACTGGCCCGAGAGTGTCAGCTTGCCCTCACCGGAGGCGATCGAGCCGTCGATGTGGAACGCCTTGCCGTCGCTCGAGTTCACGGTGATCTCGCCACCGCTGAGCTTGATGCCGGCTGCCGGTACCTCGGTCGCAAATCCGTGCAGCGCAAGCTGGCCGGACGCCGCCGGGTTCGTGGTCGTTCCTGCCAGCGTGAATTTTCCTTCGACACTGCCCTGCGTCGATACCAGGCTCGTGGTCAGCAGATCGAGGAAGCGCAGGTTGCTCAGATGCAGGCCGACCTCGCCGCTCAACGGCATGCCGTTGCTGCCGTTTGCGCCGAGGGCGACATGGCCTTCGAGGCGTCCGTCGTCACCGAGATCGGCCTTGAGATCGACGTTGCCGTGCTCGGGCGCCAGTGACGCATCGAGCGCAAAGCTGCGATAGCCGAGAAGAGGCTGCGCCGCGTCGTCCGGATAGCTGATCGATCCGCTGGCGGAATTCATCGTCGCATGGCCGTTCAACGCACCGGTCGCGGTACGCGCGATCTCGCCACTGCCGTCGATTTCGCCTTGCACGTGCAGTGGGGCATCCGGCGCAGCCAGCCGCGTGACGAGGCCGAGGGGAAGATGCTGCAAAGTATACTTCGCCTGCAGGCCGCCGTCGGCGCGACTTGTCGCGGACACGCAAAGACTCGGCGTGCCGCCTTTGAGGCACATATCGCCGAGCGTAAGAGCGCCGTCCACATAGGACAAGGCAGTCGGCGTCTCCTGCGTCCACGGCGGCTGGTCCTTGATATTCAGCGTCAGCGCGGACAGGTTGCCGCGCCAGGTCGGCGCGCCTTTCGCCTGTTGCGCCATGCTGCCTTCGAGGGCGAAGCCGAGCGTCAGCGGCGAGCCGTGCGCGTCGAACCTGAGCGAATGCTTTTCCTGGCTGCCGCTGGCGTCGATGCTGACGTTGTCGAATGCGTAGCCGCCGCTGGACACGTGCACAGCGTGCAGCGAGAGCGCGCCGCCCGGTGCCGCATCGACGCCGTTCGCCCGTGCGGTCAGGTCGAGCGCTTCGATATGCGATGCGGCGTAGGTCAGCTTCGTTGCGTGCACCTCGCCTTCGACATCGAGCTTCGGCCAAGCGCCTTTGATGGCGACGTTGCCGTGCACGCTTCCGGCCGCCTGCGGCAGCCAGTCGCCGAGACTGGCGACGGCGAGATCGACTTTCGCGTCGGTCTGCCGGCCGCCCTTGCCGTGCAGCGCCACGTGGCTGTTGCCGGAGGTCAGGTTGAGATTGCCGTCGAGGCTCAGCGGCGGGGCAAACGCGATTTCGCCGTCGCCGGCGAGCGCGCGTTGGCGCAGCGTTCCGCCGAGCTGGTCGAGCCTGACAGTGCCGCGTGGTCCATCCTTTTCCACATTTCCATTCGTGGACAACGCGAACGTCAGCGCGCCGGGCCATTGCGCGGCGAATGCGCCGGGATCGAACTGGCTGGCTTTCGCTTCGAGCTTCCAGCCGACCTGCGGCTTCAGGACGATCTCGCCGATGGCGTTCAAGCCGCCCTTGGGTTGCTTGAGCTCGAGCTGGCGCAGGTCGATCTTTTCCGGGGTGCCGGCAAGGTCGAGTGCGATGTGCGCCGGCTTGCCCGGCGGACCGATCGTCAGGTCCCCCTTCGCCGCGAACTGCTGAGCGTTGCCGTTTGCATTGATCGAACCCTGCGTCAGCAGCGGTTGGCCGACCAGGTCGGCGGGCAGTTCGACACCGTCCCAGTCGAGTTTCAGCTCACCGCCGATCGGCTTGGCGCCAAGTTGCATCCTGCCGCTGGCGCTCAACGTGCCCGCGGTCTCGGGCGAACGCAGGCGCAGCGTTTCCACATCGAGGGTCTGCCCGGCGAGCGCGAATTTCAGCGGATCGAGCAGCACGCGATGCGCGTTCGCATCGACGCTGCCTGTCAGCGTGCCGCCCTTGCTGTCGCCGCTGCCGCTCAGGTTGAGGGCGAGGCTCTTCAGCGTCTGGCTCTGTGTGATCGCGGCCGGATCGAATGTCGGCACGTCGAGCGACAGGGTCCACGGCAGGGTCGCGGCAGCGGGCATCAGCGTGCCGGTTGCGGTCGCGGGAAACGGCTGGGTCAGTTTCAGCGTAAAGGTCGACTGGCGGCCATCGTTGGCGAAGTTCAGGCTGCCGGCGACGCGATAGGGCGCGACATTCCAGTCGACATCCGCCAACGCCTGGCCGCGGTAATCCGTGTACGAGGTCAGTGCGCCGTTCAGGTCGACGCGCCCATCCGGCGTGCGCAGCGCGAACTGGCGAACCGCGATGCCGGCGCGCGTCCAGTTGGCGGACAGCTCCAGGCTGTCGAGCACGAACAAAGGCGTCTTGTCGAGCGCGATTTGTGTTCGTCCCAGGCGCAGGCTGTCGAGCGTGATCGAAAGCGGTGGCGTCAACAGCTGATGCAGTGGCGTCGGTGGCGGCGGCACGGCCGGCGGTGGAATGGTCGTGAGCGCGATGTCGACGTTGTCGATGTCGACGTTTTCGAAATGCAGCACGCTGCCGAGCAGCTGGCTCAGCGCAAACTGCACCTTCACCTTGGCGACCTGTGCGTCGACACCGCTCTTCGGGTCGCGATAGTGCAGGCCGGACAGGAACAGCGGGCCGGACAGCGTGCCGCTGACGTCGGCAATCGCCAGTTTG
>Ga0157376_10003430_pt1 | contig 10913 bp, 5 predicted proteins | sample M45metaG_FD_121801 | JGI IMG/M metagenome (GOLD analysis project Ga0157376, IMG submission 121801) | Miscanthus rhizosphere microbial communities from Kellogg Biological Station, Michigan, USA - M4-5 metaG | ecosystem: Host-associated > Plants > Roots > Rhizosphere > Soil | place: USA: Michigan... | reverse complement strand
TTGCACGGTGAGCTCACGCGCATCGACGAGGTCGGGCATATGACGGTGACCGGGTTCGGCCTCGATCATCTGTTCACGACCGTCCTTCCGTATGGCAGCGATCGGATCTCGGGCGACATCTCGATGCGCTCGCTCTACATCACGACACCGATCGTGGTGGGGCTGTTCATGCTTCGCGACGTGCGCCGCCACATCTCGCTGCTAATGCTCGCCTGCGCAGCGTTTGCGATCGCGAGCAACGCGACTCTATTCGCCCTGGCTGCTCGCGTGATTCCGCCACTCGGATACTCGCGGTTTCCGGCTGCCGATTACCGCGCGCTCGTGGCGCTGCCTCTGCTCGTCTTGGGGGCGCAGGCACTCGTCGAGCTTCGTCAGGCGCCACCCCACCGGATCTTGCGAGCCGTCGGCTTCGCCGCGTTTGTCGCACTTGGCATGTATCGGCTCCACGAGACCTCGCTGCTCACCGTCGTGATCGCCGCCGCGTCGCTGACACTCGTAGTGCTCGTTCCGCGCTGGCCACTCGCGCTGGTCTTCACGGTTCCATTGCTCGCGATCGACGCACACCACATGCACCACGCCGTCGAGATGCCGTGGATCCAACCCGCAAGCGTCGGGCCCTTCAAGCGCTATGCACGCGAGCTCGGCAAAGCGTTGACCTCTCCTCGCACGAGTCGCCCTGCCCGGTCGCCTGCGCGCTACGAGGTCGAGCACGGCAGTCCAGATCTCGAGGGCTATCTCCGCGGGCACTACTCGAACGACGACTATGCCGCGAGCGAGCACCTACGTGCCGTCGTCGCGGCGCGGGCGATGCCCGCGGTGTCGGACTTTCTGGTCGCCGCATCGCACCCTGTCGTGTTGCCGAGCTCTGCATTGTTTACGGGTCCGAGCGCAGTCGTGTGGCGCGAGCCGGTAGGTACCGCGCGAACCGTGGCGTTCTCCGCCGATCGGATCGAGTACGCGCTCGAGGTGCCGCCGAACGCGATCGTCGTCGAGAACGAGCCGTTGATGATGGGGTGGAGTGGAGAGCTCGACTGCGATCCTTCCCGACAAGTGCTACCTCGGGCCGAGCTCTATCCGCTTCGCACGTGGTCGGTTCCCGGTGGGACACAGCGCCTGTGCGTCCGTTACGAGACGCCGAAGCGGCGGTTCGGGTCTGCCGTGTCGCTTGCGAGCCTCGCGCTCTATCTCGGACTACTCATCTATACAGCTCGATCTCGGCGAACCTGAATGCGTAGCCGTTGGCGACAGGCCGCAACCTCGTCGCGCGCAACCTGACCTTGTCGGTCCACTGCTCGCCTCCGAGATCGATGAGCGTCGGGATCATCGAACGAGAAGAGAGGTCGCGAACGTCGAGGAAGTGGATCCATTGTTCTCCGTTCCAACCATCGATCGAGAGATCGATCGGCATCCCATCAGGCGCTGGGTAGATGTAGAAGCGGCGGAACAGGTGGGGAACATGCATGTCGAGAATGATCGCCTCTTCGCGATCGGCACTCGACACGACTTCCGACGAGAATCCATGCCAGAGCTTCCCGTCGACGGCACCTTCGGGTGACCACGCAGGGACATCGAGTGAGCTGCTCGCGGTCACCGTCGCGCCGATCAACTGATTGCCGTCGGCTGGCAGCTCGTGCAGTGCCGTGTACGCGACGAAGCCCGGATCCTCGCCATCCGATCGGGGCATGTACTTTTCGATCAGCGTCGAGCTCGACGAGACAAACAGGAAGAGCAGAGCGGCGAAGCCGCCGAGGAATGCGTTCGGCCGGCGGACTTGCTCTCGATCGCGGATCAGCAGATAGATGCCGAACGCAGTCAAGACGACCGTGAGGTAGACGAGCTCTGCAGTCGTTCGCGGCCACAGCTGGACCAGCTTCGTCTGCGCCATCTTCTTCGCGTAGATGAAGCGAAACGCCCAGGTTCCGGCTGCCAAACATCCAGCTCCGACGACCAGCGTGCGTTTCCGTCCCCACGCAAACACGACTGCGAGCCCACCGCACATCAAGATCGTGAAGAGCCCGACACCACCGAGCTCTCCGATCGGCGGCCACGCATTCCGGACCACGCCCGGCAAGCCTCCGCGCCACATCGCGATATAGGCAGGTTCGATCAGCGCATCGAAGTAGAAGTAGTTGTCCTTGATCGCGGAGGCCTGCGCGACACCGTGCAAGTAGTGCGCGTTGAGCGCGGCGAATATCGCACCGGACAGAACGCCGACGAGCAGCCCTCGCCGCCAGTGCTTCCAGGGAAACAGGATCATGGTCGCGACCATGAAACCGGGGGCGGACCACTGGAACCACCCCGAATAGAGCAGAAACAACACGCCCAGCGCGCCACCGAGGGCGAACGAGCACGTCACGAGCTTGCGCAACGGCAGCTCACCCGCGTCGCGAACGAGCTGGAGCAGCTTGAGGAGCACCGGAACCATCATGACCAGCACCAGCATCGGATAGGGCCGATACGCTTCGATGCACACGAGGGATGGCACGACTCCGACGAACAGAGCCGCGGCAGGCTGAAACCACAAGCGCCATGTCGCGTATGCGGCGGGACCGATGCACGCGATCCCGATCAGCTGGAACGGCTTCAGCGCATAGAGTGGCCACATCCCGAACAGCTTCGAGATCGCCGTGAGCCAGTAGATCTGCAGCGGGGGATACACCGGCGACTGCATGCCGTTGCCGTTGAGCACCTCCTGCGCCCATCCGCTGAGAATTCCCGAGTCACCAGAGGAACCGCCGAGGCCGTATTGCGTGCGGCGCAAGATGATGTAAACGCCCGCCGCAACGGTCGCGCTGGCGAGACCGGCGAAGGCCGCACACGCGAATCGACTCACGATCTCGAAGTGCTTGCCGCGAGCAGCCGCGATCACGATCGCGAGGATCGGCAGACCGAACCAGAGCAACCTCCACTCGACAGCCGCGATTCCGCTGATCTGACCTGCGCGATCGTTGGGGTCGATCCACACGTGGCGGGACGCGAGTACGAACAACGTCGCGACGACAAACGGCGTGATCAGCTCGAGTGCGACGAGACGGCGGCTCATTCGTAGAGCTCGACCTCGGCGACGCGAAACACGTAGTCATCGTCGACCTGCCGCAGCTTGGTGGCGCGAATCCGTAGGTGAGCGACCTCGTATGTGGTGGGAAGCTTGATCGTCTGCGGGAACATATGTCCCTGTGGCAGATCGTTGACCGTCATCACCGGCACGAGGCCCGTTCCGTCATCGACCTCGATGACGAGCTGCAAAGGCCCCCCGTCGGCCGCTGGCCAGATGACCAGACGCGAGAACTTCCGAGGATCCGGAATCATGACGTCGAGCCATTCTTCGTGGTCCTCGCGATGACCGAGCTCGCTCGAATATCCTCGCCAGATCTTGTGATCGATCGCGCCACCCACCGACCAGAGGTCGGTTTCGACGGAGCTGCGCGCCGTATCGGTCGCACCCGCAAGCTGATTTACCTCGAGCAGCGGGCGGTGATAGGCCTCCCATGCCAGATACCCGGGGTCCACGAGGTTCTCGCGCGGCATGTAGCGATCTACCGTCGGCGACGCCGAGGAACCGATCAGCAGGACGAGCCCGGTCGCGAGCCCGAAGAAGGCGGTCTGCGAACGTAGTGCGCTATCGGGCTTCGCCTTGTCTCGCGCTCGCTCGAGCGCCAGATAGCCGGCGAAACAGACGAGGATGACGAGCAAGTAGAGCAGCTCCGCTGTGGTACGCGGCCACAGCTGGACCAGCTTGGTCTTCCACATGCGCTGCGCGTGCCACATCCGGAACAGCCACGTGCCGGCCATGATGCAACCGATCGTCACGACCAGCGTACGGTTTCGGCCGAGCGCGATCGCGACGGCGAGTCCCACGGCAAGGATCACCGTGAACAGGCCGACGCCACCGAGCTCACCGACGGGCGGCCAGACACCGGTAGTTCCCGGAAGGCCTCCGCGCCACATCGCGACGAAGGCGGGCTCGACGGTGGCGTCGAAGTAAACGTAGTTGTCCGCGATCCCTGAAGCGTGAACGACACCTCCGACGTAGCGATGCACGAGCAGGACGAACACGATGAACGCGGCGCCGCAGAACACGGCGCCTTGCTTCCAGCCCGTGCGCCACGGGAACACGATCGCGGCTGCAAGTAGGAACCCAGGCGCGGACCACTGAAACCAGCCGGAGTACATCAAGAACAGGACGGCGATCGAGATCCCGAAGATCACGCCGGAGCGCAGCGTCTCGCCAAGGGTCTCGCCGGCGCCGTAGCGCAGCACCCGCAGGAACTTGATCAAGACCGGAACGAGCACCACCAGCACGAGCAACGGGTATTCGCGATACGCTTCGATCATCGGCAACGAGCTCACGATCGCAAACACGACCGCGGCGCGAGGCCGAAACAGCAGACGCCACGCCGCGTACGCGCACGGTCCGAGCGCGGCGACGCCCACGATCTGGAACCACGGCATCGCGTACGCCGGGCGCAGTCCGGTCAGCTTCGAGAGTCCCGCGAGCACGTAGTTCTGAAGAGGCGGATAGACCGGCGACTCGACCGGTTGCCCGGTGAGCAGGCGTTCGGCCCAGTTGATCAGCGTACCCGCGTCACCGCGCGTCGCGCCGAGACCGAACTGCGTGCGGTGAAGGATGACTGCAATACCGCCGGCGACCGCTGCACTGCTGAGGCCCGCGAGCGCAGCAGATCCGAACCGAATCGCGAGGTCGGCTCGAGATCCGCGCGTGAGGAGCGCGAGCACCGCGAGCAGAGGGAGAGCAAATAGCAACAACCGCCATTCCACCGCCGCGATCCCGCTGACCTGGCCGAGGCGCTCGAGAACGTTCACGTTGATCGTCGTACAGGTCAGCACGAACAACGCCGCGACGACGAAGGCCGTCGCGATCTCGAGTGCAACAAGAGCCCGACTGCGCTCCATCACGACCTATGCATTCTGCGCGCGACAACCAAGACCGACGAAATAACCGCCACCGCCATGAGCCAGAAAGAATACCGAACGTCGACGGTCGGCGCGATCAGGAACAGGAACAACTCGCCGAGCAGGCCCGACGTCAGCAGCGCGAACACGAGTCGGTCCCCGCGCGAGAACGGCAGCAGCACGACGGCCAGGACGAGGTACAGCGAGACGTGGAACAGCCAGGTGTCGCCGAGCCAGTACATCGCGGGGTGGAGCAAGGCCTGCAACCCGCTCGGCCCGGCATCGTGCTCGGCCTGGCGCGAGCTCCGCTCGAGATCCTGGATGTCGCCGAACCAGAAGTAGATCGGCGAGCCGAGCTCGGTACCGTCGAGCTGGACGAGCTGACCGAACACGATCATCCGGTAGCGCAGATATGCGGCCGGGTGACCTGTCACGATCGTCTTCCACGCGCGCGACACGGCCGCACGCTCGGCCTCGGTATCGGGCCGCTCGAAGAACTTGTCCGTCGCGTCCCACAGCTGTTCGGTCGGCGACGCGTCGGGGTGGTACGTGCGCTTCGCGCGCTGCGACAGGTCGGTCGTCTCGATCAGCGGCGTGCCTGCGAGCTCCTCGCGCAGCTGTGCATCGGGAAGATCCGGCAGCTCGCGCAGCGTGCCGACCATGTCGAGCAGCGCGAGGCTCTGGTGCCAGATGAAGCGGTGGTAGTCGGTCAGCGCCGTCGACACGACGCGCGCCGCGAGCGTGATCGCGACCCACGCGATGACCGCGATGCCGTAGCGCTTCCACCAGCGATACGCGGGGTCCCAGACGAACAGCACGACGACGATCGAGAACGTCATCGCGAGCGCGTTGTAGCGCATCGCGGTCGCGAGCCCGAGCATGCCCAATCCGGCGAGCCGCATGCGCAGGCGCGGCGACAGCAGCCACGCGGTGCCGAGCAGCGCGTAGCCCGCCATCTGCGAGTCCTTCCAGATCACGCCCATCGTGTTCGCGACCGGCGGAAACCACAGCACCGCGACCGCGACGAGCGCGGCGACCCGCGGCGAGAGACGTTCGCGCAGGATCAAGTACGCGCCCGCGAGAAAGCACGTCACCTGGAGCAGCAGCATGCCGAGCGGCCCGGCGACGAGCCGATCGACGTTCTCCCACAGGTACGCCATCGCAGGCGGGTGCGCGTCGTGGAACCAACCGAGGCGGGCTTCGGCGAGCTGCGCGACGGAGTCGTAGCTCATGTAGCCGGGAAACGCGTACAGGATCATCCCGAGCCAGCCGATGCCGAGGATCGTGCGAGGTTTCACTCGACCTCGATCTCGGCGAGCTGCATCCGCGTGCCGTCGCCCTTGAAGCCGGGCAGCTTCGTTCCCCAGATCCGGATCCGATCGGTGCGATCGGGCGGCGACCAGGTGAACGTCTGCGGCGTCGCGCCGGGGTTCCGATAGCTCGTCTTGACGACGCGATCGATCCACTTCGAGCCGTCCCAGATCTGGATCTGGAAGTCGATCGGGAAGCCGCCGCCGGGCAGCGCGTCGGAGCGTGGATACAGCGTGACCTTCGAGACGTCGCGCGTGGTGCCGAAATGATCGATGACCCACACGAACGGGCTGACCTCGCTCGAGTACCCGAGCGATCCTTTGACCGAGCGCTTCTCGCCGTCGATCGCGCGGCCGGCGCTCCAACCGTCGAACTCGTACGAGCTCGATGCCTGGATATGCGGCGTGATGTTCGTCGGTCCACAGAACTCCAGCTCGGCGTCGTACGGATCGTTCGGGATCTCGAGGCGAGTCCGACGGATCGCGCCGGTCAGGTTCGCGAAGAACCGGCTCGCGGTCAGCGGTGCGCGCACGGATGCGAGCAACTCGGCGACGTCGCCGCAGGTGAGCGCGTGGCGTGCGGCGCGAATCGCCGCGGTATCGGCGCCGTCCTCCAGCTTGGTATCGATCGCGGGATCGGTGTAGTCGGCGCGGATCCACGCCCACGGCAGGCTCTTCTCGTGGCCGGTGAGGCCGGGCTGGTTGACCGTGATGTGCGCACCGAACGGGTTCGCCAGGCCGAGTACATCGACGACGATGCCCTCGAGCGGCACGGTCGCTCCGCCGGTCCCGAGCCGGCCGACCGCGTAGAGCACCGGTTCGGGCCGCGCGGGGTTCGCCGCGAACGTGAAGCCGCCTTCCGAGACCAGCACGTGGTCGTGATCACGCAGCGCGTTCTTGACGAGCTTCGTCGACGGACCATCGGCGACGAGGAACATCTCGGCCTTCGTCGGATGCTCGTGACCGGTCCACTGCGTGTAGTCCCAGCGCTCGTCGAACACGCGATACGCCGATGCGTGACTCTTGCCATCGGAGCGCACGATCGCGATCGCGACCGCCCAGATCGCGATCGCCGCGATCGCCGGTGCGGTGACCCGCCGCCACGGCACGATCAGCACGGGCAACAGCGCGACGAACGTCGCCGGTAGCAGCATGCGCGCGTGCATGAAGTCACCACCGACGCGGATCACGAAGCCGGCCATCAACAGTGCAGCCAGCGTCGTCGCACCGACGAGGATCGCGGTGCGACCGACGAGCGCGCGGCGGTGGATCACCGCGATGGCGCACAGGATCGCGATCGGCACGTACAGCGCGTACGGCTTCATGTAGTCGACGAGGTACGCGAACCCGCGCGCCCACTCGGCGTTCGCCGCACCCTTCGCGAGCGCGGGCAGCGGTACGAGCACCCCGTAGTAGCCGGCGCGAAACACCTCGTAGGCGACGGGCAGCGCGATCGCGGCCGCGACGAGCAGCACCGTTCGCCGGCGCGCCGGTCGGATCAGCGCCCAGAGCGCGACGAACCCGACGGCGCTCACCAACCCGAAGTCAGGGCGGACGAGGGGGCCGAGGCCGATCACGACCGCAGAGATCAATTGGAACCGGCGCGAGCGCTCGGGTGTCGCCGCGACGAGCAACCACCAGACGAGCGCGAGCCACAGCGTGCACAACCCGGTCTCGAGCCCGGAGCTCGCGAAGTCCCAGAACGGCATTGCGCCGACGAGGACGAGCACGCCCGCGGGCAACAGCAGCGCATCGGAACCGCGGTGCAACCGGCGCGTCGCAGCCATCGCGAGCACGACGCCGCCGATCGACATCGCCATGCCGGCGTAGATCGCGAGGAACACGGGATCTAGGCGCGTGATCGCGGCGAGCACGACGAGGACCCACGGCCACAGCGTGCTCGTGCTCGATTCCGCGCGCTCGAACGCGTTGTAAACGGGGCCGTGGCCTGCAGCGATGTTCTTGACCGTGCGCACGACGATCAAGCCGTCGTCGGCGATCCAGCGGTGATGAAACGCGAGCGCCGCAAACGCGACGGCCACGATCGCGATCCCGACCAGCGTACGGCGCGCGTTACGCGTCACTCGACCTCGACCTCCGCGAGCTGCAACCGCGGTTCGCCCTCGACGTTGGTGAGCTTCGTCGCGAGGACGCGAACGCGTTCGGTGCGAGCGACGGGCGACCACGTGAAGACTTGCGGGGTCGCGCCTGGATTCTCGACGTCCTTCTTCACGACGGTGTCGATCCACTTCGCGCCGTCCCAGATCTGGATCTGGAAGTCGATCGGGAAGCCGGCACCCGGCAGCGCATCGGCGCGGGGATACAAGGTCACCTTCGACGCCGGATGCGGTGCCGCCCAGTCGAGCTCGATCCACTGGCTCGGCCCTGGTTGACTCGAGAAGCCCTTCGATGCGTCCGTCGAACCGCGCACGCCATCGGCCGCGTGCTGCGCGCTCCAGCCATCGCCTTCGTAGCTCGACGACGCCTTGACCTCGCGCACGGTCAGGTGATCGCCGCAGAACTTCGCTTCGGCCTCGAACGGATCGACCGGCACGACGAGCCGCGTGCGATGGACCGCGCCTTTCAAGTTCGCCCAGAACCGCGCACCGGTCATCGGCTCGCGCACGGACGCCATCAGCTCCGCGAGGTCGCCGCAGGTCAGCGCGTGGCGCGCCGCGCGGATCGCGCCGTACGTGACCTTGTAGACCGCCGGCAGCTCGAACGTATCGATCGCCGGGTCGGTGTAGTCGGCGCGGATCCACGACCACGGGAGGCTCTTCTCGTGGCCGGTCATGCCCGGTTGGTTCACCGTGATCCGCGCGCCGAGCGGGTTCGCGAGACCGAGCACGTCGACGACGATACCGTCGAGCGGCGCCGTCGCACCGCCGGTGCCGAGCCGGCCGACCGCGTACGCGACCGCTTCGGGGTGCGCGGGATTCATCGCGAGGCTGAGCCCGCCTTCGGAGAGCAGCAGGTGCTGATGGTCGCGCACGGCGTCGTCGACGAGCTTCGTCGCCGAGGCATCGGCCGCGAGGAACGGTGCCGCGTCGGTCGGGTTCGCGGTCTTCGTCCACGTCGAGTAGTTGTGGCGCTCGTCGGCGACCCGGATCGCGGTCGCGTGGGCCTTGCCGTCGGCCTTCCACGCCACGATCACGGTCGCCCATACGGCGATCAATACGAGCGCCGGTGCGATCACGCGCTGCGCCGGGAGCAACAACGCCGGCAGGATCACCACGAACGTCGCGGGCAGAAGCATGCGACCGTGCATGAAGTCGCCGCCGACGCGCAGCACGAACGCTGCGAGCAGCACCGACGTGATCGTCGTCGTCGCGACGAGGATCTTCGCGCGCTCGCCGACCCACTTGCGCTTCATCGCGATCGCGAAGATCACGCCGAGGATCGCGATCGGCACGAACACGAAATACGGCCGGACGTAGTCGACGAGGTAGATGAAGCCGCGCTCCCACGCGGAATTGCCGGCGCCCTTCGCCAGCGCGGGCAGCGGCACGAGCGTGCCGTAGTAACCGGCGCGGAACACCTCGTACGCGACGGGCAGCGCGAGCGCAGCGGCGCCGAGCGCGAGGGTCTGGCGCAGCGTCGGCCGCACGAGCCACCACAGCGCGATGCAGAACGTGACCGAGGCGAGCGTGAAGTCGGGGCGGACGAGTGGCCCGAGCCCGAACGTGATCGCGGCGACCCAGCGCAAGCGATCCGGGCGGACCGCGACGAGCAGCCACCAGCAGGCCGCGAGCCAGAACGTGCACAGGCCGGTCTCGAGACCCGACGTCGCGTAGTCCCAGAACGGCTGCGTGCCGATCAGCACGAACGCGCCGGCCGGGACCAGAGGGACGACCGAACCGCGCTCGCGGTGGAACCTGCGCGTCGCATCGAGTGCGAGCGCGAGCCCGCCGATCGAGAGCAGCCAGCCGGTGACGACCGCGGTGAACGCCGGCTCGCCGCGGGTGATGCCGACGACCGCGACGAGCACGTACGTCCACAGCGTCGACGTGTTCGCCTCGGCGCGCTCGAACGCGTTAAACGTGGGACCGTTGCCGGCGAGCACGTTGCGGACGGTGCGGACGACGATCAGGCCGTCGTCGGCGATCCACCGGCGGTGCCAGCCGAGGATCGCGAACACGACAACGGTCGCGACGATGCCGGCGAGCGTCCATTGGAGCTTCGGCCGGGTCACGCGCGTACCTTCACCCGCGATCGCCGCGCGGTCAACGTCACGATGGCGATGCAACACGCCGTCACCAGCCAGTGGGAGTAGCGGTAATCACGGGTCGCGGCAAATGCCAGCAGCGTGCCCTCGTAGAGCAGCGCGCTCGCGAGCAGGGCGAACACGTCGCGCTCGCGCCACGCGATCGGCAGGAGGATGATCGCGACGAGGAAGTACACCCACGGCATGAAGATATGGGTCCGCCGCCCGAGCTTCACGAGCGTGCGATAGATCGCGAGCTGGACGGTGTTCGCCCCGTTCGGCAAGTGCATCGAGGCGCGCAGATCCTTCTGGGCCTCGCCGCGCCACGGAATCCCACCATCGCCGTCGAGCACGAGATCGAACGCGCGCAGGCGATGCGCGAGGAACGCTCTCGGGTACGTCATGACCGCCCACTTCCACGTCCGCGCCATCGCGGTCCGGAACGCTTCGGTCGGCGGCGCCTCGTTCTCGAGCGAGAAGTGCCA
>Ga0157376_10003429_pt1 | contig 10915 bp, 13 predicted proteins | sample M45metaG_FD_121801 | JGI IMG/M metagenome (GOLD analysis project Ga0157376, IMG submission 121801) | Miscanthus rhizosphere microbial communities from Kellogg Biological Station, Michigan, USA - M4-5 metaG | ecosystem: Host-associated > Plants > Roots > Rhizosphere > Soil | place: USA: Michigan... | reverse complement strand
TCGCCAGCATTCCAGCAATAGTGAATGACAGGAAGTGTCCGTTTTGTGTTGTGGTTTTTCTTACGGCTCCTGTTGTCGTTCGGCTTCAACTCGTCATTCGGAGGTTCGCGACGTGTCCAGGTTGGATACTGGACCACTAGGCGCTGGCAAGGCCGATGAATGCGATCAATAAGTTATCTTCCCGATTGTCCCAACAATACAATACGGAGGAGGTTTCGCGACAATACCGAGGAAGTTCGCGTGCGCGCTGTTCAAAAAGGTGATGGGTGTGAGATACGTATATTATTTTCGCGATCCCGCTGTGTCCTTCCAACAAGTTACATCCGCTGCGTGAAATGAGCAGCCGCGGCCGGACGAATTGGAAATTTTCTTGCTAATGCTACTGTCACAGGGCGCCGAAGAAGCAAATTGCGATGGCTGCCTTCCTGTTTTCACAACGTTCGGGATACGATTGGATTGATGACTTCATGCGGATATTCCGCCGTCAGGAATCGGCTTGAATCAGTCAAGGCCCCATGGGGGAAACCCTTGCGTTAACAGCCTCGAACTCGCCACTTCCAAGGGAGGGACACATTTTTTGCTTCGAACGATCGTCCGGGAGGGTATACAGACCGGTATTCACTTCCTGCTATATTTTTATTACTTCCTGAAACCAGTCTTGCCTTCTGGCGTGCGACTGGCTCTTCGGCAGTTCCATGCGATACCACTCAAGTGGTCTTCCGCTGCCACTTGGCCGATAGACGAGAATTCGATCGGTACGCCGACCGACTGGCCAGGCTGGCCGAGGGGCAAGCAATTCGCATTTGTCCTGTCTCATGATGTCGAGGGTACCAAGGGACTGGAACGTTGCAGATCGCTCGCTGAAATGGAAATGAACCTTTGCTATCGCTCGTCTTTTAATTTCGTGCCCGAAGGAGAATACGACACGCCGAGGGAACTGCGGAGCTTTCTGAAAGAGAATGGGTTTGAAGTGGGAGTTCACGACCTGCACCATGACGGTTCACTGTACCAGTCGCAGGATGTGTTCGACAGATCTGCAGTGAAAATCAATCAGTATATGAAAGATTGGGATGTCGGCGGTTTTCGCTCGGGATTCATGCGACACGACCTGGATTGGATCAGCAAACTAAACGTTCGCTATGACGCGTCGACTTTCGATTCGGATCCTTTTGAACCGCAACCTGACGGTATGCACACCATTTTTCCTTTCTGGGTTCGCCGGGCCGATGCGACCGCGTATCTGGAGCTTCCCTATACGCTTGCACAGGATTACACCCTCTTTCTTGTGCTCCGTGAGAAGAATAACGACGTTTGGAAACGGAAACTCGACTGGATTGCCGAACACGGCGGGATGGCTTTTGTGATCGTGCATCCGGATTATCTGGCGCTTGAGGGAAAGCCTTCCGCCACGGAATACCATGCGGATTTGTATCGCGAATTTCTCGAATACACGCGCGAGAAATATCGGGATACAGCCTGGTTTGCAAGGCCATGCGATGTCGAAGAATACCTGCGATCCCACTTTCCTTCCGAACGAACCGTGGAAGCGTCCATGATGGCCAGAGCCCGGAGAACTACGGCGCTTGAAAGAATTCGCTGAACTCGTCGTCGTCTGAGTAAATTGCCTTGGGAGCAGCGGAGCGTTTTAGCCGGCGCAGACCTACGATAAGCCAACCGAATGGCGGGGCCATCCGGTTGGCTTTCGTTGAGCGGTTTTAGCGGAACAACTCGGATGCCAGCGTGGAAACCGCGTTCATGACGGGTTCGATCACGCGGCCGCGGCGGCTTCGCGAGCTGGTGAGATTACTGATAAGCAGCATCCCCACTCCGACGCCGGCGCCAAAGGCGATTAGCGTGGTCGTCCCCGGATTCTCCCGGGTATAAGTCAGGGCTTTGTCGTATTGCTGGTTCAGGCTCCGGTTGGCCGAGTCGTATAACTCGCCGACCTTCCTCTTTGCCTGATCCATGGTCTCCGTCGCACGCTCTCCAACCTGATCCTTAACGGCCTGCGCTGCGCTGCTTACTTTTGCGCTCACGGTGTCCGCTGTGCCCGACAGGTCCCGGGTCGTCGAATGAGATGTGCCACCCGGATTGAAGGGAGGCTGCGTCGATTGTGTATTTGTTTCCATTGGGTTCTCCTTTAAGTTTCACTGTTGTTCGAATTCATAGCATTCGCCGTCATTTGAAGTACATATTCAGCAGCTTTCTTTGCGATTACCGTGGTTACGACAGCTTTCACCATACTCCCCGTAACCGTCCGGGTCAGCTGACTACCGATGCGATTCCGAACCTTGTCCGTTACGTCTTCCACGCTTTCCGCGATGGCATCGACAATCCGGTCGCGTGGACTTGGCTTCGGTCTGAACATCGCTGCGAGAAGCATCCCGCCGACAGCGGCGGTGCCGAGAGCGACTAATGGATGATCGCGAACCTGCGCACGCCAATCGACGGCCCGATGCACATGCTCGTCCAGTCGCTTGATCGTGTCCGTAATCGCCTCCCTGCTGGCTTCGATATCATTCCGCAACTGCGCTGGGTCGCGAGTGACGGATTCTGACGCCATATTCGAAACGGGACTCGTTGCTTTTGCACTCATAGAAGCTCCGTTGTCGCCAATTCACAGCGACAAAATCAGAAGTTAATTCCCGAGCCGTTTGAAATGGCCCATCCCCTTCGACAATAGAACAGCTGCCGTGATTCCAATGATTCCGCCCCAGATCAAGGCGGATGCCGCGAGTCCGATATACGCCGCCAGCGCCATAATGCCCGCGAACAGGAACGCCATGCCGGCCAGCAGGATTAAGACTAACCCGATCGCCGTGATAACCGCAGCCGTTCGAAATATTTCGATTTTGCTGCGCAGCTCTGCTCGGACCAGTGCAATCTCGCCTTTGATCAAGGCGGTCGAATGCTTCATTAAATCGCTCAACAGGCTTCCGAGCGATTCCTGCGGATCCAGAGATCCGAAAGGTTTGGTTTCGGTGTGCATCTCTTGCCCTTTATCTGCGCCGGAACATCGAACTCAGGAGGAAACCTGCCGTGCCTGCGATCAGAAGACTCGCTCCCGGATTATGTTGCAACTTTTTAGTGACGTCCAACTTTATGGACTTCGCATCGACTCGTTCAATATAGTCCGCTGTTTTATTAAGCAGGACATTGGCTTGAGCTCCGAGTGCACCGACTGCCGATATCTCGTTGGAAGACTCATAGTCCGTTTCGGGTTCGTAAATTCGCGCAGCCGCTCGTCGTAATTTCAGCGCGAGCTTGCGTTGAGCCATTCCAAGCCGTGTGGTAAAGCTGTGTGCTTCGAGCTCAGCTACCAAACGATCATTCAGGCTTTCCATTTGCCACATCTCCTTAGGTAATTTTAGAAGTCGCCGCATGAACAATCCGATAGGAGCAATCGCTGTGCCAATTTCGAAGTCCCTGGATGCAGCCAAATTGCGCGTAATGGAAATGAAGGCCGCGCTGGTCCATGCATAACGTGGCATGTCGGTGCCACAAACGGGCAACGGGATATCTGCGATTAGCGAAGGAATGAAGGGCACGCACGAAACTTGAAATTGCGGAAGAGAACTCGAGCATCGAATGATCGAGCTCGCTCCCCGATAATGCATTATTTCTCAGCTGTGATAAGGCTGGCAGTCGGAGTTTTCTCCGAAGCGTGATAAACCGCCGGTACCGTAGACGGCGCAGAGGTCATGCGTTTGAAGTAGTCAAACACATAAGTTTTGAAGCCCTCGTGACCGCCACCGGTATAGAAATCGTAAGCAAGCATCTCCTTGTATGCCTGATCGATTGTCCACCCATCCTCCGTCATTCGGTAAATGGCAATCATGGATCCAGTACGGTGTCGGCCCCCAGCGCAATGAACATAGACCACGCCACTGGCGGCGTCATTGACGATCTTAAGAAATTCAGCGGCCTCGGCATCCGTCGGTATGCCGTGACCATCAATTGGAATGTTGACGTAGTTCAGTCCGGCGTCCTTCGCATATTTTGCAGAACTGCGTAACGCATCATCGCGCAAGTCGATGATGGTTTTGACTCCAATCGATGCAAGCGCTGAATAGTCTTTCTTGCCGGGCTGTTCTCCCCGGTAAATACGCCCGTCTACGACTCCAAAGTTGCTAATGGAGATGTTCTGAAGCGAAATCGGCTGCAAGCTGCTGACACGATTCGCCAGCAAAACTGCAGGTTTGGAAGTTTCCAGTCGAACTCCTGCTGCATAGGAAGGAATCCCCACCCACGAAAGAATCAGGAAGATGGCGGGAATCCGGAAGCGTCGCCCTGGATCATCGTTCATGCGTGTTTCTCCTGCTTTTTTGTTCTATTGGAGACGGTCAGAGGTTAGACGATCTCCGAACTGAAAGGCAGCAGCAGCGGGACGAATAATCCCACGAGGTGAATGAGCGGGAAATTTTCGGGGATTCTCTTCTCGGGTACTTCAGTTGCTAACTCACAGAGTGAAAATAGCAATGCCTGGAAAGGGAGGTAGCGATGCTTTGGAATGGTGGCCGACGCAGCACTAATGTTGAAGACCGGAGAGGGATGAGATTTGGGCCGACGCTCGTCGGCGGCGGACTGGGTTCCATCGTACTGGTTTTAATTGGCCTGTTTCTGGGAGTCGATCCACGGACGATTATCAACAACAGCCCTGATGAAACTGCCGTCACCAATGCTCCCGCGAATGACGAAACGACGGAATTTATCAAAACAGTGGTGGGCTTCACCGAAGATACCTGGACGGAAATTTTTCAACGTGAAGGTCGTCAATACCAACCACCAAAATTGATTTTGTTTACACGGGCTGTCGATTCGGCATGTGGTTTCGGTCAAGCGGCGATGGGCCCTTTTTACTGTCCGCGCGATCGGAGTGTTTATCTCGATACTTCATTTTTTCAGGAGCTTCGAGACCGCTTTCATGCCCCTGGTGATTTTGCGCAGGCGTATGTTATCAGCCACGAAATCGGGCACCACGTCCAGAAGCTTCTTCATATTTCAGATCAGGTGGAAGCCATCCAGGACCGTTCCAGTAAGACGGTAGCCAACCAGGCATCGGTCGGGCTGGAACTGCAGGCCGACTGCTTCGCAGGAGTCTGGGCAACCAATACTCAGAAACGAGAGCAATCACAGGGGCATGGATTCCTCGAAAGCGGAGATATCGAGGAGGCTTTGGGCGCAGCCAGCATGATCGGCGATGATAAATTGCAGATGCAGGCACAGGGATACGTCGTTCCTGAAAGCTTCACACACGGCACAGCGGATCAGCGAATGCGATGGTTCAAAAAGGGCTACGATAGCGGAACGATTTCCGGTTGCAATACGTTTCAGTAACTGGGTCGTTGGGACGGGCCATGCAGTTCCTGATTTCCACCTGAACTCTCGGGAAGCCAGGAAGCGTAGGCCTCAGTCCCAACAACCGTCTACCGGATTGTCGACTGGATTAACGCTGAGCGGTTCTTGGCATGGGCCGATCCGACTTCGAGAAATCGGCGCCCGCTTCTCCGGTAGAAGAGACATCTTCAGCTCCCGTGGCCTCCAAAATCTCCTTGGCCTTCTTCGTCCATTCCGAATCATCGCAATGAACCGAAAGCAGAATCCCTCCGGATTTTACTCGGCCTTCGTAGCGCTTGGCCTCGTATTCCGGTATACCCATTCCAACCAGGGCACCGACGACGCCTCCAAGAGTTCCACCGACGCCCGCACCCGCAAGTGCTGCCATGATCGGGCCAGCTGCGATGAATGGTCCGAGGCCTGGAATAGCAAGTGACCCTATTCCAACCAGCCAGCCCAATGTTCCTCCAAGCACTGCGCCAGTCCCAGCTCCCGTCGTCGCGCCTTCCGGAGCTTTGGTGTTTTTTTCATGGGCAAAATCCTTCGTGCCCACATTCTCCGGGAACAGAACGGAAATATCCGTATTGCGATATCCTTCCATTTTCAGACGGTCCACGGCGTTCTCCACGCCGATTCGATTCGAGTAGATTCCAAATGCTGCTGTATTTTTTCCTGCCATGTGAGGTACTCCTTTTCTTTTTTTATTGTTCCATTGTTGAATTTGGATTACTTCTTCGACTTCTGCTCGGGGGCGATCTGAATGTCACTTTTCACGTGCGTACTGCCACCGACGACCTGGGCCGCTTTGGCCTCGATCGATTTCTTCTCATCATCAGAACGCACAGGTCCGCTCAACGTCACGCTGCCATTTTGCGTAATGATCTTTACGTTCTTGGCATAAGTGGAAAGGCTCTTGTCATCCGTGACGAGCTTGCGAATTTGCTGGGTGATCTGCAAATCTGACTTATTCTGCTTTTGGTCATCCGCAGTGGGTTTTGCGGTTTCTGTCTTATTGGTTTTGGTATTGTCCGGTGCCGGTGTCTGCGTGCCCGGAGTCTGTCCATGTAGAATGGCCGAACTCCCCAACGCAACAACCAGAACTGCCAGAGACCATCGATTGCTTTTCATTTCAATCCTCCAGATGTGCAAGTTAGAACTCAATGGAGTAGAGAGCATGTTTGGAGCCATGCCTATCTATCGGGGAGTAGAGCCTCGACCAATCGTCGCGCTGGAAACATCGCCAAGTCCGGCGCACAAAGTGGCACATGAAGTTTTCGGGGGCATTGATTCCGGACCTTGCGGCCGCTTCGGAAGTCCTCCCAATGGGCTGTGCCGGCAATGGCGGGAACTGGGGGGGAAACCAGCTCCTGTCTGTTGCCAATGCCGACACGCGCAAAACGTCCAATATCATCGGTCGGGCAGATTGCATTTCTCAGAAGTATTTTGTTTATGCTACCGCCGGCGTACCTCAACCGATCGCACATCGCCATCGCGCAAATCGACATTGCAGGAAAAGCTGAACGAATCCGATCGATTGCGCACATCCGCGCGCGCGTTCCCCACTATCCAGTCATTTCTGCCAGGAGCATCGTCTACATTGATCGATAGAAAGTCGAGGTGCTGGTAGCCTTGCTGATGGAGGTTGTCCTCCACAGCTCGTTGACAGGAAGCCATCGCGAGTCTGGCAGGGGCTTTTCTCGCATCCCCGTAACCGGGCATGTAACTATCTCGCTCGGTCGGGTCGATTTGTGCAGATCTCACCTGGCCCGTGTCGAAATTTACAGAGCAGGAAAAGTTGTACGTCTCATCGCGATCATAGTTGCGCCGGATGTCGAAGAGACCGGTGATCCAATCCTGGCGACCCGGAGTGTTGTCCAGACTGGTCCTTCGAAATGCAATGTTCCAGGTTCGGAAACGATCATGAGCTTGCTGCGTCACTGCATCCTGACAGATCTGAATGGCTTGTTGCGTGGTATATCGCGAGGCGGAACCGCGACCTTGCAGAGGTGGCGGTGGCGCGCCCGGTCCAGGACCATAAGGGCGTTCATTCCCACCCCATATCAGATCAAAGGCGTAGACATCGGAACTGCCAGCAGGATCCTGAATTCGCACTACTGTTGCTCCTCCATATTGTGGGGTACGAACCAATTCCTGACGGCCGCGGCCATCCACGCCGACATATCGAAGGTTGGACGGATTTGCCGGCAGCGAACCGGTGCAGTCAAATCGGCGCCATTGGGGCGGCTGACCAGAAAGGTTTCGTAGTGTCGCGTTCACTCCACGAATTTCCACTTCAGCTGCCCCATCCACTAGAACCTCGACCCTGCATTGGCCGTGATCGAAACTGCCATTTCCCGTTACGGTCGCCCTGCGCTGCACAACCTGGCCGTTCACCACTCCGACAGCGGCGAATAGTGCCACAATCCCAAGAATAGATAGTCTTATCTTCATAATTAACTCCTGAACTTCAAGGTGCAATTCAGAAACCAAAACAACCCAAGTGGAGCCAAAACGACCCAAAAGTGAACTTTACATTTCATAGATACCGAAAAGTCTGGGGCGTAAGCTGCCATCGAGTGGTAATCCGACCGCCTCGAAATTTGGGCGATGCACGCGTTTTCCACATTGGAGGGGATGCCCGAGGATAGTGAGTTCGGTTGAACGACAGTTGGAGTTTAGTTACGGATTTCGAATCTCATCTCGTGATAAGCCGATCCATGTCGGGTGGGTGCACGTCTGCAGCTTTGATCGACAGCCGTTTCTGCAGAGAGAACTGGAATTAACAGGCCCGGATGGCTAGTCTCTTCACCCGCTCATCCGCCGTCCATCTTCTATTGATGCGCACTCTTTTGATGGCGCACTCTCTCGCTTCGGGAGAGGGGATTCGCACTCATGTAAATCGCTTGCCTTGCTTCAGCAAGGATTTTCTCAGGTCCTCGGAGAGACTGGATGGCTTCTTCAAAGTTTTACGAAGGAAGCGTAACACTGCCGATTCCTTCTGAGACAGTCCGGCGGTCCGCCGGCCGCGTTTCAAGTTGCGATCGAGGGTTGCCGCCACGTAGGCATCAAGCACCGCCGGATGAATGTAGCACTTTCGGCAGACAGCGACGGTGTTTCCAAGGTGGCCGGCTACAGTCTCCACCGCTTTGACAATGTTCTTTCTGCGCTGATTGATCGAAGAGCATGGTTCCATTTGACAAAGAGCATGCGCCGCAAGAACGGTTCCGTTCCAGGTACGGAAGTCTTTCGCTGTGAAATCGTCTCCGCTAATCTCGCGTATATACGCGTTCACATCCACCGAACCGATGGAGTGTGTTTCTCCGTTCTCCACATACTGAAATAGTTCGTAGCCGGGAAGATCTCGCAGCCTTCGCACAATTTTCGCCATTCGCGGATCCTGCAGGGAGATTTCGTGATGGATTCCGCGCTTTCCGCGAAAGAGAAACTGAATTTTCGAGCCGAAGATACGGACATGCCGGTTTCGCAATGTTGTCAGTCCGAAAGAATGGTTCTGGCGCGAATATTCTTCATTTCCAACGCGGATCGACGTTTCCTCCAGCAGCCGCACAATCGTTGCCAACACCTTATCGCGGTGAAGTTTTTCACTGCTGCCCAGATCCCGCGCAACCCGCGCTCGAATTTTTGGAAGGCATTCACCAAACGAGATCAGGCGATGGTACTTCGTGCTGTCGCGCGTTTGTCTCCATCGTGAATGGTAGCGGTATTGTTTGCGACCTCTCGCATCCCGGCCCACCGCCTGAATATGGCCGTTGGGGTCCGCCGAGATCCAGACTTGCGACCAGGCTGGAGGGATTGCCAGACTGTGAATACGCTTGAGTATCTCGGGATCACGAACGATATGCCCGGCCTTCCTATATCGAAAATTGTTCGGGCTATTGCCGATCCGCTGAATGCCAGGATGCTGATCGGAAACGTAATTCAGGCCGGCACTTTCTGCGGATGCAGTCGGGCTTGTCGCCTCGGCATTCGATGAAACCATGACTCTCCAAGAGCAAACATTAGCCCTTTCGAAAAAGTGGGCGGACTCATTCTCATTTTGCACAGGCGACCACAGGTCGAGACCCCCGCTGGAAAATAAATGCTTCTCGTTGCCACAAAAGAGAACTTTGAAACCACGCTCGGACTGGTTTCTTACATGAACATTCCTCGAAGACCCCGCGAAATGAAAGATCAGGGAGGTCATTTCGGAATATATCCAGGTTCTTGTTCAAGTCTCCAGCCACCGCGGTACCCGACGTGCTTCTTCCAGCAATGGATCGCAGATTCGAAACTCCACGGAGAGTCGTGGAGGGGTGGCCGAGAAAATTCATGTTCTTGATTCGTACTTGAATCGTAAAGGAGGAGTGCCATGTTGTGGACCATTGCAGTCATTTTGTTGGTGCTGTGGGCTGTCGGAATGGTGTCGGCGTACACCGTTGGCGGGTTTATTCACATTCTGCTGTTGCTTGCGGTGATATCCATCGCGATACAGCTGATCAGCGGGCGTCGAGCGGTATGACGACGATCTCACCGCATCGATTCTAAAACTTTCGATCAGGAGGTAGTTATGTACGATCGGAATTTATGGCGATCGTGGATTCGACGATCGGCCTTGATACTGGGTACCACCGTCCTGTCCATGATGACGTGGCATCCGGCATGGGCCCAGCTGGATACCGAGCATAAAACGGTTGTGTCATTCACCACTCCCGTCGAAGTGCCGGGCTCTGATCCGCAGGTCTTGCCCGCGGGAAGCTACACGTTCAAGGTTATCGATTCCAAAGCAAATCCCAACATTGTTCAGGTTTCCAATAAGGAAGAGACACACGTCTATACGACGATTCTTGCGATTCCCACGCATCGCGACGTGGATACTGATAAAACAGTCATGACCTTCGAGGAGCGAGCAGCGGGCGAGCCGCAGGCACTAAGGGCATGGTTCTATCCTCACGAGAAGGCGGGGCAGGAATTTGTGTATTCGAAGGATCGAGCAACGCAGCTTGCGAAGGCTTCGAATTCGCCAGTTCCGTATAGTCAAAGTGCTGCAGTTTCAACTGCGGCAGCGCAACCGGCCAGGGAGGCGTCGCCCTCTCCTATCATGACCGTGTCGCCGACGGGTCAGAGTACGCCATACACGCAGCAGGCTCAGGCCATCGCGCAGGCTCCCGTAACGACGCAGCAGCCGCAGGCCGCACCGGTAGAGACTCGCCCACAGACACCACAACCGGTACAGACGGCGAGCAATCTGCCACGAACGGCCAGCAACCTTCCGTGGATCGCGATTGTCGGGTGTTTACTGCTTGCAGGGGGGATCTCCATCAAACGACTGTGCGAACGCTGATCGTTCTCTCCATATTCTTTACCGCTCTCGGGACGCCCGTTCCGGTCCGACAGGACCGGAACCGCGGCGATTTCTCGATTTCGGTCAACGTGGATGTTGCATTGTTCAATGTGTCCGTAACGGACAGTAAAGGTCGGCATGTCAGCGGACTGAAGGCTTCCGACTTTCGTGTTCTCGAAAATGGACAAACTCAGGACATTCAACTTTTCAGCGCCGAAGATGTGCCAGCGACAATCG
>Ga0157376_10003426_pt1 | contig 10918 bp, 7 predicted proteins | sample M45metaG_FD_121801 | JGI IMG/M metagenome (GOLD analysis project Ga0157376, IMG submission 121801) | Miscanthus rhizosphere microbial communities from Kellogg Biological Station, Michigan, USA - M4-5 metaG | ecosystem: Host-associated > Plants > Roots > Rhizosphere > Soil | place: USA: Michigan... | reverse complement strand
CTTTTTGAGCCACTTGGTGATGGTGCCTTCAAAAATACTTTCGCCCATCTGGGGCATTACGACATCGGCGGCCATGTTGTCTCCTCTAACCTGTTACAAACAATATTCAAAACAATCGTTCTTAATACTTGGCCAGCGTTCGCGCGGCGTGCAGAACTTTTTCTTTGTTGGGCAGAAAAAATTCTTCCAGCGACGGCGCATATGGCACCGGCGTATCCAAAGCGGTGACCCGCATCAGCGGCCCATCGAGGTCGCCGAAAGCGCGCTCACAAAGTATGGCGGCAATCTCGCCGGCGATGCCTCCGGTTTTTGTGTCTTCATGTACCACCAGGCACTTATTGGTTTTTTTCAATGAAGTGAGGATGGTCTCTTCATCAAGGGGCAGCAGTGTGCGCAGATCGATCACTTCGGCCTGAATGCCTTCTTTTTCCAACTCCGCTGCGGCTTCCAGCGAAGTGTGCATCATCGCGGCGTACGAAATGATGGTCAAGTGTTTGCCTTCGCGCCGGACGATCGCTTTGCCGATGGGCACAGTGTAGTCTTCGGCGGGAATCTCTTCTTTGATGCGGCGATAGAGAAATTTGTGCTCAAAGAAAAGTACTGGGTTGTTGTCACGCACTGCGGACTTCAGCAAGCCTTTGGCGTCGTAAGGCGTCGAAGGATAAATCACCTTCAATCCTGGCGTGTGCACGAAATACATTTCAGGATTGGCGGAGTGGAACGGACCGCCGTGCACGCCGCCGCCGGACGGCCCGCGAATCACGATCGGCGCAGGAGCGTTCCAGAGATAGTGACCCTTGGCGACGAAGTTAGTGATTTGGTTGAACGCGCAAACGATAAAATCGATGAATTGCATTTCGGCAATGGGCCGCAAGCCGAGATAGCTCATTCCGCAGGCGGCGCCGACGATGGCCGATTCGCTGATAGGCGTGTCGATCACGCGCTCCCACCCGAAGCGCTGCAGCAAACCTTCGCTGGTCTTGAAGGCCCCGCCATAAACGCCAATGTCTTCGCCGATCAGCACCACCGCCGGATCGCGCTCCATCTCTTCATACATGGCCTGCTTGATGGCTTCGAGAAAGGTGATTTCCGCCATGACTATCGCCGTACCTTTCTCGCGGACTTCGTGGAAACCGCTGCGGACTTCGCAGCTTTTTTGGCAGCGGATTTGACTGCCACCGGCTTGGCTTTGGTTTGAATTGCCTCGGCGACCGCTTCAGGAACTTCACTGTCTTTACTAACTTCGTGTTTTTCGGTGTCGCCAAAGTGAATCGGGGCGCTTGGGCCGCCGGAAGCTTTGCCACTGCCAAATCCCTTTACGGTCCAAACCGCCGACACGCTGGACTTTGGCGGAGTGACTTCAGCCATGGGCCGTTGCCACTTGGGCGCAATCTTGTGGCAATCATCACCACTGCAATAGACACCATGGGCAGCAAACTCCGCCGGAGGCATCGGCGAATTTTCCGCAAAGTCACGCTCCGCGGAAAGCAGCGCGGCGATTTTTTCCTCAATTTCCTTTTTGCTCTTCTCGACGAGCATTTTCTTTTCGGTCAGGAATTTTTCGTATAGCGCAATCGGATCGCGGGCTTCCCAGTACGCCAGCATCTGTTTGGGAACGTATTCGGCCGGGTCGTGCTGCGCGTGGCCCAGACGGCGGAAAGTTTTGACTTCGAGTAGGATCGGCCCTTCGCCGTTGCGCGCGCGCTCGACCGCTTCCTTGGCCGTGATGTACACGGCGACAACGTCATTGCCGTCCACCGAGTAGCTCGGGATGCCGTAGGCCTTGGCGCGGTCAGCGAGATTATCCAGCGGCACTTGCCGTTTGACCGGAGTCGAGTAAGCCCACTGATTGTTTTCCAGAACCAGCACGAACGGAGCTTTTTGCACCGCGGCAAAATTCAGGCCTTCGTGAAAAACGCCGGTGGAGCTGCCGCCATCGCCGATCCAGGTCATGGAAACAATTCTTTGGCCGAGGTAGCGGCCAGCCATAGCTACACCGGTCATCACCGGAATTAAGTCGCCGAGCATAGAAATCGGCGAGACGATATGTAGATTTTCCAGATCGCCGAAATGACTGGTGCCGTCTTTCCCTTTGGTAGGCGAATCGTATTTGGCCATGTGCTGCATGAAAACGTCGCGAGGCGGAACACCTTTTACCAGCAACGCTCCGATGTTGCGGATCATCGGCGCCAGCCAGTCTTTTTTCTCCAGGGCGTAAGCCGTGCCGACGGAAACCGCTTCCTGGCCCAGGCTGGAATAAAGTCCGCCAACAATCTTGTTCTGGCGGAACAGCTTGACCATAGTGTCTTCCACTGCGCGGTTCAGGCGCATGTAGTAGTACAGGTCCAGGTACTGTTGCTTGGTCAATTCTTTCTTCATTCGCACTCCCAAAACCTGCCCTGCGCGAACTGCGGCATGCAACGATTACGCTAAACCGGTACTGCTCGCCCGAAATCCTGCAACTTTTCGAAAAGCTCTTCGCGCGGCGCGTTTCGAACTGCCAGGCCAAATACTTGGCCGACTTGTCTTGCCAGCAGCGGCTTAATCTCGCTGAGCGAAACTTTGCGTTGCAACAATTTCTCCAGCGACGTGGTTTTACGATCGGCAATGCCGCAGGGAACAATCAGTTCGAAGTAGCGCAAATCGGTGGCCACGTTATACGCAAAACCATGCGAAGTGACCCAGCGGCTGATGTGCACGCCGATGGCGGCCAGCTTTTCCTCGGCGCCGGATTCGCCAACCCAAATTCCAGTCTTACCAGTCAGGCGATCCGCGCGGACTTCTAATTCGGCCGAAGCACGAATCATTGCTTCTTCGAGCGTGCGCACGTACCACACTACATCGCGGCGAATGGCGCCCAAATTCACAATCGGGTAACCGACGATTTGCCCCGGACCGTGATAGGTGATGTCCCCGCCGCGAGTGCTTTCGAAATATTCCACGCCTTTTTGCCGCAAAACATTTTCACTAGCCAGCAGATTGGCGCGATTGCCGCTGCGGCCCAGCGTAATTACGTGTGGATGCTCGCACAGCAGCAAAACATTCCCGATGGCGCCGGCTTTGCGCGCCGCAACGACGCGTTTCTGCAGCTCCCACGCATCGGCGTAAGGAATCAGGCCAAGATCGATGATTGTACAATCGCTCAAATTCCAGCGTTCCATGCACTGCGCAGTTAGACGTTAATCTGCAAACCGCGCACCGAAGCAAATGCATCGCCCATCGCTTCCCAGACAGTGGGATGCGCGTGCACCATGTTCATCAAATCGTCGATGGTGCCTTCCAGGTTCAGCACCGCCGCGGCTTCCGCCAAAATTTCCGTGGCCAGCGGACCAATGATGTGAATGCCCAACACTTCGCCGTATCTTTCGTCGCTGACAACTTTGATGAAACCGCCGTGGTTGCCAAGAATGGTGGCTTTGCTGTTGCCAACGAATGGAAATCGTCCGACTTTCACCGCGTGGCCGGCATCGCGCGCCTGCTGTTCGGTCAAACCGATCGAACCAATCTGCGGTTCGCAGTAGGTAGCGTTGGGAATGCGGTCCTTGCGAATCTGCTGCGTCGGCTTGCCGGCAATGTGCGTGACGGCGACAATGCCTTCCATCATCGCGGCATGCGCTAGCTGCGGCAAGCCAGCAACGATATCGCCAATGGCGTAGAGACCTTTTTCCGCGGTCTCCATGTTTTCGCCAACATGCACGAAGCCGCGTTCGAGTTTGGCTTTTGATTTTTCCAAACCGCAATTTTCGGTCAGCGGCTTGCGTCCGACCGCCAGCAACAATTTTTCCGCTTGCAAGGTCTGCTTCTTGCCATCCTTGTCGGTGAACGAAACAGTTACTCCCTTGGCGTCTTTCTTGACGCTCTCCACTTTGCATCCAGTTTGAATCTGGATACTTTTCTTCTTGAAGGATTTATCCAGTTCGGCAGAAACCTCTTCGTCTTCCACCGGCACTACGCGTGGCAACGCTTCCAGAATGGTAACCTGCGTACCAAAAGAGTTGTAAATGGACGCAAACTCCACGCCCACCGCGCCCGCTCCCACCACGATCAAAGTTTTCGGAATTTGCGGCAGCTCCAGAATCGAGCGATTGGTCAAAATTGTTTTGTGATCCGGCTCGATGCCCGGCAAGGAACGCGCTTCGCTTCCGGTGACTATCAGAATATTCGAAGCTTCCAGGGTCGTCTTCTTGGCGTCTTTCTCAACGCTTACTCTGCCCGGCGCTTCGTAGCGGCCCCAGCCCTGCACGAATTCTACTTTATTCTTCTTGAACAAAAATTCGATGCCTTTGGCATGCTTCTTGACGATTTTGTCTTTACGGCCCATCACGTTGGCCCAGTTCACTTTCAGGCCGCTGACTTCAAAGCCCAGCTCGGCGCCATTCTTGAAGTGATCGTAAATGTCCGCATGGTGCAGCAAAACTTTGGTGGGAATGCAGCCAACGTGCAGACAGGTACCGCCGAGGAACGGATCTTTTTCCACTACTACAGTCTTAAGTCCAAGTTCGCCGGCGCGAATCGCTGCAACGTAGCCGCCCGGACCGCTTCCGATAATCGCTACATCGTACTTTGCCACCAGTTTTCTCCCTTCCGCAGGGGCCAGCCTTGCCGCCGCAGGAACCCGCGGCCTTCAACAGTGGCTGCCTTGCGGACAGTTACATTTGCGGCGAATCTCTTCGCGAGGGCCCACGCGAGGATACTCAATGACGGGATTTACAGGCCAGCGTGGCTCATCCGCGCACGGAGCGGCGCACCACGACCCGACAAATCAGAAATTTTAGCAGCGGCTGGGGCTGGCCGCAACCTGACCCTTAGCGAGTGGTTCCCGGCCATTTTGGCGCGAAATTCTGAGCTCAGGCATGCGCAGGTACTACGGTACTGAGGGCGGGTACCGGTCAAATTGAACCTATCGGGCTAGTGACCGGCCCAAGGGCGAAAACGCATACTCCATAGTGATGAAGGCGCGCCTCAAGAGCAAGACGCAAGGCCTGCCAGAGCTGAGAAAACCATGCTGGTAGCAAGTCTGGTTCTGTGCATGACTTTAATTCTGTTGAGCGCCGCGCCTGCTCCACACAAAGCGCTCTTGAACCGGCCGCGCCACTGATCTTCAGAGTCGTTTCCCTCCGACCCCCACGCCCGAGCCGCCGGTGCCCCCACCGGCGGCTCACTTTTTGCCTTTCCTCGTTGAAGGAGAATTGCCGGGGTCCCTTTGGCCATCTTCAGCGCTCCAGAACATCCTTGTAGTAGTTCAGCGCCACTTTCTTGGGCGCGCGATCCATGTTGAAAGTAACCTTGCGCTTCGAATTTCCGACCACCTCCACCTGGCCAAGGCGGATCATGCCCTGGCCAAAATCCGCGAAAACCGGAACGAACATGGCAAATTGATCGTCCACCTCGCTTTGGGTGATTTCGGCGTGAACCTTTACCGCGCCTCCGCTGCCTTTTTCCACGTCATATTTGAAGTCATACCGTGGCACGAGAGTGCCGTACACCCATTGGTTGAAAAACCAGTCAAGGTGACCATTTCGCTGCAGGTCCATCTGCTTGGACATGTGCTTTTCGGCGATGGCTTTGAATGACTCCGTGGACGCCGGTGAATTACGGTGGCTTTCTGTAAAGTCATGCATCATGTCGATGAAAGCTTCTTCGTGCTTGTTGTTTTCTGCCTGTTCGGCATACATCAGCGAACGTAGCATTAGCAGGACGTAAGCGCCCTTGGAATACGTGACGCCTTGATAGGCCTGGGACGAACGCGGCGAGATCAACCGCAATCCTAGCCACAGCGGGCCTGCGTCATTTGGTGCAACACCAAAATTGTTTTTCTCCAGAATGCGATCGTGCTGCCGTTTCCAGTACTCCAGATAGTCTTTCTGCCACTTCGGACCCACCGCTTGCTGCAGAAAAAGTCCGGCGGCGAAATCAGCAAAACCCTCCGAGAGCCACTGGTCATGATAGGAAGCCCAACCGATGGCATGGCCGAACCATTGGTGAGCCACTTCGTGCGGCGTCACCTCCTGTACGAATCCGGTGAAGTTGCTGTCAATGCGGTTGAATAGCATCCAGCGCTGAGTCGAGTCGATATAGGCGGAAATCGGCAGATACACCAGATTCGGCCAGGATTGGCCAAAGTTGAAATTTGGCTGTTCGGTGATCGATAGGTTGTCATAGGGTGGTTTCCCGAAGTAGAAAGTACACAGTTGCATCTGGGCGCGAGTCTGGTCCAAGGCGTATTTGGTCATGGAGCCCGGAGACATCGCACTCAACGCTTGTGATTGCATCGTCGAATTCGTTCCCCCAGTTCCGCCCTGGAATCTCTTGAGAAAGCTTGGCAACTCCGTTAGGTAATATCCGGAAATGTTGTAATGGGTCAGTGGATCGGGAAAATCCATCTTTTGATATTGGCCGTAGTTGAAGCCGGCTACCGCCACCGGAACAGGCGTCGCCCAGTGGCTGACCGCAAAACCTTCCTCCGTGGATTGCCCCTGCAACTTGCCAACGCTGATTACCACGTTTGAGTGCGGAACTTTAAAGGTCAGATCGTAGAGAGCCTTTTCCCCAAAACCGTTCAGGTTGGGGTACCAGGATTGGCGGGCACCGATGTAGTAACTGCCATCACCAGCGTCCTCTAACACCTTATCGCCTGCGTATTCAGCAGTTACCGAATGCTCCTTGCCCAGTGCTGGGGCTTCGTCGAGCACCACGTAGAACGATCCGTCTTCCTTCTTGTTTTCCTGGATGAAGTGCAGATCCTGCCCATTCTGGTCAGTAACCCTGGAAACCCGCAATGTTGGCAGCAACGCAAACTTCAGCACCCGCTCTCCTTCAATCAGCGGTTCAAAAGAAACCCTGGCGCGGCTGAAGAGATGATTGTTTTTCGCGATGACCGTTTCGATGTTGTAGCTGCGGGTGGCGAAAAGACGCCTATCTTCCAACGAGTTGGCAGTATGCGCTTTGAGTTCCGCGGCCAGATGTTGGGAATACCAGAATCCGTCGTCCATTCCACCGCCGTTCACATTAATGAGAGCCACTTCTTCGGGAGAATCGAGTTGGGGAACCGCACCAACGCGAGTTCGCACAAAATATCGCAGATCTTTGTGCGGCTTCCCGACCATGTAGGCGTTGAAAAACGGAGGATGTTTCGGGTTGTAAATCGCGGCAAGCTCATCGGCGTCGACGTTGTCGATCGCTTCGTTCTCCAAAAACGCTTCGGTCAGCCCTTGCGGCACTTCGTGACGACGCCTGATGCGTTCCTTCCAATGCTGAAAGGCCGCGGCGGCTTCGGACGGCGTGTCCACTGGCGGGCCTTGTGCGGCGATAAGCTGCGGATAGACGCCGCCGGAAAAACGAAATACCGCCTCTGCGAAGTCTTCCTCGGCGATTGGGCTACCACTGCGGCGAATCATCTCCTGGGTGTCCACGGTGGTGACCGGTCTAAGGGAGAAATGCCCTTGACCGGTGAAAATCATTCCCGTCTCGTACTTGTTCACCAAGCCTAAAAGCGTGACCGTACCAGATTTCAACACAAACGAACCGACGTCCATGCTGAATGTGAAATTCTCACAGTGATAAGAGGTCGTCAGTCCGTCGTTGCGGAGTTGGCGATACACGGAGTCGGAATTCGCGAAAGCCGTGCTTTTGTCGGTCACCTTCACGCTGGTCTGCTGCGCGGATATGGTCAGTTGAAATTCCAGGTTGGCGGTGTCATGCAGGTCAACGATGGTGTTAATTTCGTCGAAACCCTCTTTGGTCACTTTTAACCCATATCGTCCGGCCGCGAGGTCTTGTACGGAAAACTTTCCTGATTCATCGGAACTCAGAACGATCGGCTTTGGCGCCCCACCGCCGTTAATTTCGATTCTTGCTCCGGCGACCAGCGCACCGGAAGGATCCTTCACCGTTCCATGGATCGTGTCTGCTCGCAGCCCAGTTGCAAACACTAGCGCTAATGCGGTAAAGACGAATATTGCCGTTAAGAATTGCAGGGAAAGTCGCCGGCCTTTTCTGCAAATACATACCACCGGCGACGTAGAGCTGGCTTGTTGCGCTCGGTCAGACTGGGTCGTGCGCATGAGTTCCCCTCTAGAACTTGCCTCGTATCTTCCTTCTGAACGGCTTTCACTCTCTGCTCCCGCCTCGCTCCGCGGCCTACCCTTACACGAATGCCGGCATAAAATTTCGGCGGCAACGAATCGCGAGCCGAACTAGCTCATACGACATCCAGCTTATACTTCAACACTATATTGATTACCGAAATATTTTTCTGACTACGTGCCAAGTCAGAACCCGTCGGTTTGACCTTGAGGTATTTCCGGTTCGGGAACCCTTTTCTTCCCGCCTAAGCCGCGGGTTCGCGAACCGTAAGCGGACGACCAAATTATTTAGATTAGCTTTTAAGATCGTAACTGAGTACTTAGGCGAAACGGTTCTGCTAATGGAGACCGCGACTCCGGTCGTTTCACACGCCGGTGCCCTTGGCTGCCTAGCGACCGCTTTGTTTTGAGACTCTTCCGTTTTCGTTAGGTAGATCCGAGACTCTTTAAAATCAAGGGTTTAGGGACAGCGAGGTTGGGCAGTGGGCGGTCGCGCACCGCCGACCCCTTCGAAATCTTCATTAAGTCAGGGAACCTTTTGCGTCTCCCTGCGGAAGACCTAGCAGACCCAGCTGAGACTGAACGAGTTGTTACTTTAAGGTGCGCCCGGCCCGGTGCGGCTTCCCCGGGGAAGCAAGCGGCACTCAGAGCAGATCGCCATCGCGACAGGAGAAATAAAAAAGGGGGCCGGTGCAAGCCCCCTTCTGTTTAACTGACCCCCCAAAACCAGAACAAAGTCGAGGTTTCGTTCTGGCCACCCCGGGAAGCCAATATTTTATTTGTACTGCTAAGTTGCAAGTCGTGTGCCAGCTTCTTGCTCAGCCGCTACGCTCGCACATTCGACTGAAACCACAAGAGTTAGGCGAATGTAACGCCACTGTCTCCCGCGAAAAACTCCTTAATCCTACAAAATCTCACAGATGCGGCCACTCTCGTCTCCATTCTTTGGGAGAACCCTGGAGTACTTGCTTGGCCGTTTGGAAGGGCCAACCATACCTAGGAACCAATCGTCGTCCGAATCGCCGAAGCAATCGCTTCGCTGAACCGTTCGACATCCGCAGCATGTTCGGCTTCCACCATCACTCGTGCCAGCGGCTCGGTTCCGGAATACCGCAACACAATCCGCCCGTTATCGCCCAGCGTCGATTCCGCGTACTGCAGTGCCTCAGCAACTTCCGGAACTGTTTCCAGCGGCGGTTTGGACTTCACCCGGACGTTTACGATGGTCTGCGGGTAGTCCCGCAAACCGGCCACCAACGAATCAAAACTTCCATGCATTGCCAAGAGCGAAGCCACCTTCACGGCGGTAAGTAACCCATCACCGGCCGGTGAATCTTCCAGAAAAATAATGTGCCCGGACTGTTCGCCGCCCAGCGAGTTTCCGCTCTTCAGCATCTCTTCTAGTACATACCGGTCGCCGACATTCGTCCGCGCCATGTCAATACCTTCACTGGCCAACACGCGTTCCAAACCAAGGTTGGACATGGAAGTCGCAACCACTCGGTTTCCCGCCAGTTTTCCCACATGCTTTAAGTACCGCGCCGCCGCCAGCAAAATTCCATCGCCGTTCACGATCTTTCCGCTTGCCGAAACAAACAGCGCTCGGTCCGCATCGCCATCAAACGCAATTCCCAACGTCGCTTTCTCCTCTGGTACACGCTGCTGTAAATGTTCCAGATGCAGCGAGCCGCATCCTGCATTGATATTTCTACCGTCCGGTTCGGTGCCCAGCATCACCACATCGCAGCCCAGCGAACGAAATAATTCGGGTCCCAGTCTGTAAGCAGCGCCATTGGCGCAATCCAATACAATTCGCAACCCGCGCAGATCCGCACCGTCAAGGACCCGGCTGCGCAAGAAATCCAAGTATTGCGAATGCAGCGATTCATCCCTGGCGAGTGGCTGCTTTTTTTCCATCGGCGCTGCCAGCAGATACGCCGGAAGCGCGGACTCGATCTGCTCTTCAACGGCGTCTGGAAATTTCATGCCCGCGTGCGAGAAAAGTTTTATGCCGTTATCGTGAAACGGATTGTGCGAAGCGGAAATCACCACGCCGGCATCAAAATCGTTGTGCCGCACCAGGCACGCCACTCCTGGGGTCGTCAGTACACCCGCAAACGTCACTTCCGCGCCCGATTCGGTCAGTCCGGCCGCCAGAATCGTTGCAATGTGCGGCCCGGACTCGCGCGTGTCCATCCCGATCAACGCGTGCGGAGTTAGGTGATCCTGATGTAGATAGTCTCCCACCGCCCGGCCCACCGCGTGCAGCGTTACATCATCGAGCGGCGGCGTGCCCGGAACTCCACGGATACCGTCGGTGCCAAAAAACTGTTTTGCCATAGGGAATCGCTCAAGACGCAGCCCTGGCAAAAGTCTAGCACAGCGATTAGCGCTCCCTGCCGAACGAATCGCATCGTTCGCAAAGCGAAACTTCCCGGCATTCTGCAAAAAAATGGCCGATGGGGTGTGTTACCTTGAATGCCTGAGAAATGACGGAATCCCGGTTGCCAGTCACCGAAACACCTCCCGCAAAGGATTATCCGCGAATGATCGGCTCGAACTTCAGCTTGCGCGTGATCGCCGCGGCGATCATTTTGCTCTTCGCCTACTATGCGCAGGGCGTAGTCATTACGCTGGTGCTGTCCATTTTGCTGGCCTACTGCCTTGATCCGGTGGTGGAATTCCTGGAACGCTGGCACATCCCGCGCACAATCGGCTCCATGGTGATGGTGTTGTTGCTTTGCGCTTTAATCGGAGCGGGCGGCTACGGCCTGTGGACCCGCGCTTCGGACTTCGCCGAAAACTGGCCGAAATATAGCGGCGTGTGGCGGCAG
>Ga0157376_10003425_pt1 | contig 10920 bp, 9 predicted proteins | sample M45metaG_FD_121801 | JGI IMG/M metagenome (GOLD analysis project Ga0157376, IMG submission 121801) | Miscanthus rhizosphere microbial communities from Kellogg Biological Station, Michigan, USA - M4-5 metaG | ecosystem: Host-associated > Plants > Roots > Rhizosphere > Soil | place: USA: Michigan... | reverse complement strand
ACCACGTAGGCACCGGCGCCGAAGAAAGCCGCGTGACCGAAACTGACCATCCCACCGAAGCCCAGAAGCAGATTCAGGCTGCTGGCGACCAGCGCGAAAATCAGCACCCGGCTCGCCAGCACCGTATAGAACGGCTGGTCGATCGCCTGCATGACGAGCGGAAACAACACGGCCGCGACCAGGACGGGCAATGCGACCTTCAAGTGCAGGGAGTGGTGCAGGCTGGACTGCATCAGCCTCGCGCCGGGAATAGACCCTGGGGGCGCCAGAACAGGACAGCCACCATCAAGACATAGATCAGGATCGAGGCGAGTGCGGGGCCGAGGTTCGAGGCTATCGCCGGCGGCATGAGAGCCCGCAGGCTCATCGGCAGCAGCGTCCGGCCGGCGGTATCGACGATGCCCACCAGAAGCGCTCCCAGCAGGGCGCCGCGGATAGAGCCGATTCCACCGATGACGATCACCACGAAAGCGAGAATCAGAATGCTTTCACCCATGCCCACTTGCACCGCGAGCAACGGACCCAGCATGGCACCTGCGAGCGCACACAACGCCGCACCCACACCGAATACTGCCGTGAACAGGCGCTTCACGTTCACTCCCATGGCGAGCGCCATTTCGCGGTTCGAGGCGCCCGCCCGCACCAGCATGCCTACGCGCGTGTGTGCGACCAGCGCGTACAAGGCGATGGCTACGACCAGGCCTACCGCGATGATCACCAGACGGTAAGCCGGGTAAGTGAAACCCGGCAGGAGCTCTATCGGACCGGACAGCGAATCAGGAGCATTCAGCAGAAGCGCCTGATCTCCGAATATGATCCGTACCAGTTCATTGGCAATCAACAGCAGTGCAAACGTCGCCAGAACCTGCGACAGGTGATCGCGCTGATACAGCGTACGCAACACCGAGACCTCCAGGAGCATCCCGATGACTGCGGTACCACCGGCGGCCAGGCCGACCCCCAACCAGAACGAACCGGTAGCCGGCACCAGCGTGGCAGCGAGATAGGCGCCGATCATGTACAGCGATCCATGCGCCAGATTGATCATGTCCATGATCCCGAACACCAGCGTCAAACCGGCAGCCAGCAGGAACAGCATCAAGCCGAACTGCAGGCCATTGAGGCATTGCTCGAATACCAGGATCGCGTCGGTGGACACGGGGCCGCTTCTCGCCGGCGGCTATTTCATCTTGCAGGCACTGGCATAGGCATCGCCTTGGGCGACGAGGACAGGGCCGATCAATTTATTGGTGATCCGACCTGCCGGTTCCTTCACGACCTCTCGTAGGTAATACGATTGGATCGGAAAGTGGTTCACGTTGAATTTAAAGTCGCCGCGCACAGACTTGAAATTGGCCGCCTGTAGGGTTTTGCGCAGCGCGTCCTTGTCTTCGATCTTGCCTTTCACATCGCGAATCGCGGAGTCCAGCAGTTGGGCGGCATCGTATCCCTGCGACGCGTACAACGTGGGCAGGCGCTGATACTGCTTTTGAAACTCAGCTACGAAGCGCTTGTTCGCCGCATTATCCAGATCGTGCGCCCATTGCGATGTGTTGAACATTCCCACCATGGGTTCGCCCACGGCCTTGATGAGATCCTCGTCAGCGGAAAATCCCGGTCCCACCAGCACCATCTGTTTGTTCAAACCGGCGGCGACATATTGCTTGATGAAGTTCACGCCCATGCCGCCGGGCAGGAAGATATACAGCGCATCGGGCTTTGCGGCACGGATCTGCGCGATCTCCGCGGAGAAATCGAGTTGCGCCAGCTTGGGATAGATCTCCTCGATGACGTTGCCTTTGTAGAAGCGCTTGAAGCCGGTCAAGGCGTCCTTCCCCGCCGGGTAGTTAGGAGCAACCAGCACGACATTCTTGAACCCCTTGTCGTTGACATACTTACCCGCCGCTTCGTGCACACCGTCGTTCTGCCACGAGACACCGAAGAACCAGGGGCTGCAGCCCTCCCCCGCAAAAGCGGTTGGCCCGGAATTGGCGCTGATCAGGAAAGTCTGGGATTCGAATACCGACGGTGCGACGGCCATCATGACGTTGCTGAACACGATACCGGTGATGAAATCGACGCGGTCGCGCTTGAGCAACTTTTCGGCAAGCTGCTTGCCGGTATCGGGATTCTGCTGATCGTCTCCATAGATCATCTCGATCGGTATGCCGCCGAGTTTGCCTCCATTGAGCTGCACGAAGGTATTGAATCCATCGCGGATGTCGATGGCGATCGCTGCGGATGGACCCGAGAGCGTGCTCAGAAAACCGATCTTTATCTTATCGACTGCCTGTGCCTGGCCGATCAGAGCCGTGAACGCCAGAACCGCCGCAAATGCTCGCACCATTCTATTCTTGCCTCCCGTTTGAACGTTCATTCTACTGATGCCCTGAACTTGGTTATTCGGCCTGTCGTAACTTGAAGCGCTGCAGCTTACCAGTCTCGGTCCTGGGCAGCGATGCCCGGAACTCGATCGCTCTGGGATATTTGTAGGGGGCGATGGTCTGTTTGACAAAATCCTGCAGGCTCTTGGACATCTGCTCCCCAGGTTCGAAACCCTGCTTGAGGACGACAAACGCCTTCACAATCTGGCCGCGCTCTTCATCCGCGACGCCCACAACCCCACACTCCGACACAGCGGGATGCATGAGCAACGCGGACTCCACCTCGGGGCCGGCAATGTTATAGCCCGCGGAGATGATCATATCGTCGGTACGCGCCTGATACCAGAAGTACCCGTCCGCATCCATCAAGTAGGCATCGCCGGTAAGGTTCCAGCCGTTGCGAACGTAGCTCCGCTGCCGCTCGTCTGCCAGATAACGGCACCCAGTCGGGCCCTTCACCGCCAGGCGCCCCACCTGGCCGCACGGCACCGGGTTGCCTTCCTCGTCGAGTATGCAGGCACGATATCCCGGGATCGCCCTGCCTGTGGCGCCTGGCCGTACAGCTTCACCGGCGGCGGAAATGAAGATGTGGAGCATTTCGGTTGCACCGATCCCGTCGATCAGCTGCACACCGGTCTCCTGCTCCCAGAGCAAGCGGGTCGCCAGCGGTAGCGCTTCGCCAGCCGACACGCACTTCTTCAAACTGGAAATGTCGTAGTCGAATGCAACCGGCGCCATCTGGCGATAGAAAGTCGGGGCGGTAAAACAAACGCTGGCGCGGTATTCCTCGACCGCCGACAGGAGCGTGGTCGGCGTGAGCTTCTCCAGCAATACGGTAGAGGCGCCAAAACGCAGAGGGAACAACAGCAACCCGCCGAGCCCGAAGGTAAAGGCCAATGGAGGCGTGCCGCAGAAGATGTCCTCCGGGACGGGGTACAAGCACGAGCGCGGGAAGCAATCGCAGATGGCCATCACGTCCCGGTGAAAGTGCATGGTGCCTTTGGGCACTCCGGTGGTGCCGGAAGTGAAGGCGATGATGCACACATCGTCCGCGGCCGTTTCAACGTCGGCGAACTCTGCGGGTTTGGAGCGCAGCAGAGTGTCGAGCGAGTCGGGTGCATTGGAATTGAAATAGATGGTGGGACCCAACGCCGGACACCGAGCGCGGACGATCTCCATCTCTTCCTTCAGATTGATATCACACAGCGCAGCGTTGACCCGCGCCTTGTCGATGATCGGTTGCAGTTCTTTGGCGCGCAGCAGCGGCATGGTCCCTACCGCGATGCAGCCGGCCTTGACTACGGCAAACCAGCAGGCTGCCATCATCGGGTTGTTGGGTCCGCGTAGAAGCACGCGATTGCCGGGCACCAGTTCGAGATCCTCCACCAGCACCCTGGCTATACGGTTGGAAAGTTCCAGCAAATCGCGGTATGTAAACGTGCCGCCAGGAGAGCGAATAGCCGGACGATCCGCATGACTGGCCGCTACCATCTTGTCCAACAACTCCACTGCGCAATTCAGACGCTCGGGATAGATAAGGTCGGGAAGATCGAAGATCAGCTCGGGCCACTGATCGGGCGGCGGGAGGTTGTCACGCGCAAAGCTATCGACGTGAGACGAATAGGATCCCACGCCGGCAGTCATCGGTTGTTTGGGTTTCACACCGCTCGCACGACTCACCGCTTCGCCTAACCTTTCAGCGTCTCGCGCGCGATGATGAGCTTCTGCACCTCGCTGGCGCCCTCGTAGATGCGCAGGGGTCGGATCTCGCGATACAGCTGCTCGACAATCTCGCCACTTTTCCCACCGAGTCCACCGAACAACTGCACGGCGCGATCGCTTACCTGTTGCGCACCCTCGGTCGCGGCGAGCTTGGCCATTGCCGCCTCGCGCGTGGTGCGTGCGCCTTGCACATCGCGCAACCAGGCGGCGCGATAGATCAACAACGCGGACGAGTCGATCGTAGTGGCCATATCGGCGATGGCCGCCTGGGTGAGCTGGAAATCGGCCAGCACTTGTCCGAACATCTTGCGACCACGAGCGTGCGTGAGCGCCTCGTCCAGCGCACGCCGCGCGAAACCGAGCGCCGCCGCGCCCACTGACGCTCGGAACACATCCAACGTCGCCATCGCCACCTTGAAGCCCATCCCCGCCTCCCCCACTCGATTCTCGGCGGGAACACGACAATGCTTAAAGCGTAACGTGGCGAGAGGATGTGGAGCAGTCACATCGATGCGCTCTACGATCTCGAGGCCAGGTGTATCAGCGTCCACCACGAAGGCGCTCAACCCTTTCGAGCCAGGCGCCTCGCCCGTGCGTGCTACGACGGTATAGAAATCGGCGATACCGCCATTCGAGATCCAGGTCTTGGTGCCATCCAGCACATAGTCGCCGCCTTCCCGCCGCGCCGTGGTGGTCATGGCGGCGACGTCGGAACCCGCCTCTGGCTCCGACAGCGCAAAGGCCGCTATCCAATTACCGGCTGCGACCTGCGGCAAGTAGCGGCGCCTCAATGCTTCGCTTCCGTGCAGGGAAATCGCGCCGGCCCCGAGTCCTTGCATGGCGAACGCAAAATCCGCCAGGCCGGCATGGCGCGCGAGTGTCTCGCGAATCAAGCACAGTGAGCGCGAATCCAGGCGTTCGAGTTCGCCACCGTAGGCGGCCGGAACTGAATAGCGCAGCCAACCCCCCTTGCCGAGCCGCTTGACCAACTGACGACAGGCACCATCGAGGCTGACTGGCTGATGGGCATCTTGCAAACTGCGGTATGCCCATTCGTCCAGTCGTGCGGCCAACGTTCCATGTGCAGCATCGAAGAACGGCCATTGCAGATAAGACTGATCGCTCATTGCGGTGTCGAGTTGAAGTGATCGATGGTCGACAAGGCCTGCGTCACCCGATCCAGCAGCGGGTCTACGAAGTCATCGTCGTGGTACACGCCGAACCCGAAGCGGAGCCGGTCTGCGCGCCGGTCTACCGACACACGATGTTCGATGAGTGCCGCTTCGGCTTCAGCGGCCCAGGGCAAAGCAAAGGTCAGAAAGTTTCCGCGCGGCGTACCGGTCGGCGGGACCACTCGGTCCAACGGCAAAGCCGGTACAGGAGATTGCGCAAGACCGCTGAGGAATCGCGCCTGCAAGCGCTCGACATGCGAGTGCACGGCGGCAAAATCGATGCCCACATCGGCTAGCCAGCGCATGGCGGCGTTGAACCGGTAGAGTCCGGACGGATCGAAGGTAGCACCGAAGAAGCGCATCGCGCCGTCATCGTAGCCGACCGGACCCTCCTGCCGCAGCCCAAGCCCCTGGAAATCGGCGAACCAGCCGGTGGCGAGCGGCCGCAGCTTGTTTCCCGGAGGGACCACGAGAAAACAAGCACCCTCTCCGGCCATCACATACTTGTAGCCCCCCGCAAGGTAGAACGCACGCTTGGCGATCGCGGCCAGATCGACTGAGAACGCCCCGAACGCGTGATACCCATCCACTACGAGCAGCGCACCGGCTGGGCAGGCGCGCACGATACGCTCCAGATCCGTAACCCGAAAACCCGAATCGAAAAAAACCTGCGACAACCAGACGAGGTCGACCGGCTGATTCAGTTGCTCGCAGAAGCGATCGGCGAAAGTCTCGTACGGTTCAGCGGCAATCCGGATCACCTCCAAACGCCCGGTTTCCTCGAGTCTGCGGGTCTGGCGCGCGAAGCTGTGAAACTCGTGGGCCGTGGTCAAGACGCGCTGCCGCCTGCTCCAGTCGAGGCACGAATACAGGCGCACCACGAATTCATGCGTGTTCGGCGCGAACACGACTTGGTCGGCCGCGGGAAGATGCAAATGACGGGCGATATGCTGCTGCGCTTCGGGCAGCACCTCGCCGAACACCTTGTCCCACTTGCGGTCGGTCAAACGGACCGCGTCGTCCCAATAGGCGAGCTGTGCCGCGCGCGTTACATCCGGCCACGGGTGATGACTGTGCGCGGTGCAATGCAGCCAATCGCCGCTGCTGCGGAAAAACTCGCTGAAATGGGTCTTAAGCCGCATGCCAGTGGAAACCCAACTCCCGCCGCAGCGCCTCGGGCAGCGGGGGCAGCATGGAACGCGGCACCAGGTACGTGGACAGGTTGAAGTAATCGGTGAAGATCCGATGTGCTTCGACGGTGCGGCGCAGATAGTCCTGTCCGGATGAACCCCCCGTTCCGATTTTGCTGCCGATCATGCGATTCACCATGAGCGCGTGACGGTAACGCCACAGAGTAAGTTTCTCGTCGATCGCCACAAGCCCCGTAAGCACGCGAAACGGCGTATGGAACATGGGTTCGTCGCGATACAGGTGAATCATCAACGCAGACACAAAGGCAGCATAGGACAGTCGGCGCTGGCCACTGTCCAGCAATGCCTGGTAACGGGCTGCATCGAATACCGTGTCGAAATTCTCGCGCGTCTTGTCCAATTCGCCGGCTTGGATGGCCTTCGCTTCGGCTGAGAGCAGTTCGTTGCGTTCTATGGCAGCTCGATCGCGATCCAACATAGCCTGCACATTTTGGCTGTATGCCCGCCAGAAATCGTATTCGCGGAAACGCAGGAACGGCATGCGCGCAAGCCATTGCTCGACCAGCGCGAACAGACTGGGTTTGCCCTCAACTGTGCGCACCTGCCGCTTGGAACCCGAGGGCAGCGCCGATTCATACGGCATCGCGTTGTACCCGACTCGCTGGGTGCGCTGAAGTCCGAGTTTGTTCTCGATGTGACGGAACTGCACGCTCTGGAAACCCGACGATGGCGCCAGCAGGTCGCGGAAATCGAGGAAGTCCAGCGCTGTCATCGTCTCGAGGATGCCGATTTGCTCGACCAGCAGCTCTTGAATCACAACTATGCGTTCGAGATAGCGCAAAACCTGACCGAGTTCCCGCTCGGGAACCACGGGCTGACCCATGATGGCGAGCACGGCATCGAGTTCGTGCAGGATCTGCTTGAACCACAACTCGTAGGTCTGATGAGTGACGATGAACAGCATCTCGTCGTGTGCGGGCCGTCTGGCCTTGGCGCTTTCGAGCTTTTGACACTCGAGCAGCGTGTCCAGCATCAGATAGCTGCTGTAGGTGATCGTTGCGGATGCCGAGGGCGCACGTGGCATGGCTTTAGTCGCCTTCGAATCGAGGCTTCTGCTTGGCCACGAAAGCTCGGTAGGCGCGCTTGAAGTCTTCGGTCTGCATGCAGATGGCCTGCGCCTGGGCCTCAGCCTCTATGGCTTCGTCCACTCCCATGTCCCACTCTTGGTGCAGGCACTTCTTGGTCATGGCATGCGCGAAGGTCGGACCCTCGGCGAGTTCACCCGCCAGCGCACGCGCCTCGACCGACAATCGATCGGGCTCGCATAGCCGGTTGAAGAAGCCCCACTGCGAAGCCTCGTCGCCACTCATCGACCGGCCCGTAAAGAGCAGCTCTGCGGCGCGACCTTGACCGATGATTCTGGGCAGGATCGCACACGCCCCCATGTCCGCTCCGGCCAGACCGACACGACTGAAGAGGAATGCTGTCTTACTGCGTGCGGTGCCCAGACGCAGATCGGAGGCCATCGCCAGAATCGCACCGGCACCTGCGCAAATGCCATCCACTGCCGCGATGACCGGCTGAGGGCAGGCGCGCATGGCCTTGACCAAATAGCCGGTCATTCTGGTGAAGGCTAGCAAGCCGGGCATATCCAGTTTGGTGAGTGGACCGATGATTTCGTGCACGTCGCCACCGGAACAGAAATTCCCGCCTGCCCCGGTGATGACCACCGCCTTCACGTCGCCCGCGTACTGGAGCCGCCGGAACAGATCGCGCAACTCGGCGTAGGACTCGAAGGTCAACGGGTTCTTCCGCTCGGGCCGGTTGAGTTCAATGGTGGCCACCTTGCCGGTCACAGTCCATAAAAAGTGCCGTGACAGGTAGCCCGCAAGACTCGTGGGCTCGGATGCGACATCCGTCGCTGCGCTCATTCGAAACCCTCCCTTATGCCTTATGTCTGGCCCTGTGTTGCGCTCACGAGATGCAGCTTGAGTTTGGCGAGAAGCCGGTAGACCTGGGACTTTTCGGTTGCATTCAGACCCGACAGCAGCTCGATCACCCAACGCTCATGCACAGCCGCCATTCGGCCGAACAATGCGCGACCGGCCGGCGTAAGCTTTATCGTGTAGGCGCGACGATCCTCGGGGTCGTCCATGCGGACGACGAGACCTTCCTTCTCCAGTTGATCCGTAAGCCCGGTGACGTTGCCGCCGCTCACCATCAATCGCTGAGACAACTCGTTCATCTTCAACCCGTCTGGATTGCGCTCCAGTTGCGCCATCAGGTCGAACCGCGGCAACGTGATGCCGAATTCGGTGCGCAGCCGCCCGCGCACATCCGTTTCGACAAGATTCGTGCAGGCAAGCAGGCGCAGCCACAGCTTGAGAGCCTGATGATCTTCGTCCGTCACACGAGTCTCAAGGTCGACCGCCTTGGCCGGCCGCATGGAATCGCCGAGCTTGTGCGCCTTCACAGCAACTCTCCACCGGCCACCGCGATGGTCTGCCCGGTTATCGCCTCTGACCCGGGCAGACATAGCCAGAGCACCGCATTTGCCACTTCCTCGGGCCGCACCAACCTCTGCTGCGGATTCCGACTGATCAGGGCTGCGCGTGCTTCGTCCTCCGTCTTGCCGGTTTTCGCTACGATATTGACGACAGCGTCGCGCACGATATCGGTCTCGGTATAGCCTGGGCAAACCGCATTCACCGTGATGTTCTTGCTTGCAGTCTCCATCGCAAGCGCTCGAGTCAATCCAACCACACCGTGCTTCGCGGCACAATAAGCGGTGACATAGGCGTAGCCCGTCAGTCCCGCGGTGCTGGCGATGTTCACCACCCGTCCGTATCCCCGTTGCAACATGCTCGAGATCACCTGCTGGCAGCACAGGTAGGTGCCGGTGAGATTGACCGCCAGCATCTCGTTCCACAGACCGGCATCGGTCTTGCCGAAGGACGCAGTCGCCACTGCACCCGCGTTGTTGATCAGGATATTTATCGGGCCTGCTGCGTCCACCGCACCGCCGAACGCCGCTTCGACCGAGGCTGCATCTGTCACGTCCACCACGATCGGTCGAGCACGAGTAATTGCGCCCAAATGCCCCGCCTGCGCTTCCAGGCGCTGTGCATCGCGTCCCATCAACGTGAGCGTGGCACCCTGCTGAGCGAGTGCTGCAGCTACTGCCGCACCGATGCCTCGTCCGCCGCCGGTAACCACTGCATGCTGGCCTTCCAGTGGCCGCATCTCTTGTCCTGTGCTAGACATTGATGACCATCTGTGCCGCGCGCGCTAAGTTACGCTCGAGCTGCGCCTTGCCAGTGAGATATTGCTCCGGCCAGTCCACATCCGCATAGCCCAGTTGCGCGGCGGCATGCAGTGTCCACGCAGGATCGGCGAGGTGCGGGCGCGCAATCGCGCACAAGTCCGCTCTGCCGGCCGCGACGATGCTGTTCACATGATCAGGTTCGAAGATGTTGCCCACCGCGATGGTCCCAATACCAACCTCGTTGCGGATGCGATCCGAGAATGGAGCCTGATACATCCGACCGTAGACCGGTCGCGCAAGGCGTGTCGTCTGTCCCGAAGAGACATCGATCAAGTCCGCACCCGCCGCTTTGAACATTCGAGCGATTTCCACCGCATCATCGGGTGTGTTGCCACCGGGAGCCCAATCATGGGCCGAGATGCGAACCGACATTGGCTTGTCCTTCGGCCAGACCGCGCGGACAGCGCGGAAGACTTCCAACGGATATCGCAGGCGATTTTCCAATGAACCACCGTACTCGTCGGTGCGCCGATTGGTGAGAGGGCAGATGAAGCTGGATAGCAAATAGCCGTGGGCACAATGCAATTCTAGGATGTCGAACCCGCATTGTGCGCCTGCTCTTGCCGCATGCACGAACTGCTCGCGCACGTTGTCCATATCGGCGCGAGTCATCGCGCGTGGGATCTGATTCGTCGGTCCATAGGCGAGCGCGGACGGCGCGATCAGCGGCCAGTTCCCCTCGCGCAGCGGTTCGTCGATAACCTCCCACCCCAACTGCGTGGAACCCTTTGGTCCCGCGTGGCCAAGTTGCAGACCGATCTTCGCGCTGCTGCTGTGGTGGACGAAGCCGACGATGCGCGTCCAAGCCGCTGCCTGGGCCTCGTTCCACAATCCGGCGCAGCCCGGCGTGATGCGCGCTTCGGGCGCTACGCAGGTCATTTCCGTGAACAGGAGGCCCGCGCCGCCCAGCGCGCGCGCACCCAGATGCACCAGATAGAAATCGTCGGGAATGCCGTTCTGGCAGGAATACATTGCCATCGGCGACACCACCACACGGTTCTTCAGTTCCAAGCTTCTGAGGCGGAACGGGGTGAACATGGGCGGCACCGGCTTTGCCGGTAGACCGCTCGCCTGCGCAACCCACGACTCGACACGATCCACATAGCCCCCATCGCGCAGACGCAGGTTCTGATGACCGATGCGCTGACTTCCGGTAAGCAACGTGT
>Ga0157376_10003422_pt1 | contig 10921 bp, 8 predicted proteins | sample M45metaG_FD_121801 | JGI IMG/M metagenome (GOLD analysis project Ga0157376, IMG submission 121801) | Miscanthus rhizosphere microbial communities from Kellogg Biological Station, Michigan, USA - M4-5 metaG | ecosystem: Host-associated > Plants > Roots > Rhizosphere > Soil | place: USA: Michigan... | reverse complement strand
CTATCCGCTCTTCGTCAAGCCCGCTAACCTCGGCTCCTCGGTCGGCATCTCCAAGGTCCATGACCGCTCCGAGCTCGCACCCGCCATCGTGCTCGCCGCCAGCTACGATCGCAAGATCATCGTCGAGCAGGGCGTCGGCGGAAGGCCGCGAAGAGCAAACCAGCCGAACGTGCTCGTGAGTTGGAAGTCGCCGTCCTCGGCAATGACGACCCTAAAGCCTCCGTCGTCGGTGAGATTGTGCCGGCGAAGGAGTTCTACGACTACGAAGCGAAGTACGAAAGTGACGCGTCACTGCCCATCATTCCCGCGCCACTCAGTAAAGCGCAGTCAAGGGAAGTGCGTGAGATGGCCATCGCCGCCTTCCATGCTTGCGACTGCTCCGGTCTCGCACGCGTCGATTTCCTGCTCGAGCCCGAGGGCCGCGGCGGCAAGCCCGGGCGCCTCTATCTGAACGAGATCAACACCATGCCCGGCTTCACCTCCATCAGCATGTACCCCAAGCTGTGGGAAGCTTCCGGCCTGAAATACTCCGATCTCATCGATCGTCTCATCGCGCTGGCACTCGAGCGCCGCGCCGAGCGCGACGATACACAGTACAGCCGTTAGTCATCTCACCTCGAGTAGTTACCGGGTACCTTTTGCTTTGACCTTGCGCGCGCACTAGTGCACATAGCCCGATGACGCAAGGAACAGCGGAGAAGGGACAACCACACTTCGAGACAGACCATCTGCGTTCCATAGTCCAGGAGCGGCAGGCCATGGCCACTAGCCCACCTTCCGTGGCAACGGAACAACGGCGCACCACAACAGGAAAACACAAACACATCATCGAGCTGGCCCTCTTCGCCGTGCTGGTGTTCGCGCTGGCGGGTGTGGCCGTGATGCTTAATTATTGGCCCTTCCGCTACCGGGAAGTGCATCCTCTGCTGGAGCAAACCTTCCGTAGCAGGGTACTGGTCAAGCGCTACCATCGAACCTATTTCCCGCATCCAGGCTATGTCGCGGAGGGCATCACCTTTTACCGCTACGGCGATATGCAGATCCCGCCACTCGCCACGCTCGACCGCATGACGGTCGTTGGCACATGGACGAATCTGATCTTCCATCCACACGAACTGTACGAGATTCGCCTGAGTGGTCTTCATGTCCAGATTCCGCCGCCGGCAACGCAGGCCCGCAAATTGGATTTCGAAGGAGGCATGGTCGCTTCGTCTCAGCAGACGATTGCGATTGAGACCATCGTTGCCGACGGCACCACACTCGATTTTCTCGGCGAACACGGCGCGCCTTCAATGCGCTTTCAGTTCTCGTCGCTTCAGGTCCACAACGTGCATCAGGGCCAGCCACTCAGCTTCTTCGCGCGCCTGTTGATCCCGAAGCCGCAGGGCATCGTTCTCGCCAGCGGTTCGATCGGGCCATTCCGCTCAAATGATTACGGTGCCACCCCTCTCTCGGGCACTTATTCGCTGCAGAACGCGGATCTAAGTCGGGTGCCTGGCATCTCCGGCCACGCATCCGCCAGTGGGCGCTACAGCGGGACCCTCTCCGGCATCGAGACCTTCGGCCGGTTCGCCGTTCCTGACTTCCGTGCCGCATCCGCGCATGTGGTGCGCTTGGACGTGGCGTATCGTGTCCTGGTGAACGGCATCAACGGCGATGTAGAGATCCAGGATACCGAGGTCAGGACCGGCCAGAGTCTTATTACCGCAAGCGGTTCCGTGGTGGGCAGGCCAAACAAGGTCAATCTCACTATCGCAACCAAAGACAGTCGCATCCAAGACCTGCTTAAAATCGTCGAGCAGCAGGACCCATCCGTCCTGGGCAGGGTCAGCTTTCACGCTGCGGTCCACTTGAACAACGGTCCAGAAAAGTTTCTTCAGCGGCTCGATCTCAAAGGAGAAATTTCGCTTGCCCAGGTAAGCTTCGCTAAGCCCGACACGCAGCACGATATGAACGCCTTTGCCGCGCGCGTGCAAAAGAACCCTCCGTCCACTTCCAGGGACAATCCAGCGCAGGTCACAGCGGCCGCCTCATCGATGACCACTTTCCATGAAGGCACGGCATACTTTCCCGACGTACACGTCACCTTGCCCGGCGCGAACGCCCACCTTCACGGCACCTTCAACCTCCTGGACACCCGCATTCACTTCACTGGTAAGGCCGACCTCGAGCGGGATATCTCTCGCGCTGCAACCGGATTGAAATCAGCATTGCTGAAACCGCTAAGCCCTTTCTTTCGCCACAAGGACGCGGGAGCAGTCGTCTCCGTCGCTGTAACAGGCACAGCGAAGCAGCCCCGAATAGAGCAAAATGTGCTGAACGATAAATGATCTTCGCTGCGCGAACGTCGGCCTTTAAGCTGAGTGCGGCAATATCCGATATAGGTAAGGCTTGCGAGGGTTCAGGCGATGAGACTCGGCCGCTTCTCCGAAGCAGGTCGCTCTCGCTCAGGCACGACCGCTCGCTCGACGTGTGGACTTACGTTGCGCTTCGTGCCCTCCAGCACGAAGTGATATAGCACCCACAGCATGAAAACAACACCAGCACCGCAGAAACAAAGCAGCGCGATGATCCCACTAGACGGCATCGGCATGGAAAGCCCGCTCTCTACCTCAAATGGATTACACATTGAGCGCGCCTTACGAGAGCGATAAGACTTCATATGGAATCCGTAAAGCCTCTTACACCGCGATGTGCAATCGAATGACCGTAGAATTGACAAGCCCGTGACAATCACGGAGTGCGTGCAGGTGGACGATAAGGCGTGATCGCAAGCGTGATCGCAAATCGAAATCATCGCATCGTCGTATGGATAGAGAGCAGCGTGCTCTTTCTGCTCACTGCCTTCCTATGCCTGCACACCATGCCGCGCGCATGGGGCAAGCTGAATACCGACTTCCCGAACTACTATCTGTCAGCACGACTCGCTCACGAGGGCTTCGACACTGCTCGCGAGTATGAATGGGTCTGGTTCGAGCGCGAGAAAGACCACCGCGCCCTCGACAGCAGGGTCATCGGACTGCTGCCCATCACGCCCTTCTCCACCCTCGTCATGTGGCCGCTCACGCGCCTCTCACCGCTGGCCGCCAAACACCTCTGGATACTGGCCAATCTTGCGCTGCTCCTTCCGCTCGGCTGGTTGTTGCGTTCCATCACCGGCCTGAGCTACCTCCGCATCGCGCTGATCTTTGCACTCTGCTTCCCCCTGCATCGCAATCTTCTGTTCGGCCAGTTCTATGTTGTGCTGCTGCTCTTGATCGTTGCGGCGTGCTGGGCCTTTCAGCGTGGACTCACCGCGCTGGCAGGAGCACTCGTCGCCATCGCTGCGGCCTGTAAGATCTTTCCCATTCTTCTCTTTGTCTTCTTCCTGCGTCGCGGAAGCTGGCGGGCGCTCATCGCCGGCGCGGTAACCGGGACGCTTGCTCTTGCCTCATCTGTCGCGGTCTTCGGATGGAGCCTGCATCGCACCTATCTGCAGCAGATCCTCCCATGGTCTCTGCACGGCGAGGGCCTGCCACCGTATGCGACGGCGAGTGCTTCCATCTCCAGCGTCCTGCACTATCTGTTCCTCGACGAACCGCAGTGGCACCCGCATCCCTGGCACAACTCTCCATTGAGTTATGCCTTGCTGCAACCCACTTTGCAGATGCTTATCTTGGCCCCAGCCGTCTTGCTCATCCGAAAGAGCGATCAAACCCCGCGCAGGATTGCCCTTGAGTGGTCCGCCCTCATCACTGCGTCACTTGCCATCTCCACGAGTCCAGCGTCGTATCACTTCGTGCTTCTCGTGTTTCCGCTTTGCGTCGTTGCAGCTCTGCTCGTGGAGCGCAAATGGTACGGCTTGCTTGCCATTCTGCTGATCGTCTACATCGGCATCTGCTTTCCCCTCTCCGGCCAAAGCAAAGTGACCGGGCCCGCGATCCTGCTCTTCGTGCCCCGGCTTCCTCTCACGCTCGCGCTGCTCGTGGGCATCTATCTCTTGCAGTGGCGCGACCATTCGGCTGAGGGCGCTCAAATCAAATGGCCGACTTACGCGTGGGCCGTTGCAATGGCAGCCATTGCAGTTCTCGGCGTGCGTTCTACGCTTCGCCTGCAGCGCGCCGTACGGCAGGAGTACGCTTATCGCGTTCCGCTTCGGACGCAAACCTATCTCGATGCAAACCCAGACTCCGCCGGCGGCGCACTCGGTTACATCGGCTTTACCTCGAACGGATATCAGCTTCTTTCAGCCGATCAGGATGCACCGCTCGATCCCACTCCCGAGGACGACCTCTCATTCGCCGCCAGGCCCGGGGACATCCGGGTCGAGAAAGCGCGAAGCCCGCACTCGCAGATTGTCACGGTCGGCGAACCCGCCCGCGTCCTCATCGATGATGCGCGCGAGCCTACGATCTCGGCGGACGGGCAAATCCTCGCCTTCATCCGCGACCACCACGGGCGAGGCCGGCTGATGATGCGACCGGCGTCGTTCTCTGATACATCGCACGAGACCCAGCTCACCACCGATCCTATCAACGTCTATGAGGCCTCCTTCCTCTCCGAGCATGAGTACGCATTCTCTGCTGTTGAGAGCGGACGCCCGCCGCAGATCTATCTGACCGACAGGACCCACGCAAACGCGCCGCTGGCCCTCGGCGAATCCCGCTATCCGGCTCTCTCCCCCGATGGTGCCTGGTTGGCCTACAGCCATCTGGACCATGGCGTATGGAATTTGTGGCTTCGCGACCAGCGAAGCGGCGCCGTCCGCCGCATCGCCGACATACCGTGCAATCAAATCCAGCCGGCATGGGAAGACGATTCCAGGACCTTGCTCTACGGGGCCGATTGCGGGCGCAGCCTGTGGTTCACCGCGATCTCACGCCGGCGCGTCATTCCCTGATGGCGACTGGGCGTTCAATCCTGGACCTTTAAGGAACAAGCGGGGCACCGACGGTGTCTCTATGGTCAGTCGGAAACTCCCCGACGGAGATAGCCTGCGCGTAAAATTGCTCCCGAGACGCCCATGACCCTGCTCGACGCCCCTTCCTTTAATGCCGCGCGCGCCCGCAAACGGCGCAACGTGATCATCCTCACGCTCGTCGCGCTGCTCCTCATCGGTATCTTTGTCTGGACTTTCTGGAACTGGCCAGCCGAGCACCGCGTCAACACCTTCTTCGCCGCACTCGAGCAGCAGCAGTTCGAAAAGGCTTACGGCATATGGAATAACGACTCCGACTGGCAACAACACCCGGACATGTACAAGAACTACCCGTACAACAAGTTCCTTGACGACTGGAGCCTCAACGGCGAGTACGGCAAGATCACCAGTTACAAAATCCTCTATGCCACCTCAAGCCTGGGCAACAGCACCCTTATGGCAGTCGAGGTGAATGGTCGCCGAAAGCTGACGACCCTCGGTGTCAACCACGGCACCATCGGCTTCACGCCCTTCTCCCTTACACCGCAGAAAGGCCAGTTCGGCCTCACCTACTGGCAGGTCAGCTACCAATAGGCGGACAGCATCTCTTCATTTCCCTCTTTGGGGTGAAGGCTGGACTCTTCTCTTCCTGTGCAATAGGAGGATTTTGCAGCAGGACTGGTCATTCGCGGCGAATGTTCTGTACGGATATACCGCGGCCAAATTGCTGTCCTAACCGGCCAGCGCCTTCTCCAGGCTCGCCGAATCCTCCACATTCACGCACCTCAGCGCACGGTCGATCTGCCGCAGCAGTCCGCTCAACACCTTGCCGGGCCCCACTTCGACAAAGGTGGTCGCGCCCGCATCTATCATGCAGCGCATCGACTCCACCCACCGCACCGGCGCCGTCACCTGCTCGATCAGCAGCTCCCGCTCCCGGCCTCCCCGTTTCGTCACATCCGCGGTGACGTTAGACACGATGGGGAAATTCGGCTCCTGCACTTCGATCTTCTTCAGCACTTCGGCCAGCCGCTCCTGCGCTGGCTGCATCAGCGCGCAATGGAAGGGAGCAGAGACCTGCAGCGGCACCACCTTCTTCGCGCCCTTCTCCTTGGCCAGTTCGCTCGCCCGAGCCACGCCCGCCGTACTGCCGGAGATCACGATCTGCTCCGGCGAGTTCAGATTGGCCGGCGACACCACCTCGTTCGTCTCTTTGGCCGCCGCCTCACACACACTGCGCACCGCGTCCGCATCCAGCCCCAATACCGCGGCCATCGCACCTTTGCCCTCCGGCACCGCCTCCTGCATGAATCGGCCGCGCGACTCGAGCGCGCGGATCGCATCCGCAAAGCTCATCACGCCTGCCGCGGCGCACGCCGCATACTCGCCGAGGGAATGCCCCGCCGCCATCTGCGGCTGAACGCCTCGCGATGCCAGCACGCGATACGCCGCCATCGAGGCCGCAAAGATCGCCGGCTGCGTAAACTCCGTCTGCTTCAACTGCTCGGCCGGCCCCTCGAAGCACAGCTTCGAGACCGAATAGCCTAGCGCCGCATCCGCCTCGGCGAAGGTGTCGCGCGCCACCGTGAACTTCTCCGCCAGGTCGCGGCCCATCCCCACCGCCTGCGAGCCCTGCCCCGGAAAAAGAAATGCAATCTTCTGTTCGCTCATAATCGTTCACCCACAGCAAAGCGCAATTCTCGCACGACGAGCGCTGGCGTGATCACAACACGATCTTGGAAGTAAACCTTGTACTGAGAGATTCTGGAGCGGCAAAGAATCTTGCAGCCGCTAAGAAACCGGAGACGCGCTGAATTCGCGCTCAATCCGGTTCGTCACGCCGGACGCGGCAAACTCCGCCGCCACGCGGATTCCGTTCAGAATCGCGCGATCGTCCGACGACCCATGCCCGATGATGCACGGCCCGCGCACTCCCAGCAATGGCGCGCCGCCGTACTCGGACTGGTCCAGCCGCTTCTTGAATTCCTTGAACCCGCGCCGTGCCAGCAGCGCACCGGCACGCCCGCTCACCGTGGACATCAGCGACTCGCGCAGCATATCGCGCACCATGCGCGCCAACCCCTCGGAGGTCTTCAACGCAACGTTGCCCACAAAGCCATCGCACACGATGACGTCTGCATTCCCGCTATAGAGGTCGCGTCCCTCGACGTTTCCGATAAACCGGATCGGCAACTGCTTCATCACCTGCAGCGCCTCGCGGGTCAGGTCGTTGCCCTTGGTCTCCTCTTCGCCGATCGAGAGCAAGCCCACCCGCGGCTTTTCAATCTTGAATACCGAGCGCGCGTACATCTCGCCCATAACGGCGAACTGCGCCAGGTTCCGCACATTGCAGTCGACATTCGCGCCTACGTCCAGCAATACGCACGGCGACCCGGTCGTGGTTGGCAACGGCATGGCCAGCGCGGGCCGCTCCACGCCCGGCAGCGCTCCCAGCACCATCTTGGCGGAGGCCATGGCGGCCCCGGTGTTGCCGGCGGACACAAAGCCGGCAGCCCGCCGCTCCTTCACCATCTTCAGACCCAGCCGCATCGTGCTGTTGCGCTTCTCGCGCACTGCCTTCGCAGCCTTGTCGTCCATCGTGATCCACTCGTCCGTGTGCACGATCTCAATAGGCACACGACGCCCTAGCACGCCGAGACCGGCGCGCAGCCTCGCCTCAGGACCGATCAGATGAACGCGAACAGGATAGGCACGGCAAGCCAGAATGGCTCCGCGTATCTCCGGGCCCGGAGCGTCGTCCGAACCCATGGCATCCAGAGCGATGTCCGTCAGCGACACCGGCACATACCTTCACGTGCGGATTTTGCGGGTGAGGATTCCAGACGTGTGAATTCTAGACCTGCGGATTGCCGCGCAATGTGGTCCATAGCCTCCTGCCGACGCGGCCCTTCCGTTCGGAACAGCCGCTCATCTTCCCTATCGCTTTCGCAGACTATCGGAAATCCGGCCGTTATGCTTCCTTCGTCTCGAGCACTTCGCGGCCCTTGTAGTGGCCGCACTTCGCGCAAACCCGGTGGGGCAACTTGCGCTCGTGGCAGTTCGGACATTCGGAGAGGCCGGTGGCACTCAGCGCATCATGCGCGCGACGCTTGGAGGTGCGGGCCTTGGAATGGCGCCGCTTCGGATTAGGCATTGCAGATTCCTTTCGATCCGGCCGGTGACAAGGTCGTTCGCGGGTTGCACATCGCGTCCCGCCGCTCGTTACTCCAGCCTCGTAGTTCCTTTAGGACTTGATCTTGCTGCGCAGGTCTGAAAGCGCGCTCCAGCGCGGGTCGACCTGGGTCGATTCGCAGGAACATTGCTCTGTATTCAGGTTCCGGCCACAGCCTGGGCAAAGCCCTTTGCAGTCCGCGCGACAAAGGGTCTTCTCCGGCAGGGACAACAACACCTGCTCGCGCAAGACGTCTTCCAGCACTAGACCGTCTCCGTTATAGTATCCGATCTCGGTCTCGGAGGTCGAGATGGCCCGCTCCGCCGCGCCCGCATCCACCCCGATCGGCCGGTACAGCAGGTCGAACGACCCCTCTAGCGGATGCTCCACTGGTTCCACGCACCGCGCACAGGGCACCTCGAAACGGCCGGAGTAGTCGCCGCGCATCCGAATGTCCGGCACCACTTGCTTGTGGCCCCGGTGCTCCTCGATCAGGTCCGCCCGCCCCTTCGTGTCCAGCAAGCCTAGCTGTCGAATATCCGGGCCGTAATCGATCGCATCGGCAGAAAGGTGCTCGTCAAACTCAACAGGATCAAGCTGAAGATCCGCAACGGTAATCAACATCGCACTACCATTCTACGACCGACTGACGGTCTTCAACAGATCACGCCACTGTTCGGTTTGCGACTATGCGGCGGGTTCAATGGGAGAACTCCATCAACTTGATCACGCTCTGCCGGTCGTATTGCGTGTAGTAGATCGTCTTGCCGTCCGCGGTCGCACTCAGACTGGGGTGCTGGCGTGCCGCTTGTTTCTCTAGTGTGAGAACGGAAGAGATGCGGCGAGTTGCGAAGCGATAGAACTCGATAGTGGGCCGTGGTTCTGCGTCCGTATTTAACAGATACAGGCCGTCCTGAGTGAGCGCCCAATGTCCCCAATATCCAACCTGCGGCTTATCCGCCACCACAAGCGACTCTCTTCCGCCGCTCGCCGGAATGCTCCAGATGCCGGCTCGGTCAAACCGGGAAAAATAGATCGTCTGGCCGTCATACGATTCAGAAGGATTTAAACCGCCATCCTTCGTCAACTGCACCTCCGCACCACTCTCCAGTGAGCGCTTCCAGATCTGCGAACTTCCGGTGCGATCTGAGGCAAAATAGATCCACTTGCCATCCCGGGACCAACTCGGCACTACGTTGTCATGAGCCCCACTGGTAATGGAATGCAGATTTCTGCCTTCTGCATCGACAACGAAAATCTGCGCGCTATTCCCGCTATAGCTGTCGAACGCGATCCATTTGCCGTCCGGCGACCAGCGCGGTGTACCTGAATATCGATTCAGGCGAGTCAGTTGCGAGGGGTTTTCCCCGTTCGCGCTGCTCGTCCACAACTCCTCAAAACCAGTTCGAATCGAGATCCAGACGATCCTGCTGCCATCCGGTGAAGATTGGGCATCCATCTCCGGGTATTGGCTATTGATCAGCTTCCTGTTCGTCAGGACAGCGCCGCCCGCTCCCGCCAGGTATGCGCGCCAGATGGCTGGCAGTTCCGCGCTGGTTTGTTCAGAGTAGACAAGACGCTGTCCGTCATTGGAGAAGCTTCCGATGGCCGGATAGGTGGGCTCGCGCTCGATCGCTCCGCCGTTTGCGGCAACGCGCCATAACGAGGGAAGCGTCGTTCGATTGGAGACAAAAACGATCGACTTGCCGTCCGGTGTCCACATGAGCGCGCTGCAGCCAAGCTCAAAATCGATGAGCGTAGTGCAGCCCAGTTGATCGTCAGTCGTCAGGTGTCGCGCCGCTCCGCTGGCGAGCGAAACTGTGTAGATGTCGCAACACGATGTAGCCGAGGCAAGGGTGAATGCGACTGTTCTGCCGTCCGGTGAGAGCATGAGTCCAAATCCGGTGTCGGAGCCCTTCGGAAAGTCAGAACGCGTAAGGCACTGCTTTTCGCCGGCCGAGAAGGAGAACAGGACCACCCGAAACGGCCCTGCCGCCGTGCACTGATCGATCATCAGCATTCCCTTGCCATCAGGAAGCCACGCGACCGGGCCGGGGTTAGTGCCCGGGCAGCCGACAGTCGTCAGCTTGCGTTCGGCGCCTCCGAGTGCAGGGACAACATAGACACCATCGTTCTTCCCGTCGCATCGGCTGAAAGCGATCTCGCGTCCATCCGGGGACCAAGTGGGAGGACCCAAAAGTCCACTCTTGCTATAGGTGAGGCGGAGCGGCAGCGGGGCCCCCAGCAACTGCACATAGATGTCAAAGCGCTTCCGCTCGGGACCATCCCACGCGTATGCGATCTCGCGTCCGTCTGGCGAGAATGCTGGGGCAATCGCGTCGCCCGGGGCAGTTGTGACGGGCACAATTCGCAGGGCAGGCCGGACCTGGCTCCCCTCGCGCGACGCGGCGCCGTGGCGTGCCCGAAGTACGAGGACGGTGCCGACTGCGGCAAAGACAATCAAGACGGCCAATCCGACGATTATGGAGGGACGTCCCGGCCGCTGATGAGCCGTCGCTTCCGGAACCTGCCGTGGCTCCGTCGTTCCTTCGATCGCCGGCGAAGCGAGATCGCCATCGAATTTTGCGAGTCCGTTGCGAACAATTGCCGGTTGGGTTACAGGGGCGATAAAGCGATAGCCCCGTTTAGGAACGGTTTCGATGTAGAGCGGCGTGTCAGCCGAGTCGCCCAGCGCGTCACGGAGCTTCATGACGGCCGTGTTCAGGCTATGGTCGAAATCAACGAAAGTATCGGAAGGCCACAACACCCGGCGTAGTTCTTCGCGAGTAACCATCTCCCCGGCGTGTTCGAGCAGGTACACAAGGATGCGGAACGATTGCTCGCGCATCTTG
>Ga0157376_10003421_pt1 | contig 10922 bp, 9 predicted proteins | sample M45metaG_FD_121801 | JGI IMG/M metagenome (GOLD analysis project Ga0157376, IMG submission 121801) | Miscanthus rhizosphere microbial communities from Kellogg Biological Station, Michigan, USA - M4-5 metaG | ecosystem: Host-associated > Plants > Roots > Rhizosphere > Soil | place: USA: Michigan... | reverse complement strand
TCGCGATGTTTTAACCAACTGTTTCAACGTGTTGTCGTGTTCATTAACAATGTCAAAGTATTTGATTAAAACATTCGATTTGTCAAACTCTTTGCGACAGGCGTAGTGTGCTGCTACGCAACAAAGTTGTCGCAGGTTTGTCATCGGATTTGAGGCGCAAGACATGCAACGGTGTCTGTCGATGGAGATGCAAACGGAACCCGAGAACCGGCACTCGCTTCCGGTCGACGCCGCCGGCCTCGCGCTTGTCGATACGGTGACCCGGGCCGAATTCCTTCTCCGCATCGATTCGTGCGTTCGCTATCTGGCCGCGCTGCTCGCCGGGTTGGAGTCGATGCCTGCTGGTGGCGAGTCGTCCGCCGCAGAACGCGGGCGCACGCAACTGTGGCGCTGGCTGCACGGTGACAACGCCTTGCTCGACGACGGCACGCCAATCGACTTTGCTCTGTTCGACGCCGCGATCCAGCGCGTCGGCGAACGGTTGCCGCGGCGCGGTCTGCCCGGCCAGGAAAATGTCCTTCAGGCGGCATGCCTGCTGGCCGAACTGACGCATGCGCGCTCGCTCGCCGATCCGGCGCTTGTATCTGCGCTCACTAGAAAACCCTAGCCACGTCAACGCCACCCCGAGCTTCAACCTATCTCACTGTCGCAGTCACCTTTCAAGGACCACCATGAAGACCACGCTTCCGACCGCCGAGCAGATCCGCTTCGACTGGCAGAACAACCCACGCTGGAAAGGCATTACGCGCCCGTACCAGCCCGCCGATGTCGTGCGCCTGCGCGGCACGGTGCCGATCGAACACTCGCTCGCGCGCCACGGCGCGGAGAAGCTCTGGGGCTACCTGCACAAGGAACCGTTCGTCAATGCGCTCGGCGCGCTGACTGGCAACCAGGCCATGCAGCAGGTCAAGGCCGGACTCAAGGCGATCTATCTGTCCGGCTGGCAAGTCGCGGCCGACGCGAACGTTGCCGGCGAGATGTATCCGGACCAGTCGCTGTATCCGGCCAACTCGGTGCCGCTCGTCGTCAAGCGCATCAACAACACGCTGCTGCGCGCCGACCAGCTCAATCATGCCGATGGCAACGACAGCGTCGATTACCTGCAACCGATCGTCGCCGATGCCGAGGCCGGCTTTGGCGGCGTGCTCAACGCGTTCGAGCTCATGAAGGCGATGATCGAGGCCGGCGCCGCCGGCGTTCACTTCGAGGACCAGCTCGCGAGCGTCAAGAAGTGCGGTCACATGGGCGGCAAGGTCCTCGTGCCGACACGCGAGGCGATCGAGAAGCTCGTTGCCGCGCGACTCGCCGCGGACGTCTGCGGTGTGCCGACCTTGATCGTCGCGCGCACCGATGCCGAGGCCGCGGACCTGTTGACCTCCGACATTGATCCGAACGACCAGCCGTTCACGACCGGCGAGCGCACGGTCGAGGGTTTCTACAAGACGCGCAACGGCCTCGATCAGGCGATCTCGCGCGGCCTCGCCTACGCGCCGTACGCAGACCTGGTCTGGTGCGAAACCGGCAAGCCGGACCTGGCGTTCGCGCGCAAGTTCGCCGAAGCGGTGCGCGCGAAATATCCGGACAAGATGCTCGCCTACAATTGCTCGCCAAGCTTCAACTGGAAGAAGAATCTCGACGACGCGACGATCGCGAAATTCCAGAAGGAAATCGCCAGCTACGGTTACAAGTTCCAGTTCATCACGCTGGCCGGATTCCATGCGCTGAACTACTCGATGTTCAACCTCGCCCACGGCTACGCGCGCCGCCAGATGAGCGCGTTCGTCGAGTTGCAGGAAGCCGAGTTCGCCGCCGCCGACCAGGGTTTCACCGCGGTCAAGCACCAGCATGAAGTCGGCACCGGTTACTTCGACGCGGTCACGCAGACGATTCAGGGCGCAGCGTCATCGACGGTCGCGTTGAAGGGCTCGACGGAAGAAGAGCAGTTCCACGGCGACGATCACGGGAAAGCGGCGGCATGACTAGCTTCCCTTCTCCCGCTGGCGGGAGAAGGTGCCGAAGGCGGATGAGGGTGGCGTTTGGAAAGGTACTGAGCTTTCTGACGCACCACCCTCACCCGGCGCGCGCCGCGCGCCGACCTCTCCCGCCAGCGGGAGAGGTGTCCTTCGTTACGCCAGGCGCAGCGGCAACTGCCGCAGGCGCTTTCCGGTTGCGGCAAATACGGCATTCGCAACCGCCGGCGCGATCGGCGGCGTGCCCGGTTCGCCGCAGCCGCCCATCTTGTCCGTGCTCGGCACGATGTGCACTTCGATTTTCGGCATCTCGTTCAGGCGCAACACCGGGTAGTTGTTGAAGTTGCTCTGCTCGATGCGGCCGTCCTTGAGTGTCAGTTCCGAATGCAACGCGGCCGAAAGGCCGTAGACGATGCCCGACTGCATCTGCGCCTCGACCGTCAGAGGATTGACGACCGGACCGCAATCGATCGCGCAGACCACGCGATGCACTTTGATTGCATTGCCGTCGACCGACACTTCGGCGATCTGCGCGACGTAACTGCCGAACGACGCATGCACCGCCATGCCGGCCGCGTGGCCTTTCGCGAGCGGCTTGCCCCAGCCGAACTTTTCCGCGGCCAGGTCGAGCGCGCGGCGTTCGCGCGAGCCCTGCGGCAACAGCGCGCGCCGATAGTCGAGCGGATCGCGCTTGGCTGCCTGCGCGAGTTCGTCGATGAAACCTTCGACTGCGAAAGCCGTGTGCGAATGGCCGACCGAGCGCCACCACAGCACCGTGACTGGACTCGCCGGCGAGTGCAGATCGACGCGATGCGCGGCGATCGCATCGAGATACGGCGAATCGGAAGCACCTTCGACCGACGTGCTGTCGATGCCGTCCTTGACCATCGCCTTCTCGAACGGCGTGCCGGCCAGGATCGACTGACCGACGATCGTGTGGGCCCAGGCGGCGGGTTTGCCGTCCTTGCCGAGCGACGCGCGCAGACGCGACAGCCACATCGGCCGGTAGTAGCCGCCGTGGATGTCGTCCTCGCGCGTCCAGACAACCTTGACGGTCTTGCCCGACGCCTTGGCAACCTGCACCGCTTCGGCGACGAAATCCGACGTCGGCGTCGCGCGCCGGCCGAAGCCGCCGCCGAGGAACGTGGTATGGATGCGCACCTGTTCGGGCTTCAGGCCGAGAATCGTCGCGGCCGTGCCTTGGTCCATCGTCTGGAATTGTGTACCTGTATAAATGTCGCAGCCGTCCTTGCCGATCTCGACGGTGCAGTTCAACGGTTCCATCGGTGCGTGCGCGAGAAATGGCACGCCGTACTCGGCCTCGATGACCTGACCGCCCTCGAGAGCAGCGTCGACGTTGCCGGCGCTCTTGGCGACCGTTCCGGTTTTCTGCGCGAGCTTGCGGTAGTCGTCAAGCAAGCCGGCGGTGTTCAGTGCCGCACCGGCGCCGAGATCCCAGTCGATGCTCAGCGCATCGCGGCCCTGCTTGGCCGCCCAGAAATGCTTGCCGAGGACGGCCACGCCGCTCGGCACCTGGACCACATCGACGACGCCGGGCACGGCCTTGGCCTTGGCCGCATCGAACGACTTGACCTTGGCACCGAACACGGGCGCGCGCGCGACCAGCGCAACCACCATGTCCGGACGCTTCACGTCGATGCCGAATTCCGCCGTGCCGCTGACCTTCGCCTTGCTGTCCAGGCGGCGCGTCGGCTTGCCGATCAGGGTGAAGTCCTTCGCATTCTTCAGCGCGATCTCGTTCGGAATTGGCAGCTTCGCCGCCGCGTCAGCCAGCTCGCCGTAGCTCGCCTTGTGCGCGCCGCTGATCACGAAGCCCTTCTCGGTGCGGCAGTCGATCGGCTGCACGTTCCACTTCGCCGCGGCCGCCGCGATCAGTAGCGCCCGGGCCGTCGCGCCAGCCTGGCGCAACTGGTCGAACGATTCCCAGGTGCTGGTCGAGCCGCCGGTCATCTGCATCCCGAATGCCGTGTGCGCGTACGCCGGCGCCGCTGGCGCGTGCTCGACACGAACCTTGCTCCAGTCGCAGTCGAGTTCGTCGGCGACGACCATCGGCAACGAGGTCCAGATGCCCTGCCCCATTTCCGAATGCTTGAGCAGAATCGTGACGGAACTGTCCGGCGCGATGCGCACGAACGCATTCGGCGACGTCATCGCGGCGCCCATGCCTTGCTGCGCGACGGCGCGGCGCAGAGCGACCGGCAGGCAGAATGCGACGACCAGACCGGCCGACAGTGTTGCCGTCGCCTTCAGAAACGCGCGTCGCTTCAAGCCCTCGCCTTCAAGCCTGTCCTGAGCGCCGTCGAAGGGGGGAAGGTTGGATGGGGATGGTGTTCCCGCGGCGGCCAGGTCATCTTTCAGGAAATCACGCAGCATGGCTCTTCTCCTTCCCGCCGGAGACCATCAATTCCGACGCGCGATGCACCGCCGCGCGGATGCGCTGATACGTCCCGCAGCGGCAGATGTTGCCGGCCATCGCGGTATCGATCTCGGCGTCGGTCGGCTTCGGTTTCTGCGCTAGCAGCGCTGCCGCCGCCATGACCTGGCCGGATTGGCAGTAGCCGCACTGCACGACGTCGGTCTCGATCCAGGCGCGTTGCACCGGATGCGTCACATCGGCCGACAGGCCTTCGATCGTCGTGATCTTCTTCCCGCCCATCGCCGATGCCGGCGTGATGCACGAGCGGATCGCGGCGCCGTCGACCTGCACCGTGCATGCGCCGCACTGCGCCATGCCGCAGCCGAACTTCGTCCCGGTCAGTCCGATCACGTCGCGCAGGACCCAGAGCAGCGGCATATCCGCCGGGACATCGACCTCGTGCTGCTTGCCGTTGACTTCGAGCTTCATGACGCAACTCCTGACGGGAAGGGTCAAGCGCCTAGCGTACTCCGCGACAAGTTGCGTCGCCATGGCATGAACAATTCTTCATCTGTTGATGCGGCCGAGATCCTCGCTCCGATCGACGTCGATCGCGAGCGCTTCGTTGGAGATTGCGGTGACCTCCTCGCGGCGGCGTGCAAGCAACTTGCGAGCGCCTTCGTCGCCAGCATCGGCGATCAATTCAGCGAACCAGGCCCGCGGCAACAGCGCCGGCACGCCAAGCCGGCCGGCATATGCGGATGCTGCGGCACTGAGAGGATTTGTGCTCCAGACCGTAACGAGTTCATGCAGATGTGGCGCATCGAGCGCCGGCTGGTCGCACAGGACGATCAGCGCGCCGGCGCATTCCCGCGGCAACGCCACCAGACCGAAGCGCAACGATGCACCCATGCCCAGATCCCAATCGGCACAGTCGACGCGGCGCACGCCGAGGTCGCTCACGCTGGCGTACACGCTATCGGCACCGGCGCCGACCACGACAACTGCGGCCGCCGGTTTTGTCTCCAGGCCCAATCTTGTCGCGCGCCGCACTAGCGTTTCGCCACGTAGCTGTAACAACTGCTTCGATGTGCCAAGGCGCCGCGAGGCGCCGGCTGCCAGTACAATGAGCCCGTGCGTTGACGGCAGTTCAGCCACGCGGCATGTTCGCGAAAAATCGCTGCAGTTCGGCGACGATAGCGAGTGCGATCGCCTCCGGACCCGATCCGCCGAGGTCGAGGCCGACGGGAGCGTGCAGGCGCGGACGCAGCGATTCCACGTCGGCGCCAAGTTCGGCCAGCAGTGCATCGCGCCGCGCCGGTGGACCGAGCAGTCCGACATAGGCGATGGCGCTTTGCGCGCAGAAGCGCAGGTATTGCGCATCGATCGCGTAGTTGTGGCTCATCGCGATCGCGGCGTCGAACCGCTCCGCGGCAAGCGCGCCGATCGCTGCGCATGGCGGCAGCGCCAGCGAAGAGTCGGCGCGATCAGCTCTGGCGAATGCCGACCAGCGCCCGCGATGTTCGACCACGGTGACGAACCAGCCGAAGTGGTGCATGAAGTCCAGCAGCGCCGGCGTTTCCGGGCCAGCGCCAAGTAGCAGCACTCGCGGTGGCGGTGCGATCTGCAACTCGGTGCGCTGGCAGTCGACTGCGGCGCTCCTCGGCGAACCATCGGCACCCCACTGCCACTCGCGTTGCGCAAGCGTGGATTGTGCTTCGGCGATCGTTGCTTCGCCGGCGCCGATCGCCGCACCTTCCAGAGCAAGTTGCAGAGTCAGCGTCACACCTTCGAGTGCCGCCTGCCGCAACGCCTGCGCGAGCAGTGCGTGACGCGGTTGTGGCAGCAGCAGCAGGCGCACGCGGCCGCGGCAACCGGTGCCGCTGCCAAACACGAGGTCCTCGTCGCTGCGGGTATCGAAATCGACCAGCGCGGCGCGGCCGCTGTCGAACACCGGCTGCGCGCGCTGCATGAGCTCGGCTTCGAGGCAGCCGCCGCTGATGACACCATGATGCAACGTCTCGCGGCCGAGCAGCACGAACGCGCCGGGCTTCTGATAGGTCGAACCTTCGGTCGCCACAACGATGCCGAGAACAGCGGCGTCGCCCGCAGCGTGCACGGCATCGAGCTTGCCGAGCAGACCGCGCACGCCGCCACGCTGAGGTTCCGATCCGGAGTTCATCTCCTTGGATTTTGCCGGTAACCCGTTCGGGGCGCCATTGGCAGATGAAACGACCCGGACTTTTCCATCCGTTGCGCTACGTCAGCGCGCGCGCCAAGCGCCGATATTGAATTGCCTCGGTCAGATGCGGCGTGCCGATGCGCTCGGCGTCGCCCAGGTCAGCGATCGTGCGCGCGACGCGCAGGATGCGGTGATAGGCGCGCGCAGAGAGCCCGAGACGGTCGAGCGAGCGTTCGAGCAGGTTGCGGTCTGTTGGCGTCAGCGCGCAGTCGCGCTGCACTTCGCGATTGTTCAGCGTGGCGTTCGGCTTGCCGGCGCGGTCGAGTTGCCGGTCTCGCGCGACGACGACGCGCGCCCGCACGGTGGCGCTGGATTCGCCGGCCGCGCCATCGGCACCGAGTTCGGCCAGCGGCACGCGCGGCACCTCGACCTGAAGGTCGATGCGGTCGAGCAGCGGCCCGGAAATGCGCGCGCGGTAGCGGCGGATCGCTTCCGGCGTGCACGCGCAACGGCCCGACGGGTCGCCGGCATAGCCGCACGGACACGGGTTCATCGCCGCTACCAGTTGGAACGATGCGGGAAACTCGGCTTGGCGCGCCGCGCGCGAGATCGCGATGCGTCCGCTTTCGAGCGGCTCGCGCAGCACTTCGAGCACATGCCGGTCGAACTCGGGCAGCTCGTCGAGGAACAGCACGCCGTGGTGCGCAAGCGAGATCTCGCCCGGGCGCGGCACCGAACCGCCGCCGACCAGCGCAACGGCCGACGCCGTGTGGTGCGGCGCGCGGAACTGGCGCAGTTTCCACTTGTGGAAATCAATACCGACGCCGGCGACCGAGCGCACGGCGGCGGACTCGAGCGCCTCGGCTTCGCTCAGCGGCGGCAGGATGCCCGGCAGGCGGCTGGCCAGCATCGTCTTGCCAGTGCCTGGCGGGCCGCTGAACAGCAGATGATGGCAACCGGCGGCGGCGATCTCGAGCGCGCGGCGCGCGTGCAGTTGGCCGCGCACGTCGGCGAGGTCCGCGCCGTTGCTCTCGGTCGCGGCCGCCGTGAGCGCCTGGACCTGCGGCAATTCGGTAACACCACGCAGGAACGCCAGCACGTCGAGCAGCGATCCGGCGGCGCGAACGTCGCCCGCGCTGACCAGCGCCGCTTCGGCACCATTTTGACGCGGCACGATCAGCGTGCGCCCGGCGGCGGCGGCCTTCAGAGCCGCCGGAAGCACGCCCGTGACCGCGCGCAGTTCGCCCGACAGCGCGAGCTCGCCGAGGAACTCGCAGCGCGCCAGCCCGTCCTTCGGCACCTGTCCGGCCGCGGCGAGGATGCCGAGCGCGATAGGCAGGTCGAAACGGCCTCCATCTTTGGGCAGGTCGGCCGGGCCGAGACTTACCGTCACCCGGCGTCCGGGATATTCGAGCTGAGCGTTCTGGATCGCCACGCGCACGCGGTCGCGCGCTTCCTTGACCGCGGTCTCCGGCAAACCGACGATCGAAGTCCCCGGCAGACCGCCGGACAGATGCACTTCGACGGTAACCGGCGGCGCCGAGACGCCGTCCTGCGCGCGGCTGTGGACGATGGCGAGGGACATGGGCTAGGGACGAGGGGCGAGGGACGAGGGGCGAGGGTCCCGCTTTCGCCCCCAGCGGACTGCTCTTTTTCGCCTTGGATTCGAACGGCGCTCACCTAAATACACGCTGGCTCTCCTTCGTCCCTCGCCCCTCGTCCCCGCTCTTAGCGCTGCCTCTCCTCGAGCTCAGTCACTCGCGCCTCGAGCGCCTCGACCATCTCGCGCGTACGCAGCAGGACACCGCGCTGCACGTCGAACTCCTCGCGCGTGACCAGATCGAGCCGGCGCAGGCCGCTGCGCAGAACGTCGCGGAAATTCGCCACGAGGTCGTCGCGGGCGGCGCGCGCGTCGGCCGGAACGAGTTCGGCCAGACGTTTGGCGACGTCGTCGATCGAAGACAGGTTGATCATGATCGTTCTTCCCTAAGTGGCGGGGCCGTCGGGCAGCGACGGCGAACCGGCCAAGCTTAGTGCCGCGCGCCGGCCGTTGTCATCGGCAAGTCACTCGCGTTCGCGTAGGATTATTCCTACACGGCTGTCTGCACGGCGATCCGGACCGCCAATTGTCGCGCTCGGCAGATCGGCGGGCGGACAACCCGCGCAATCGCGCATTCGGTATAGTTGCAACCGGACTGCGGCAACGAGGTGCCCGATGAAAATGGTCATGGCGATTATCAAGCCGTTCAAGCTCGATGACGTGCGCGAAGCACTGGCCGAAGTCGGCGTGCAGGGCATCACCGTCACCGAGGTCAAGGGCTTCGGCCGGCAGAAAGGCCATACCGAGCTGTATCGCGGCGCAGAATACGTCGTCGACTTCCTGCCGAAGATCAAGCTCGAAGTCGCGGTCGCCAACGCGATGGTCGACCGCGTGACCGAGGCGATCATGCGCGCCGCCAACAGCGGCAAGATCGGCGACGGCAAGATTTTTGTCTACGGTCTGGACCAAGTCATCCGTATCCGCACGGGTGAGCTTGATGCGGATGCGTTGTAGATAGGGGCGAGGGACGAGGGGCGAGGGAAAGCTAGCGGGGTCGCGAGAGCGCGCGGCCGCGATCTGCTTCGCTCACCGCCTAATCGTTAACGATATTCATACCTTTTTTGGCAAGTTCCGAGTCAGTGCGGTCGTGACGTTTCCTCGCGTCACCACTCTTTCGCTCGCCCCTCGCCCCTCGTCCCTCGCCCCTGCTCTTCATTTGGCCGTCTATACCGCTTTGACGCGACGCAGCAAATGTGTTGTAGTGCAGTCGCGGGGGCTGGAGCTTCCGCCGACCATTTGCCGCTGGGTGCCGTAAGGACTGCCGCGCACGGCGGTCCGCGCGGAATATGCCCATGCGTGACGGCAGACAAGGTCTTTACGACCCGGCGTTCGAGCACGACAGTTGCGGCTTCGGCGTCATCGCCAACATCGATGGCAAGCCGAGCGCCTGGGTGGTCGACCAGGCCTTCGTGACGCTCGCGCGCATGTCGCACCGCGGCGGCGTCGGCGCCGACGGCATTACCGGTGACGGCTGCGGCATGCTGCTGTACCGGCCGACCGCGTGGTTGCGCGCGCTGGCCGCCGAGGCCGGTATCGCGCCGGCGCCGCTGTTCGCTTCCGGCCATGTTTTTCTCGATCCGAACGACACGGCGCGCGCGGCGGCGGCGCAGTCCGAGCTCGAACGCCAGCTCGTCGCGGCCGGCCTGGGCATCGCCGGCTGGCGCGATGTTCCGGTAGACGCCTCCGCGTGTGGCCCGACTGGCGCTTCCGGCCAGCCGCGCATCCGCCAGATATTCGTCGATGCCCCTGCGAGCATGGACGAAGCGGTGTTCGAGCGCGCGCTGTTCCGTTCGCGCCGCCTCGCCGAGCAGGCGCGCGCCGACGACGACCGCTTCTATGTCGTCAGCCTGTCGGCGGCGACGTTCGTGGCCAAGGCGATGGTTGCGCCGGGCCGGCTGCGCGATGCGTTTCCGGATTTCTCGCATCCCGAACTCGTTGCCTGCGCCGCGGTATTCCATCAGCGCTTCTCGACCAACACGCTGCCGCGCTGGCGCCTGGCGCAGCCGTTCCGCATGCTCGCGCACAACGGCGAAATCAACACGATTCAGGGCAACCGCAACTGGGTGCGCGCGCGTGGCGCGAAGTATAAATCTCCACTCGTAGAATTATCCGACTTGGGTCCGCTGGTCAGCCTCGACGGCTCGGATTCGCAGAGCCTGGACAACATGCTCGAAGTGCTCGTCACCGGCGGCCTCGACGTTCTCGCCGCCATGCGCATCCTGATTCCACCGGCCTGGGCTTCGCGCGACGACCTCGACGAGGACCTCGAGGCGTTCTACGAATACTATGCGCTGCACACCGAGCCGTGGGACGGCCCGGCCGGCATCGTGTTGTGCGATTCGCGCTACGCCGCCTGCACACTCGACCGCAATGGTTTGCGTCCTGCCCGTTGGGCAAGGTCCGACGACAATCATCTGATCGTCGCCTCCGAAGCCGGCCTGTGGGACCTGCCGCCCGAGCGCATCGTTGCCAAGGGCCGGCTCGGACCGGGCGAGATGATCGCGGTCGACCTGGTCGGGCATCGCGTGCTCGACAACGCAGCGATCGACGACGTCAACCGCGCGCGCGCGCCGTTCAAGAAGTGGCTGCGCGAGGGCGTGATCTATCTCGAATCGCACCTCATCGATCCGGGCCTGGCTGCCGAGCCATTCACTCCGGACATGCTCGCGCGTTTCCAGAAGCAGTTCGCCTTGACGCGTGAGGAACGCGACGTCGTGCTCAAGACTCTGGCGCTCGACGAGGCCGAGGCGACCGGCTCGATGGGCGACGACACGCCGATCGCGGTGCTGTCGC
>Ga0157376_10003420_pt1 | contig 10925 bp, 8 predicted proteins | sample M45metaG_FD_121801 | JGI IMG/M metagenome (GOLD analysis project Ga0157376, IMG submission 121801) | Miscanthus rhizosphere microbial communities from Kellogg Biological Station, Michigan, USA - M4-5 metaG | ecosystem: Host-associated > Plants > Roots > Rhizosphere > Soil | place: USA: Michigan... | reverse complement strand
CTCCATGAATACGACGGTGTGGCTCGATGGTTGAGGAGCCGCTAGAAAATCCCCTCGCGCTCGGCGCGAGGACAGACGTCGCCGGGGAAACCTACATCATCTCCGAATACGTTGACTTGCATAGCCTCATCGGCATCCGAGTGAGTGACGGCAAGCGCGTTCGCCTTTCGATCGCAGACATCCTCGCTGCCATCAATGCTTCGGCGTCAAGGGCAAAGTCTGATGCACCTTCGGTGCAAAGCAGCGGTTTCGAACTCCTCCGAGAGGAGCACAAGGCGGTTATTGAGCAACGCGCCGCCGCTTTAACTACCCTCATTGCCTCAAAGACACCAAGCCGAGCACTAGCCGAGGAGACAGCCCAAAACTTAGGCGTGGATGTGGCAACGATCTACCGCTGGAGGAAGAAGTACCTGGAAACAGGCGACAAGCGAGTTTTGGCGCCCCATATTCCCAATGGCGGTCGCGGCAAATCGCGCCTCGACGAAAACGTCGAGGCGATCATCCAGCGCGTCATAGACGAAGCGATTCTCGACGAGAACCGAATGTCGCCGTATCGCGCGATGGAAACTATCAAGCAACGTTGTCGCCGCGCGCGAGTGGTTGTGCCGCACCTCAATACCTTGTATCGACGGATCAAGAGTATTCACCCCAAAAAAAGAACCCGGGCGCGCGAAGGTGAAGAGGCCTCGCGACGGTACGAAGCGTTTCCTGGCGAGTTCCCAGGGGCAGACTATCCGAATGCCGTTTGGCAGATTGACCACACACCTTTGGACATCGACCTTGTCGATGATGTGTACGGTCTGAACATTCGGCGGCCATGGTTGACTCTCGCCATCGATGTCTACAGTCGTTGCGTAGTAGGTATGTATCCCTCACTCGATCCGCCCAATGCGGTATCGGTCGGAATGTGCATCGTCAACGCAATACTACCCAAGCAAGGTTGGCTCGCTGCCCACGGCTTGACTGTGCCGTGGCCAATGTATGGGAAGCCAGTCGCGGTGCATGCCGATAATGACAGTACATTCAAATGTGCAAGTGTCACGGAATCCTGCAGCGCCAACCACATCCGAATGGAATGGCGCGCCGTCGGAAAGCCGAATTGGGGCGGGCACATCGAGCGATTGCTCGGGACTGTGAATCGCGAAATACATACGCTCCCAGGAACCACATTCTCGAACACAACTGAGCGTGGAGAATACCAATCACACAAGAAAGCAGCTTTCACTTTCAATCGCGTAGAGAGGTACGTAGCTGATTTCATTTGCGGTATCTATCACCAGCGCAAACATTCAACCTTGGGTCGGCCCCCCATTGGACGTTACGAAGATGGTTTGCTCGGAGATGGAACCGCGATCGGTCCTGGACTGCCCCGGCCTATATCCGATCCCGAGCGGCTGCGACTCGATTTCCTGCCTTTCGATTCGCGCACCGTACAGCAATACGGCATCGTCATCGAGAAGATCACTTATTACGCGCCCGTCTTGGATCGCTGGGTTCGGGCAGTCGATCCCAACGACTCAAGGAGGGCAAGGAAATTTTTGGTTCGTTACGACAAGCGAGACATTTCCTACATCTATTTTCTGGATCCAGAACTGGATCGCTATTTCAAAATCCCGTACGCGAGGGCCGAGCACCCAAGCCTGACCGCATGGGAGCTGGAGGACGTTAGGAAACAACTGCGCAAAGAAGGATGTGATGAGGTTGACGAAGATCTCATATTTGAGACATTCGAGCGGCTAGAACGCTTGAGAGAGGAGGCACAGGCCTCAACGTCCGCGGCACGTAGGAGAACACAGCGCAAGAAGGTCGCGAAAAGCCGACAGGAAATGGAGACCGCGCAAGTCAAAGCGGCGACGCCGGATCTGGGCTCTGAGGAGGTATCCGGACGTGCCGCCAGTCCGGTCGGACTCGACGATGAGGAAGAGATATTGCCGTTCGATACCGTCGAGGTGGGGGTTCGTCGGTGAGTACGCATGCTCACCTCGCACCGGAACTCATCCCTGTTTTGGACAAGCCGATCGCCGAGCGCGTCGCTCTCGTCAAGGCGCATCACTGGTTTGGCTATCCGGGCGCTGATCGCATCCTTTCGCGCCTCGAGCGACTAATGACGACGTCCCAGCCGAGCAGAGTTACCGGCGCTTTCATTGGCGGTGAATCCAACAATGGTAAATCACACATTGCACGCAGGCTGAAACAGCTACATCCGCCCGTTGAAGACGAGGTGTCAGGCATCATGCGTGTCCCTGTTCTGCACGTTGATATGCCTGCGAGTCCCGACGAATCGCGCTTTTACGATGAAATATTTACGGAACTGTGGCAGCCCTTTCGCGCTAAAGATCCCGTAAGCCAGAAAAGTGCCGAGCTACGGACTCTGCTTCGAAACATAGGCACAAACTTGCTGCTCGTTGACGAAATCCAGAACGTGCTCGGCGCGCGTGACGACAGGCGGCGAGCGCTTTTGGACGCACTACGTTTTCTCAGCAATAAGCTAGGCATCGCGATTGTCTGTATAGGTACTCTCGATGCCATGGCGGCGTTTGCTGCGATCGATTCCATCATCAACCGTTTTCCGCCTATCCTCTTGCCGGCATGGGCCTTGGATAGCAACTTCCGGCGTCTGCTCGCAAGCTTCGAACGTGTATTGCCGTTTCCAGAGGCGTCCAGCCTTTCCAAGGCGAAAACGGCGGCCCTGATCCACTCAATGAGTGAGGGGCGCATTGGCGAAGTCCGTGACCTGCTCGTACTGGTGTCTGAGGATGCGCTAGAGAATAGTGAGACCGCGATTTCCTACGACAGAATTGAATCAACGGCCTGGGTGCGCCCCAGTGAGCGAAAGCGAAAGGTTGACGAGCAGAAGCTCAAGACTCGGCGGTAGTGGCGCCCAGACAACACTTGCTTTGGCGAGTTTGCCCTGGCCCTCAGGAAGACGAGCTCCTTTCTTCGTGGCTTCATCGCTTAGCCACCGCGAACGGCTTGGCAGACCATACTTTCTGTCGTTACGTTTGGGACATGACGCCTGTCTGGAACCGCGACATCGACCGAAGCGTTCGCCCGGGCCTTCTGATCGAACTTTCCGACTGGACGGCAGTGTCGCCCGAGCGCATAAAGGAAACCACTTTGTGGTCGCTTGAGGGAAAGCTCACGACGCACATTCGTGATTGCGCCATTTCACCTTGGGTGCTACCGCTCGGCATTTACCACCGGGTTCGGCGTCGCGCAGGCCAGCAGTTTTGTCCGATCTGCATGGGGATCGAGCCCTGCTATCTTCGCAAGACGTGGCGGTTGGCTTGGGCTGTCGCGTGCACTAAGCATCAGACTTGGCTTCTGGATCAATGCCTCCGGTGCGGATGCCCGCTGATGTTCCATCGCACGAGCATACGTCAGGCTGCACGAGCCCTATGCGCTTGTTGTCGGGGAAATCTTGCATCACTCGAAACAAAACCTGCCGACGCCGAAGTTCTCGCGTTTCAACGGCAAATCGAAGACGGGCTCCTTGCTGGCGATGTGCCCGTAGCCGGGCGCGTCGTACCTTCGCTCGACTTTTTCCGAGGCCTGCGACAGTTTGCGCGATGCGTTTATCAGACTCGCGGTCGAGGACTAGTGGATGCCTTCGACGACATTGCGAAACCATCTATTCCCAAGGTGCGCTTCGAGCATTGGGGAGCGGCGCAACGCCAAGTTCTGATGCTCGTACTGGCGCGTTGCATGCAATCTTGGCCTCACAAGATGCGCGATCTCATGGCCTCGGTGAGGTTGAACCCAAGTCAGTTGACGACTGATCTTCGTGAGCGTCCCGCCGATTGGGTTCTTGATGACTTAGGTATTCGGCGCCCCCTGCCCCGATCCAGAAACTCCCTCGCGTTCAGGTGGTATGGCGCCAATTGATGCGAGGGCGTCCGAGATGCGCTCGCATAGGACGCTCGCTCGTGTTTCCACGGTTTCCGCGGCGTGAATTACTTTCTTGGCAACGTAGTCGTTGCGTGGAATTTCTTTAGTCCAAGAGCGCTTTAGCTTCCGCGCGCTGTAGAAATATTCCAGGACTGTGCTCAGCTGTGTGTCCGTTAGTGACGTTCGGTCTGTTCTCCTGAGCACCGCTAGCGCCATTGCGTCGTTAACGCGGCGGCGACAGTAGTCGATGACGTACGTCGTCGTGTTGCGCGCCTCGACCCTCAGGACAAGGAAGTACAGTGAGGTACGCCTCCCTTTTTCATGGGAGGGTAATAAAGAACAAGCCTCGTGCGGTTTCGGATACCAACGAACGACAACATCCTTGCGATCGCTTGTACTCCCGATCAACTGGTCATAGGCTCGGGCCGTGTCGTTGTTGCGCTCCTCGGGCGATAACGGTTCACTGGATATCTGCGGCGGGTCTGGTGTGGCAAACGATACGCCTGGCTGGCCGGTTTGCCCGTGAACAAGAATGTTCGACGTTGCTCTTTCAGGGGGATCTATTGTTCTAACGTATCCGGCGCTCTTGTGTGTCTGAACATCTTTGACGGGCTTTACGCGTGGCACCTTCGATGCGTTCACATCCTGCATGCCCGCGGCCGTGAACTCCTGTCGTTGTATCGTCGGGTCTTCCAAACCACTTCCTAGCCAAGGCGGACTGGCTCCAGTTCCCGCCCTCGGTTTGCTGCGCGCGCCTGGAAAGGCTGGCTTGGGCCTCGGCACCAATGTCTTTCCTTTGGAACTGTCATTCCACGCGTCGATTGCAACGCAGTCAAATGGCATTGGCGCGATGCACGCCTTCAGTTGATACACAAGAAACGCTCTATTTCCGTACCAGTCTGCAATGGCCTGGCCAACAACCTTCCATTCACACTCACCTTCAAATGGCGGCAGCACTTGAGGGAGTGAATGTTGAGAACCCTTCTGCTGCGCGTTCCGCAACGTCCAGTTGAATAGGCGCTTCCTCACGTCTCCTCCCGATTCGGTGGCGATCGTGCGTGCAAAGCGGATTGCCGTGTTTTCGTCCACATGGTGCTTGCGGCAGATCTGGAAGGTATTGGTGTCCTTGATCCATCCTGTTCGCGACGGGTCATGCGGAGCTACGCTGGCAGCCGGGCCGGTGAAGTCTCGGGGAAAGAAGGCGGCGACTGCCGTCGATGGGGTGAATGCATAGAATGGGGCGAATACCGCCCAATCTGGGACGAGCAGCAATGTTCCTTCAAGCGTGGGATACACGCTTAGGCTGCCTGCGCTCGTTCCGCTATAGATGGGTCGAATCGACTTGGGTAGCCCCGGAAGCTGTCCATGCGTGGGCAGCGGGTGGCGCCATTCAAGAGAGGCCGCCTCGGGTATTGCGAGGTGAAATCTCCTCTCGTCGCCGTATTGGCCGACCAGTCTACCGTCCCGCCATACACTCCCTATACCCAGAGCACCGGCAGCGTTGACTGGCACAGCCACCATTCGCGGTCGCTCCACCTGCGAGCGCATTTCCACGTTGACGGTATAGCGTCCCACTGCGTTCGGCACGGGCGCCAAGCCACCTACCCAGTTCAGCTCCCATTCCCCAGGAAGGATCGAGAAATTTGCAAGTTGAATTTTCGACGCTATTCGACGGAATTTTTTCGCAGTCATCCGTTTGCATCCGAGGAGCTGATTTCGGCCCTACCGAAGTATCAGGGCTGACGACTGCGGACCGATATGGTTTCTGCGAGGGACGGTCCATCAAATGATCGAGCACCCTTCCCGCATCTATGCGAAGCCCACGCATTTCAGAACTCTTGCCTCAATGGAAAGGGCGCGGCTCGACAGGCGTATGACAACCAAGCCAACCGCCATACATCGGATTCGGAAGGACAAAGTATTCGGTTCCCAGCTTGGGTGCCATCGCTTCGAAATCGAGTTCTGTTGGACATCCCTTCATCCCGGGAAAATCAGTAATGCTGTCGCCGACGTACATCACGATTTTCCCTGTGTGCAGTCCGGCCACTTCACCATTCTCAATACGTTTGAATCGTGGATTCTTATCGTTGATCGGCTTGCCTTCCTCGTTCGGCTCAGCGCACAAGACATCGGCGATAGGATCTGATCCGAACAATTCCCTTAGGTGAACCCGAGTGACAGCGCATTCGTCGACTGAGCGCTTCGGCGTCTTTAGTAACCGATTGGTGACAACAACAATGTGTCCACAGCGTTTTGCGACGGCGCGAATGAAGTCGGCTGCCCCCGGGACCAAATCTTCCTTGCGCGGCCTACCGACCCACTCGTTCCAGCCTTCGGGACTGTAGTCGAGTCCTTTGGCCGTCAATTCGACGCGCCACATCGAGTTGTCTAAGATCGTCTCGTCGGCGTCCATAACGACAATCCAAGGTGACGCGTTAGGCTCTTTGCAGAGGTCTGTCTGATACCCCACCTGCCGTGTGGCAGCCGCGTATATGGTTCGCGTTGAAGCTGCGTACTCGGCAGTTGTGCGGAACCATTGGATCTGAACTGGTAGCAGCGCCTGTCGTTCAGCGGCTGCCGGGGTCCGACCCGGCGCCTTTGGGTCGGGAATCTGCACGATACGCTGCGATGCACATGCAGAAGCCAATAGCACGAATAGACAAACCGCGAGACCTCTCCACATGATAGTCCTCCCTAAGCGATTCTCAAGATGATCGAAGACGTAGCTCAACTTCATCAGCTCGTCGCGCTCCTAAGTGCAGGTCGGCGGCAAGCACAAGCTCTCATTCGATATCGTCCAACGCTACCCATTGACCATCTTGCATGACCTCAATCTCGGTAATCGGGTGGATTTCCCAAAGCGTCTCGCGATACGTCCCCAGGTGGTTACGGTGCTCCGGGTCAAGCATCAACCATCCGCTAACTCGCACCGGCTGATCGCTGTCCACCCAATCATGCAATTTGGCGGGCGTCCACACGTGGTTTTGCCGAATGCGCGGCGTCGTTTCAACCACAACTGCTTCTGCCTCTCCTTGACCTTCCTTTTCCACTAGAGCGATGTGCCAGTCCACCTCGGACGCGTGCGTCCAGTGGCAGTTAGTGGACTCGCCCGAACCACCCGTCTGAGGCTTGAGCGCCACCACGTATCCAATCACACGTACCGCTACGCCCTCAACTCGCGCGATTTCGGCCAACTGTTCCGGTTCCCATGTATCACGGGTCTTGCCTGCTACTGGATACTGCAGGGAGGATACGGACTGGAACGTCACGTCGTGGTAGCTGGTCGGAATGTCGGTTCGGTTCTTCCGGCGATTCGTCGTGGCATCGCCGCCATCACCTGTTGGTCCACACCGCTCGCCGTCTGAATCGAAATTCCCGGATACGGGTGAGGGCTTGGTCCAGTTCGTGTCAATCGCATCAGCTAACCCTGCGATGGTCTCGGTCGTCACGACTATGTGAACGTTGGGACTCCAAACCCAGCCGTCGGTCCCATCAGCCAACCGCACATGGAAGTAGCCGCTCTGCGCAGTAGATTGCAACAGCTCAAGCCTCGTTGGAGGCTTCAACAAGGCCTTGGGCGGATGATGAGTGGAAGAATCATTCCGAAGGTTCACGTTGCGGACAACAATCGCGGAGTCAGCCCAAGCGGCTTGGACTACCGGTCCGACAACCAGAAAAATGACTGCTGCAGCCCGAATTGACAAAAGCCACTTGTACTCCACGGCTTTCATGAGTGCTCTTGTCCCGCGTTGGGCGCCACTACTGGAAGCCGTTCTTAAAGATCGTGTCGCCCGGACACTGGATGTTTGGCCCGGAGCAAGGATCTCGAGTCGACACGGCCGCCAGCGGAAACTCAACGCTGTCGCTCACGCCGTCGCCGTCGGAGTCGGCGAGTGTCGGATTGGTGCCGATCACGTATTCAAAGCCGTCGACAAGCCCATCTCCGTCGGTATCCGCGTTCGGGAATGCGTAACCTAGAACCTTCGAGGTCCCCGTGGGATAAGCGGACGTGTATCCCTGGCTTTCCATGGAAACCTTTGCGCTCTCAAGGAAGATTGCGCAGTCGTCGATTGATATATTGCACTCGCGATACAGGTGTTGGGCGTACAGTGGAACGCATTTCGTTTCCGGCGTACACGTTTGATAAATGTAACCTTGTATGCCTCGGTAGTTAAATCCATCCGCGACCGCCTGCTGCAGATCGCTTACGGTGGTGACCAGCAAGAAATCGTGATGGTTCGAGTTGCAGCCGGGAGCACCGGTTGTGCAACCGAGCGGCCAGTTACGCGCACGGTCGACAAGGTAGAGAGGTATGAGGCTCGGATCGCTGGGATGCGGCTTGTATTCCGTCGTTAGGACAAAAATGTCCGACTTCGGAGCGGGCATTGGATTGCCATTTGGATCACTCGGGAACGCGGGGTAACCGGCGATCGTAGCACCCACTGGCGCATAGGAATTGACCGAGTTCCGAATCAGAGCCAGTGCTGTCTGGGGCATCGTCGTATATGCACGATCCGTGGCCACCGAGCTGTACAAGCTGAATAGCGGCGTCGCTCGGTTCTTGACCGTGACGGTGTCGGATTTCCCGAGCATCATGCGCGCGGCCGCGGCGGCGTCGGGGTGGCCGTAACCGAACTGGGAATTCCACCCGGTACCAGATTGAGCCTCGAAGGTCGTGTTCACCAGCACGTTTCGAATACCTAGCGCACCACTAACGGCAGGATCGCCAACCGCAACTAGAGGATTGATCGATCTCAGCGCGCCGGCGACACCGGCGATCTGCGGCGCCGACATAGACGTTCCGGAACACCATCCAATGCCGTCGTTTGCAGTTCCCGGTCCGTAGCTGTCTCCGCAGCTGATAGTCGTGTTCCAATTCAAGCCCGGGTAGATCGTGGAAAGGACTTGATTGGCCGAGCCAACAAGCTCCTGCCGCTTTTGCCCTGTCGGTGAGGTCGTCGTGTAGTTTGATCCGCACTCAGCCGATGAGCCGGGTGTTGGGCAATTCGTAGTGCTACCAGGAGACAGGTCCCAGAAGAGCAGGCTCTGTTCAAAGCCCCCGGCTGCTATGAAGTGAGGGTCTGCAGCGGGGAACTGTATCCGCGTCCGACTGTTGCCTGACGCACCGACCAGAACGATATCGAGGGACGTCGCGTATTGGATGGCGACACAAGTTGCATCGCCCGGCGTGCTCTGACAGTAGTTAACAATCTTCTGGCCGCCAAAACTCTCGTTGATCACCTGCGCGCCCGCGTCGCTTGCGTAAGTCATCGCAGGTGCGATTGCATTGCTATTGAGGGCTGGAAAGAGCTGATAACCATTCGGCCCCAACGAACACTGGTAATAACTGATCTTCCACTCCATCACACCGCAATGCTTGCAAGTTCCGGCGAGCGCGTCATTCGTTCCATTATTGGCTGCTATGAGGCCGGCAGCGTGTGTTCCATGACCCGCAACGGTCGTCCGCGCGTGGCCTGTTCCGTCATCGCAGGGGCTGCCGGCGGCAACCGATATAACCTTTGCTTCGTCTACATCTGTTGAATACGGGGTGGAACCCACGTCAAGTGCATACACGGGCAGGAAGTTGCCACCGAGGAACTGTCCTGTTGCCGAGAAAGCAAGCAAGTCGGGGTGGCTGGGGGCGACGCCCGAATCGACATCCGCTACTAGGGAATAGCCACCGGCGAGATCCCAAGCCGCATCGACGTTCAAATCGTCACGCCCGTATTGGACGCCAACAATCGGAGCCAGGCTCCCGCTCGGGACGACGGTGAACGAAATCAATTGAGCGGAAGAAAACTGGAAATCGGACGTAGGTGTGACCGCTTCGACGTTCGGATCGGACTGGAGGGCGGCTAAACCACTCTGGAGCTTTCCGCTAGTCGCGTACGTCGCCACAACGAACCGTTCGAGCTTCGCGCGCGCCGTGTTCGGATTTGCCTGCAGGTAGCCTAAGAAGTCACCGGTTGCACGAGTTTGGAGGAGGTATGCCACTGACTGCGGCTTGTTGCCGCCTGACATGCCTAGCAAACCGGCGTTACCGCTTTGAAACCCGTTCACGACTTGTTGAGCCGTCGGCGTGCCGCCGTTTGAGGACAACAACACCTGCAGCGTCAGCGCCGGTGGAAGACCGCCGGCTGGCGCTGATTGGGATTGGAGAGAGCCCGAGAACGAAAAGAGTATGGAAACGAAGACTACCTGAAAGAAACGACGCCATGTCTGGCCATGATCCATACAGCCACCCCTATCAGCAACGTAAGCAGCACCAGCATCAATCCGCTCAGTGCAGGCACCGGCCTTGGCGCAGAAACATTGAATGGCAGTGTGCCTAGCGTCTGAGTAATCGTGCCCCCCAAAAATTCTGGATATTGCGCGTCTACTTGAACCGTGTAGTGACCCGGCCCGAACGCACCGATCGGATAAGAGATCGTAAAGGTCGGATAGATACAGAAATCTGGATCGGATGAGACATACGCCTGCACGACCAAGGTTATCGCATTGGCGTCGCGCGTGACGACGCTGGGGTAATCAGGAGGGGTGAGATACAGAACGCATGGGCTGCCATGCAGGTCAACATTGACTGTCTGGCCAGCAATAGGCGCCGCAGGGTTCAAGACAGGGGTATCGACAATCGTTTGAGCCCAGAGTGGATGAGCGCAAACGCAGAGGGCCGCCACGAGAACTCGCAGCAGAAAGGCCTTCCTGGTCCAGGTGATCAAGCGCATGGCGCCGCCTGTAGCTCCCCATCCTTAGGCGATACAGTATAAGCAATGCGCTGGAATTTGCCAGTGATGGCTCAGAATCTGCGGGTCTATTCCGGTCGCCATCGCTCACTCGCGGGTTTGATCTCATCCCCGCTATGCACTCGGAGCTCAGGGTGTTGACGTCAGTAGCCCGTACAACGAGCACAGAAGCGGCATTGAACGCTCCTGCTGAATTGACGCGGCGTCCGTCAGCGGCGCCACGCGATTTGCGATGTTCGTCTAGAGAATCAATGAGCTGCAAGCACCTGCGCTCCGGAAAGTAGGCGGCTGAGG
>Ga0157376_10003418_pt1 | contig 10928 bp, 10 predicted proteins | sample M45metaG_FD_121801 | JGI IMG/M metagenome (GOLD analysis project Ga0157376, IMG submission 121801) | Miscanthus rhizosphere microbial communities from Kellogg Biological Station, Michigan, USA - M4-5 metaG | ecosystem: Host-associated > Plants > Roots > Rhizosphere > Soil | place: USA: Michigan... | reverse complement strand
TTCCCTCGTGGCTGCGCAACAGCGGACGCGGCTGGGTGACCGCCGAATACGGCATGCTGCCTCGCGCTACGCTTACCCGGACAGCGCGTGAGTCGGAACGAGGAAAGATCGGCGGACGCACGCATGAGATTCAGCGATTGATCGGACGATCGCTGCGTGCCGTGGTCGAGATGAAGGAACTGGGCGAGCGCACCGTCATCCTTGATTGCGATGTGCTGCAGGCCGACGGCGGCACACGCACAGCGGCCATTACTGGAGCCTGCGCCGCGCTGGGAATCGCCTTCAACCGAATGGTTGCTACCGGCGCGCTGCCGAAATCTCCGCTGAAGCAGTTGGTAGCCGCTACCAGCATTGGCATAGTGGAAGACACGGTATTGCTCGACCTTGCCTATGAAGAAGATTCGCAGGCCGAGGTCGATATGAATGTGGTGATGACTGAAGATGGTGGTCTGGTAGAAGTGCAGGCTACTGCCGAACGCACCCCCTTTGCCCGCAGCCGCATGCTGGAAATGATGGACTACGCGGGACGTGGCATCGAACAGCTATTGGAAGCACAGCGAGCGGTCTTGAAAGAAGCACGCTGAAAGTACAGGCAGCAAGAAACTCGGTTACAGGGTCAGCTAAAAAATCCAGTATGACCCTGTAAACATTTCAATATCCTCTGCTATGGAATCGTCTCGTTCATCGCCAACGCAAAAAAGACACCGCCTGTGACTGCGGCTCCTCTGCCACAAATAATGCTGTGAATCTGACTCGTGAAGCGGACATTCGTCACGCTCTTCGTCTTCCGCAATGATTGCTACAACAGAAGTTTTGATCCGGGCCAAAACCACATTGCAAAACCTGAGTTAGAATCATCCGTGAAATTGAATCACGAGATTCCCGGAAGCCTAAAAGCAGGAGAGTAAAGCGATGTCTATCAATCTAACCCCCGGAAAACTGGCAGGGCTCAAAGCAGTGTCGAATGAACGCGGTGTGATTGCCGCAGCAGCCATGGACCAGCGCGGTTCTCTGAAAAAGTCTCTGGCAAAAGAGAAAGGCGTCTCTGAACTGCCAGACTCAGCGCTGGAAGAGTTCAAGGTTCTGGTCACCGAAGTACTGACCAAACATGCCTCTGCGATCCTGCTCGACCCTGAATTTGGTCTGCCTGCTGCGAAGAAGCGCAATGGTAAAGGCCTGCTGCTGGCTTATGAGAAAACCGGCTACGATGCCGCGACACCGGGACGTCTGCCCGATCTGCTCGATGTGTGGTCAGTGCGCCGCCTGAAAGAAGCAGGCGCGGATTGTATCAAGATTCTGCTTTACTACACACCGTTTGAGAAGACGCCTATCAACGACCTTAAGCATGCATGGGTTGAGCGCATTGGCGATGAGTGCCGCGCCCACGACATCCCCTTCTTTCTTGAAACCGTCGGCTATGCTGTGCACGGCGAAGATGAAAAAAGTATTGACTACGCAAAGCGCAAACCAGATATCGTCACCGGATCGATGGAAGAGTTTGGCAAGGACCGCTATGGTGTTGACGTGCTGAAGGTCGAAGTGCCCATCCAGATGGAGTTCGTTGCCGGAACCAAAGCCTTCAAGGGTGAGCAGGCCTACACCCGCGCCGAGGCTTTGGAGCACTTCCGCATCGCTGCCTCATCCACACACAAGCCGTTTATCTATCTCTCGGCTGGCGTCTCAAATCCGGTCTTCATCGAAACACTGGAGTTGGCTGCCGAAAGCGGAACCACATTCAATGGCGTGCTCTGCGGTCGCGCTACCTGGAAGGACGGCATCGCCGTTTATGCCAAGCAGGGAGCAAAGGCCTTTGAAGACTGGCTCAATACCGAAGGCGTAAGGAACATCGAGAATGTCAATAATGCACTCAAAGCCGCGCATTCCTGGCATGACAAGGTAAACGTGAAGACAGAAGCACTCGTCTAATTTCCATCACTGCACAGCATCATAAAAACGCCGCAGCCGATGCTGCGGCGTTTTATTTTTTTCATGCATCGTTCAGGCTGACGCAAGGAAAGATGAAAAGGAAGTCTGAATGACAATCTCTGGTGCGGAAATACTCATCGTCTGCATCATTCTGCAACCAATGGTATGCCTACCCCAGTCGCAAAGAGACCTACCCTCCCATTTTGGGTTTAATTTTGAAGCACTTGCAATTTAAGCCGAGCTTAAAATTTTGCCAGTGGAGTCGAGACAACTTTGGTAATAGAGTTGCAATCTCATTGAACAACAATAGAGGCGCTCAACAGTCATCTCACCTTTGCGAAATCAAACACTTGCACTCTCCGCATTTGCGGATCCTCAGATAACGACCCCTTGGCCTCCCTTCCTTCATGCCTCTGAAGCGGGCTCGCTGGAAAGCGAGCCCATACGCTTCTCTCAGGTTTTTCCTGCTAGCAGCTTCTGATGCCTCGTTGTGCCTATCTTCCTTCAACGGCCACAACTGATATGCTTTTTGCAAGCGGATAAAACCGCAAAAACATTTTTAATTACTAATTTTCTGCATGCCTTCCTCGCCCGCAAGTCGCTCTGCCCTGCAAACCATCGACGATCTGCTTTCCAGCGTTGGACTGGAACAAGGCAGGCGCAAAGCCATCTACCATGAGCAAGTAAGACAACCGAAGCATTCCGGCCAAGTTGCGCCGCGCCAGAAACAGTCCCGTGTAGCCAGGACAAAACTTCATGCTGTACATGTTCCTGATTGGGCATCGCATCGCTGGCTGTTGCATGGCTTCAGTACGCGCACCGGCGGCAAAACCACGGTATATCGCCCCAACCAGCGGGCAGGCGAGCTGAACCTGGGCTTCACGGCATCGGATACCAGGGAGACAGTGCTTGCCAATCGCAGACTTCTTCTCGAAGCGGTAGCAGGAAAGACCTTTCCTCTGGTGACGCTACGGCAGGTACACTCTTCGATCGTTCGTCTTGTAAGCAAAGCAGATGCAGGTGAAGAGGCCACGCTCAAAGGCGATGGCATGATCACTGGAGAGCGCGGAGTTGTGTTGGGCATTCAGACTGCTGACTGCATCCCCGTACTGGTTGCTGATAAAAAAAGACGCGCCGTAGCCGCTTTTCACGCCGGATGGAGAGGCACCCTTAAACGTATCGTGGAAAATGGGGTGGGCCGCATGCGGATGGAATTCGGCTGCGATCCTGAAGATCTCATGGCAGCAATCGGCCCAGGCATCGGACCATGCTGCTATGCGGTCGGCGAAGAGGTGCGGTCGGAGTTTGAATCGCAGTTCAGGTATGCGCCGGAACTCTTTTGCGAGGTTTACGACTCGGACCCGGTCAGGGAAAAATATCCGATGCTGTTTCTGACCGCTCGCGCGCCGGGGCATAGCAATCTTGGCCCAAGCCTTCATCTTGATCTGATAGAAGCCAATCGGCGCCAGTTGCTCGATGCCGGACTACGCGCCGAGAGCATCTTCGTCCAGGGCGATTGCACGAGCTGCCGGACAGATCGTTACTTCTCCCATCGGGCCGAACACGGTTTCACCGGGCGCAGTCTTTCGATAATTGGAATTCGCTAAGGAAATGGCAATGAGAAAAGGCATGGGAGCTTCCATGCCTTTTAGTCATCTGCATTGTCCTGAAATATATGGTCAGACAGATGGAGGCTCCGCCTGTGCGGGTGGGGCTGGCGCATCCGTTTTTGGATTTACCAGATCGCGCAATTCTTTACTGGGTTTGAAATAAGGAACGCGTTTGGCTGGAACCTCAACCTTGGCGCCTGTCTTGGGATTGCGACCAATCCGTGGCTTGCGTTGCCGGATTCGAAAGCTGCCGAACCCGCGTATCTCGATCTTGTCGCCTGTCTTCAGTGCATGGATGACGGAATCGAAGATGGTATCTACGATCACCTCCCCATCGCGCCGCGTCAGGTCTCCAAGTTGGGTCACTTCCTCCACCAAGTCTGCTTTGGTCATGGCAAGTTTGCTCCAAAAATTTTAGACAGCTGCTATCGACTTAGGACGGCAGCCTTTAGGGTACGCCTGTTTAACCATAATAGATGCAACAAATATGTCACTTATCGCCAAAGAAAATAGAAGCCGGCATGCTTTTCCAGTAATTTTTGAGGGTTGGGCCATAAATCGTCCGCGTCGGAAGTAACAAGGTCGAAGATAGATTTCCCTTTTTTCGCCGGTTTCACCACATTTGGCTCGCCCGATATCCCTACAGTACGCGCCGTTTCCAGCAATGCGTCGCGGAAACCTCCTTGTTTATCAATTAGATGCAGGGGGAGCGCTTGTTCGCCGGTCCAGACCTGTCCGGTAGCCAGAGGCTGTAGTTTATCCACAGCAATGCCTCTTCCGGAAGCGACATCCCGAATGAATTGCGTGTGCATATTATCAACAAGCCCCTGAAAATAAGCGCGTTCCTCGGGCGTCATTTCGCGTGTCGGAGAACCCGCATCCTTGAGTGAGCCGGCTTTCAGAACCTCGGGCTTGAGCTTGGCCCATTTCAGCAGATCGCCATAATTGGTCCATTCCATGATGACGCCGACTGAACCGACGATGCTCGCGTCATTGGCATAGATCTTATTGGCTCCGGAGGCGATATAGTATGCACCGCTGGCGCCGACGCTTTCGATGGAGGCGACGACAGGCTTCTTCTTCTCGTCACGGATGCGGCGCACCTCCTTATAGATCTCCTGTGAGGCTGCGGCTCCGCCGCCAGGTGAATCGATGTGCAGGATGATGGCTTTAATGGAGTCGTCCTGATCGAACTTGCGAAGCTGATCGACCGTTTTATCCGCAGAGAGAATGACGCCATCGACATCGATCACCCCGATGCTGTCGCCAAAGGCGGCATTCCCGGCCATGGACTGGACGGCAAAGTAGCCAAGCAGTCCGACAACAGCGATAAAGGCAATAAAAAGGCCTCCGCCCAAAAAGACCCAGAACCATGCCGAACGGCGTTTTTCATCAGTCATAGCGGCGAGTGTAGCACTTGCTTTTCCAGAAAGGTATAGCCATGAGTAACGGATGTTCCCTCTTCAAACCGGATAGCGGCGCGTGCATTTTCCTGAATGGCTGTCCTCCGTTTCAGATCAGATGAAGAACACTGACGCAATCGCCCCGCAGGCCCCATCGCAATAGCTTAAAATTTAATAAGACTTTCTGTTATGTATTCATGCCTCTGCATCTGGTATAGATACAGGACGGTGAAAAAGTAGTTATCACAGAGTGAACGTCGAATATAGCATCGTCATTCCCGCATATAACGAGAGCGCCCGCATAGGACGGACACTTACTCATGTTCTGGACTGCGTCCACAAAAATGGCTGGCAGGCAGAGGTTCTGGTCGTCAACGATGGTTCACAGGATGACACCGCCAAGATCATTCGGGGATTTGCAGCAAAAGATCCCATTGTGAAATTGATTGAAAATCCCGGCAATCGCGGGAAAGGCTTCAGCGTGCGCAATGGAATTTTGCACGCGGTTGGCGACATCGTGATGTTTACCGATGCCGATCTTTCCTCTCCTATGGAAGAGGCCGAGCTGCTCTTCGCAGCGATCCGCCAGGGTTCCGACATCGCCATCGGCTCGCGCTGGCTGGAACGGAAGCGGCAGACCATCCAGCAGCCTTTGTACCGGCAGTTTTTCGGCAGGTGCTTCAACGCAGTGACCCGGATCATTATGGGTCTGCCCTTTGCCGATACCCAATGCGGCTTTAAGGCCTTCCGAAGACCAGTCGCCCAGACCGTCTTTCAACTGCAGCGCATCGAGCGCTGGGGCTTCGACCCGGAAATACTCTTCATTGCGCTCAAGCGCGGATACTCCATCCGCGAAGTGCCGGTTACCTGGGGACACGATGAGCGTTCGCGCATCAGCTATCTGAAAGATGGCCTCAAGATGCTCGAAGAAATCCTCTATATTCGATGGAATGCATTAACCGGTGTCTACAGCCGACCGGTAAAAGAGTTGGCTCCCAAGCTACCTGTAGCCAAGAGTTCATAAGATTCAGACAAGACAAAAGCGCCCTATGCCAGGCGCTTTGCTGATGGGACCGAACTCAGTAGCGATCTTCAAGATGCCAGAGCGGTATTCGTAATACTCTGCACCTTCATACGAGTTGCTGGTGTCGGTTTCGCTACAAGTCGCACGCCGGGCTCCCCACCCTTCCGCTCAACCAGGAAATGCTGTGCACACACTCCACAGAGCCAGTAGTGCTCAAGCTGATGTGAACGTTTTTCACTGGTGGAAGCTGCGTAGCTGGCCGAGACATCGAAAACAAAAATTCTACCTTCACGCAGGTAATGAAGAGGCTTTGCACAATCAGGATTTGCGCAGTTGTTGACCATAGGATCTCTCCGCACTAAACCTGCGACGACACTTTCCGCACAGGTGTTGGTGTTAAATTTCAAGGCCCGGTTCCCATCGGGTTCGCCTACGGAGGCCGGAAACATGATTCCAAAGTAATGCGTACAACACTGTGATGCTGTCACTATGGCTCTAGTTTCCCGATTTCGGTAATAGTTACACAGAAACATGAGGATTGACAGGAAAAACTACTCAATTGTGACGTGACGACCATGAAAAATTGCCATAGATGAGTGCGTAACCGTTAAGTGAGATATGTAACCGATGACACTGAAAGCGGCGGTTCACCGCCAGGGTTTCTCCGATTTTCAGGCCGCTCCATGCAAGAATAATAAGTTCGTCTATTTTCAAGGAAGCCATGCCGATTCTCCGCTCTGCCTTTATTGCTCTCTCCCGCAACGCAACACTTAGAAGTTTTTCTGAACAGTCGGCGATGGGGCGCCGTATGTCCTCGCGTTTTGTCGCTGGAATGACACTCGAGGACGTGATCCGCTCGGCTGAAGCGCTCCAGCAGCTAGGTATTGCCTCTACGCTCGACAGTCTGGGCGAAAACGTCTCTTCTCCGCAGGAGGCTCAGAATTCCGCCGATATCTATCACCGGCTGCTGGATGCCATCCAGACACGGAAACTCAACGCGAATGTCAGTGTGAAACTGACCCAGATGGGGATGGATCTCGATCAGGGCCTGGCAGAAGAGATTGTTGCCGGACTCGTGGAGCATGCGGTGGCTGCCGATACTTTTGTCCGCGTTGATATGGAGGGCAGCGAATATACCCAAGCCACCATAGATATGGTCCGACGACTCCATGCTCTTCCTGGTAACCGTGGCCACGTAGGTATCGTGATCCAGGCATATCTCTACCGCAGCGAACAGGATATCCAGAAGCTGGCATCTGAGGGAATCCGTATCCGGCTATGCAAGGGCGCTTATAAGGAACCGGGCAACCTGGCCTTTCCTGAAAAGAAAGATGTCGATGCAAACTTCATCAAACTGACACAGAACCTGCTGACCAGCGGCATCTATCACGGCATCGCCACACATGATGAGCACATGATTGCAGCGGCAAAAAACTTTGTACGCGAACGTGGCATCAGTCCCGAGACCTTTGAATTCCAGATGCTCTATGGTGTGCGGCGTGACCTACAAAAGGCGCTGGTGAAAGAAGGCTTCAAGATGCGGGTGTATGTGCCCTTCGGCACGGAGTGGTATCCATACTTCATGCGCCGTCTGGCCGAGCGTCCGGCAAATGCGCTGTTTATCGCCAAAAACATGCTGAAGCAGTAAGCCTGCAAGGGAAAAAATGGCTTATATCAAACTGGACCCGTGGAAGCAATGCTGCACCTTCGACGAGCACTCGTTGAACTCGATGCAGCCCTTCGCATATCAGACACAATGGTGCAACTGATCTGGAAGAGGCTGTGGTCGAACAAGGCTCTGCTGATGGCCTATTTTGTCGATCGGCAATATGGAGAACTGGCGGCAACGGGCAGCGGTCGTGCGGTGATGGGAAACTGGCTGGCAGATGGCGATCCCACGGGAGTCGGCATTCGCGAGTTCGATGGCTCCGCTACCGGCAATACCAGTCGCTCTGTGCCACATCTGTTTTGCTAGAGATCGATTTGCCCCAGTCAAACAAGCTCTTTTCTTCTCCCATGCAAATGGAGATAGTAATCCCCTTCCTATATTTTCCGCGTTTGTGTCATTGACATTCTATCCATAGATGATCTATATATCAGCGCATGCAGAAAAAATCCGACCTTTTGCCTGGAACACTGGACATGCTGATCCTGAAGACACTCACCCGCGCGCCATTGCACGGATATGGCATTGCGCTTTCCATCAAGCGCCTGTCCGATGAAGTGCTGACGGTGGAAGAGGGCTCGCTTTATCCGGCATTGCAGCGGCTGTTGCTGCAGGGATGGGTGAAGGCTGAATGGAAGAAGACCGAAACCAACCGGCGCGCCCGCTATTACACGCTGACAGCGGCGGGGCGCAGGCAACTTGGGGTAGAGCTTTCGCAATTCGAGCAGATGATTGCCGCGATTGGACGCGTCTTGCAAGACGCATAGGAGAGTCACGATGGACTCCATCACCCGTTTTCTGAAAAGGCTGCGAATTCTGGCAGACCGCGAAAGATTCAACAGCGAACTCGAAGAAGAGATGGCCTTTCACCGTGAACAGATCGAGCAGGACCTGCAGAGTGGCGGCCTGTCTGCCGATGCCGCGCAGCATGCGGCGCATCGGCAGTTCGGCAATGCGCCGCAGCTCAGCCAGCAGAGCCACCAGATGGTTGGCTTTCGGGTGGAGAGTGTTCTGCAGGATTTTCGTTTTGCTGTCCGGCAACTATGCAAGAATCCGGGCTTTGCCTGCACGGCGATTCTGGTGCTCGCGCTGGGCGTGGCCACCAGTATTTCGATCTTTGCTTTTGTCGATGCAGCGTTGCTAAAGCCTCTGCCTTATGAGAATCCGTCACGGCTGGTTGGCGTCTTTGAAAGCGCTACCTTTTGTCCACGCTGCAATCTCTCCTATCAGGATTTTCTCGACTGGAAAAAAGACAATACCGTCTTCAGCTCGCTCGACGCATGGGGTTTCAACGACTATCTATGGAAAAGTGCCGCGGGTGTAGAACCGGTCCCGGGAGTTCGCGCGAGCGGCGGATTCTTCCGTACCCTGGGCGTTACCGCCATGCTGGGCCGCACGTTTCATGAAAGCGACGATACGCCCAACGCCCCGCGTACGGTGCTGCTCAGTTACCGTGCGTGGCAGAAGCGCTTCGCCGGAAGACAGGACATAGTAGGCCAGCCGGTGACTCTGGATGATACTTCTTATATTGTCATCGGTGTATTGCCGCACGAATTTCACTTCGCTCCTCGTGGAAACGCGGAGTTCTGGACGACGATACATCATCCTAACTCCTGCGAAAAGAGACGGAGCTGCCATAGTCTCTTCGGCGTTGCACGGCTCAAGGATGGAACTTCTGTCCAGACTGCGCTGGCCAACACTAGGTCGATTGCGGAGCAACTGGAGAAGCAGTATCCCGGCTCCAACCTTGGACAGGGAGCACTGGTGATGCCTCTGACCGATGCCATCGTTGGAGATATTCGCCCCATCCTGCTGGTGCTGTTGTGCGGCGCCAGCCTGCTGCTGCTTATCGCTTGCGTGAATGTGGCGAGCTTGTTGCTGGTCCGCGCCGAGAACCGCAAGCGCGAAATGGCGGTACGAGGTGCGCTGGGAGCCTCGCCCAGACGGCTCGTTTGCCAGTTCATCACAGAAAGCCTGGTGCTGACAGTAGCTGCTGCGGCACTGGGCATGGCGGCCGCTTATGGTGCAATCCATCTGCTGCTGAAGCTCATTCCCATCGATATGCTCGAGGGCATGCCCTATCTGCAAGGACTGGGGATGACTGCGCATGTGCTGCTTTTCGGCGCCGTCATCTCTCTGCTTGCAGCAGTTGTTTTCGCCATCACACCGGCGCTGCGTTTGCCTGTGGCGCATCTGCGTGAAGACCTTGCAGAAGGCGGACGCAGTTCTGCTGGCACAACATGGAAACGCTTCGGCTCAAATCTTGTAGCGCTGGAGTTGGCCGTTGCCGTGGTGTTGCTTGCAGGCGCGGGGCTGCTGGGCAAAAGCTTCTATCGCCTATTGCATGTAGAGCTGAACTTTCAGTCTGACCATCTTGCCACGCTTGAAATTGCGGCACCAGAATCAAGCTACGGAAAGCCAGAGCAATCTGCCGCGCTCTCGAAGCAGGTGATAAGCCGTGTCGCCAGCATGCCTGGAGTCATAGCTGTGGGACATAGCAGTGTGCTGCCAGTCACGTGTAACTGCAACACAACCTGGTTCAGAATATTGGGTCATCCATGGCACGGTGAGCATAACGACGCCCCTGAACGCGAGGTGAGCGTCGATTATTTCAAAACCATTCAGGCAAAGCTGATACGAGGCCGCTTCTTTACCGATGCAGACGATCCATCGACACTTCAGGTCATCATCATCAACCAAACTCTGGCAAAACAGTTCTTTCCGGGCGAAGACCCGATCGGCAAGATGATCGGAGACACCGATCTCTCACCGAAATCGATGAGGCAAATCGTCGGCGTTGTCGATGACATCCGTGAAGGGCAACTGGATCAGGAGATCAGGCCCGCAGTTTATTATCCCTTCCAACAAACCGCGGAAACGGAATTCTCTCTGGTCATCCGTACGGCACAAGACCCGCGATCGGTGCTTCCGGAGCTGGTCGCGGCGATCCATCAGATCGATCCCAACCTTGGGATCAGCAATGAAGTCACCATGGAGCAGAAGATCAGCGATTCGCAGACGGCCTACCTGCATCGCTCTTCAGCGTATCTAGTAGGAGGCTTTGCTGCTCTGGCATTGCTGCTGAGCGTGGTTGGACTGTACGGCGTCATTGCTTATTCAGTCAGCCAGAGAACACGCGAGATCGGCGTACGCATGGCGCTGGGGGCGCAGCGCAGTTCGGTCTACCGGCTCATATTACGGGAGGCGGGATGGCTCACTACTGTAGGCATTGCCGTGGGCCTGACCTGCTCGATTGCAGCGGCTACGCTCATGGGCAAACTGCTTTTTGGCGTTCACTC
>Ga0157376_10003417_pt1 | contig 10928 bp, 11 predicted proteins | sample M45metaG_FD_121801 | JGI IMG/M metagenome (GOLD analysis project Ga0157376, IMG submission 121801) | Miscanthus rhizosphere microbial communities from Kellogg Biological Station, Michigan, USA - M4-5 metaG | ecosystem: Host-associated > Plants > Roots > Rhizosphere > Soil | place: USA: Michigan... | reverse complement strand
TTGCCGAACGATCCCGAGCAGGATTATGGCGACTTCTTGGCGCGCGCTGCAATGAAGTCGCCATAATCCTGCTCGGGATCGTTCGGCAACGTGAGGTATCCGGGGAGCTGGTTCGACAAAAGGCCAAGGTCCGTCAGCCCTTGCACGTTCGAATGACCGCGCAACGCCTGGGTGCCGCCGCCGGCTTCGCCGATGTTGCCCATGAGCAGCTGCACCATGGCCCCGATACGCACATTCTGCGTGCCCACCGAGTGATGGCACCAGCCGAGCGCATACAACATGGTTGCCACCCGATTCGGGTTGGCGCAGGAGCTCAGCAGTTTGCAGGTCTCGAGGAACTTGTCCTTCGGCGAACCGCAGGCGCGCTCGACCATCTCAGGTGTATACGCGGCGTAATGCTTCTTCATCAAGTTGCCGACGCAACGCGGGTGGGTCAGTGTCGGATCACTCTTGACGAAACCGTCAGGTCCTTTCTCGTAGTCCCAGCTCGTCTTATCGTACCCGTTTTTGTTGGCGTCCCAGCCGGAGTAGAAACCGTCGGCGAAGGCAAAGTCCTCGCGGACGATGAAGGTGAAATCCGTGTAGTTCTTGACGTACTCGTGATTAATAAGATCGTTGTCGAGCAGGTACTTGATGACGCCGCCCAAGAAGATGATGTCGGTGCCCGAGCGGATCGGCACGTAGAGGTCTGCTACCGCCGCGGTGCGCGTGAAGCGCGGATCGACCACGATCAGCTTGGCATTATTGTGTTGCTTCGCTTCGATGACCCACTTGAAGCCGCAGGGATGCGCCTCGGCCGCATTGCCTCCCATTACCAGCACGACATCGGCGTTCTTGATGTCGACCCAGTGATTCGTCATCGCTCCACGGCCGTACGTCGGGGCAAGACCTGCCACCGTCGGGGCGTGTCACACACGAGCCTGGTTGTCGAATGCCACCATGCCGAGACTACGCACCACTTTCGCCGTCACGTAGCCGGCTTCGTTGCTGCTGGCAGAGGCCGCCAGCATGCCGGTCGTGGTCCAGCGATTCACGGTTTTACCGTCGGGTGTCTTGGCAATGAAGTTTTGGTCGCGGTCGGCCTTCAGCAGCTTCGCGATGCGATCCAAGGCATCGTCCCAGCTGATGCGCGTCCACTCCTTGGAGTTCGGCGCCCGATACTCCGGGAAGCGTAGACGGCTCTTACTGTTGACGAAATCCAGCAGCCCTGCGCCTTTCGGGCACAGCGTGCCGCGGTTGACCGGATGATCGGCGTCGCCCTCAATGTGATAAATCGAAGGGCGGGCGTTCTTCGCGCCGTCGCCCAGGCTGTACATGAGTACGCCGCAGGCAACCGAGCAGTAGGGGCAGGTGTTGCGAGTCTCGGTGGCCCGCGCCAGCTTGAACTGACGCACTTCCGCGAGCGCAACCTGTGGAGTAAAGCCGAGTGCCACCAGGCTCGAACCGGCAATGGCCGCGCCGGTGATCTTCATGAACTCGCGCCGTGTAACTTGCGCCATAGACCCTCCCCGCGAGAACCTTTTCAGAGTATAGAGCCGTGCTCGTTGTTGCGACAACCGCCAACATGGCGACCAGCCTGGCGCCGACGCTGTGGCCCCGTTGCCCGCAGGTCCGATTGCAAAAGGTCGACTAAATCATGCCAATTGGCGCGGCCTCCAGCGTTCAATTTGAACGTCTAGCCGGTTTTCGGCAGCCACAGCAGCGGATTGCTACGGGTGCGATGATAGCCCGCTTCGCCGAGCAGCAAATCAAGGGCCACGCTCGCAATGTCATCGGCCACCGGTTCAACGCCCGCGTCCTTTTCTTGGTAGAGGATTTTGCAATATCCGCGGCATTGCTCGCAGGTTTCCGCGCGCACCGCGGCAGCGCCCGCGTCGGCGATGGGACTATCCGCGGTGCTGCTTGCCACGGATTGATAGGCGATGTGCTTTCCGGGCGCGCCGCACTGCGTGCATTGCACGCGAACCATGTGCCACTCGGTCGCGCATAGTGCGCAGTGCAAGTAGCGATACCCGCTGTACGGTGGCTGCGCGCATACCGTGCTGGCCACCGGCAGCGTGCCGCAAAGCGGACAGATGCCTGGAATATCGAGTGTATTGACCTTGTCGGCTACGAAGCCGGCGGCGAGCGCGGCGCCGTGCACTTGCAGCGCCGCCATGATGAACAGCGCAGCACTTGCGTCGACGTCATCGCTCTTTGCGCCGAGTAACGACATCGCCTGTGTCTCGAGCCAGGCGGGCGTCGCCTCGCGGATCACGGCAATGCTTTGCGCGACACCGGCGGGGAAACCTGCGTGGGCTGCGATCTCGGTGCACAGGAACTCGAGCGTTTCTCGCCAAGGCTGCCGGGGTAACCAGACTGAGGCTTGAATCGGCGGCATGCCGTGTTCGCCCGACCGGGCAATCTCGGTCTCCGTGGGCAGCGCCAGGGTCAGTTTCAAAAGCGCTGCTTGCTGTGCATCCACCAACACGGCGAGGAACTGCATGTAGTCACCCAGTGACGCACCAACACTGAGTTGGCGCAGGCGCGCCGCCCGTTTTGCGAACACAAAGCCGCGCTCCGGCAATCGCACGCGCGGTATGGATCGCTGCGCGAGGGTCTCAATTTGGCCGGGTTCGAGGACATGTTGAGCCATAATCAATGGCCTCTCATGGGCCAGTCTCGTCGGCGTGGGTCAGTAATTGAGGGTTCGTCTGGCACGCCAGCACGAATTCGCGCACCTCGCGCGCGCGCCAAGGCGTGCCGGTACGCGACCCAAGCCTGATCGAGCGCATCGCGGCGCAAGTCGGCGGGCGCAAAGAGGAGGGCGCTCGGCAATTTAACCTTTCCATTGGGCACCAAGAGAAGCATCGCCTGGGGGCTCTCCGCCTGGGCATTTCCATCAAAATATCCCCAGGATAGGTCAAGAGTGCGACGCCTGTTTCCCGGGCATCAACGTGTTTCGACAGAGCAGCCACCGCCGGATCGCCACTCTCCACCGCCGCAGGCAATCTTATCCCAGCCTGTCGCGGCGCGTCCGATGCGCATCAGAAGGCCGGTGATGAACGCGCTGCAGCCCATGGATGCGGCCAAATTCGCAGGTCGCGACGATTCCCTGGCCGTTGAGGCTCGTGGGCGTAAAAACCAATGGCGGTTGCAACCCGCGTTGGACAAGCTTCGCGATGGCGGCGGCAGGCGCAGCGAAGCTCGTTGCCGGGGGTACGCCCTCGTGGTGGCGGCGGTGGCGTCGTCAACCGAAATTTGAAGGCATTGCACCTTGACCGGAACCTTCGCCGCTCCCGGTCCGATGGTGACCCCGCGCGTTCGCCCTTCCATGACGACGCCAACATGACTGACCGCCGGAGATGCCGCGGCACCCGCGGGCGGGCAATGGGCCGCCGGCGGAGCCGGCAGCGCGGTGGGGGATGTCAACGTCAAGACGCCCGTGGCCTCCGGCGCCGACAGCGCTGAAGCCGGCATACCAGGTGCGCAACCGGCAACGACAAGTGCATTCAAGGAGATGGGCTGACCCCAAGCAGCGGCCGTCGTGCCGTTACCCTAGTTTAGTGTAGTCGCGGCTATCGCCAGGCGATGTCGAAGGCTAGCTTTGCCGCGCCGGAGGCGCACACCGCTTTCCCAGCAGCTGGATCGATGCCGCCAAATGGGGCGCCGGTCACTATGTTGTAGGGCGCATAGTTGTTGGTGGGATCGGTCACCGAGAAATTCACGACGGAAGAAATCGCAGCTGGCACGCGACATTTCTGGGTCTGCGGCACCCCAAGGGCATCCAGCAGAGGTAGAGTTGCGCCCATCATGGCGCATTGCATCCGCGAGCCCGGCGAGATCGAAGTCCTCGCGCAGCGCGGCTATCGCAAGATTCTTAACCTGGGAAAGGAATCCCCGGACGGAGCCGGTGGCCGACTGTTTGGCCAGCGTGCACCTCAATTTCCTGCGCGGACAGACCGGCCATCAGCGCGCGAGTGGCGATCCGCTCTGGCAACCCGATGAGCACCGAGGTGCCGTTCGACCTCACCGCCGCGGTTACGGCCGACATCCCGTCGCTGGATCGGCTACTGAATGATGCCTCCTTCGCGGCTGTCCTTCGGCGCTACTCACGAACTCCAGTGACCGCGGCATTGCGCGAGGAGCTGGCGGCTTTGCGTCAGCAGGTTGTCCTCGGCGAGTTGCCCTGTGATGCGCTGGTTGCCGAGAAGATCGCGAGAGGTGTGGAGGCGCGATTGCAGCGGAACATGCGTCCACGGTTGCGGGCGGTATTCAATCTGACGGGCACGGTATTGCACACCAATCTCGGACGCGCTCTGTTGCCCGCCGAGGTGCAAGAGTCGATGGGGCGCCTCCTCGGCTCTCCGGTAAATCTAGAATACGATTTGATCAATGGCGGCCGCGGCGAGCGTGATGACCTGGTCGAGCCGATTTTGTGCGAGTTGACGGGCGCCGCGGCCGCGACGGTGGTCAATAACAACGCCGCGGCGGTGCTGCTGGTGCTGAACACGCTCGCCAATCGACGCGAGGTCGTGCTGTCGCGCGGCGAACTGGTCGAAATCGGTGGTACTTTCCGTATCCCCGATGTGATGCGCAGCGCCGGGTCGAAACTTGTCGAGATTGGCACGACCAATCGAACGCATGTGGCTGACTACACGGACTCTCTGAACGCGCGGACGGCGCTGCTGATGAAGGTCCACACGAGCAACTATGCGATCAGCGGATATACCGCATCCGTTGGGATCCACGAGCTTTCGGAACTGGGACGCGGGTATGGCTTGCCCTTGGTGGTTGACCTGGGCAGCGGCAGCCTCGTCGATCTGGCGCGGTGGGGACTGCCGAAAGAGCCGGTTGTACGCGAGGCGATCGCCGCCGGCGCCGATGTGGTGACATTCAGCGGCGACAAGCTGCTGGGAGGACCGCAGGCCGGTATTATCGTCGGGCGCGCTGACCTGATCGCCCGCATCAAGAAGAATCCGCTTAGACGGGCGCTGCGCGTGGGCAAACTCACGCTGGCGGCTCTGGAAGGGGTCTTAGCCTTGTACCGGGCACCGGAGTTGATGAAGGAGAAATTGACCGTACTTCGTCTGCTGACGCGTTCCGTGTCCGAGATCGAGAGCCAGGCCCGCCGTGTGGCCCCGGCGGTTCAGGCAGCATTTGGCGACGCGTTCACGGTTAAACCGACGCCGATGACATCGCAGGTAGGCAGCGGCGCGTTGCCAGCTGATCAATTGCCGAGCTTTGGATTGCGTGTGGAGCAATTGCGCGGAAAGGGTTCGAGTCTCCGTGGGCTCGAGGCCAGACTGCGTCAGTTGCCGCGGCCGGTCATCGGGCGTATCGCCGATCGGTCACTGTGGCTGGACCTGCGTTGCCTGGAGAGCGCTGATGAGATCGAGTTCACCGCGCAGTGGAGCGAGTTGGGCCGATGATCATTGGCACCGCCGGTCACATCGATCACGGCAAGACCAGCTTGGTGCGCGCCCTGACCGGCGTCGATACGGACCGACTCAAGGAAGAGAAAAAACGCGGCATCTCCATTGAGCTCGGATACGCGTACGTTCCCGTCGGCGGCGCTGAGACCCTGGGCTTCATCGATGTGCCCGGTCATGAACGTCTCGTGCACACCATGGTCGCCGGCGCCGGTGGAATCGATTTCGCGCTCCTCGTGATTGCAGCAGACGACGGGGTCATGCCGCAGACGCGTGAACACCTGTCCATCTTGGAGCTGCTGAGAGTGCGTCACGGCGCCGTAGCTCTCAGCAAGGTCGATCGAGTCGACGAAGCGCGATCTCTCGAGGTGGTGACGCAGATAAGGGCGGTGCTGTCCTCCACGGCGCTGCGCGAGGCGCCGGTGTTTAAATTGAATGCCAGCGCGCCCGAGGATCCCGGCGTAGCGGCGTTGCGTGCTCACTTGATGCAGGTCGCTGCCAGTTGGCCGATGCGTTCCGAAGAAGGCCTGTTTCGACTTGCGGTCGACCGGGTGTTCAGCCTGCCGGGTCGTGGAACCGTGGCAACCGGCACGGTGCTCGCGGGCCGCGTTCAGGTGGACGATACCCTCAGCGTGATGCCCGCCGGCACTCAGGTTCGGGTGCGTAGCATTCACGCGCAAAACCGCGACGCCGCAACCGGCCGGGCCGGCCAGCGCTGCGCACTGAATCTGGCCGGAATCGACAAGGCAGCACTGACACGCGGCGATTGGCTGGCGGACCCGCGCGCGTTTGTGCCCAGCACGCGGCTAGATGTGGAGCTACGCTGGCTCCCGGACAGCGCGGCCTTGTCGATGCGAGCGCCGCTGCACATACATCTGGGCACGGCGCATCGGGTCGCACGGGTGGTCATGCTGGAGACCAACAATCTAATCGGCGGCGGCAACGCACGCGTGCAACTCGTGTTCGATGCTCCGATCTGTGCCGCCACTGGCGATGTCTTCATCGCCCGCGATGCGCAGGCGCGCCACACTCTGGGCGGGGGTGTGATCATCGACCCCGCAGCGCCGGCACGCCGGCGGCGAAGCCGGCAACGACTAGTCTACCTTACTGCCATTCAACAACTGCTGCGCGGTGAGGGACTTGAGACGCTGCTGGAGAATTGCCCGCTTGGTGTTGATATGAGCGCGCTCATTCGGCTCACGGGCCGCTTACCGGAGCGCATCGCCTTGCCCGCTGGGGCGCGCATCATCGATCCTGATGGGCAGAGCATCGTCATTCTCGATTCGCATTGGCAAGCCTTGCGTCAAGGCGCGCTGGAGGCGCTGAGCGCATTCCACGGTCTGGAGGCCGGCGAACCGGGGATTGACCGGGGTCGGCTGCGTCGCATGACCGCGCCAACCATTCCGGATTCGGTTTGGCGGGTTCTCATCGATGAACTCGTCCGCGAGGGACGCATGCAGCAAAGCCAACACTGGCTGCACCTTCCGGAACATCGGGTCAGTTTGAACGAGCGGGAACGCGAATTGGGTCAAAAGCTGCAATCCGCCCTGGCGGCAGGACATTTTGATCCGCCATGGGTACGGGAGCTGGCGCTGGCGGCGCACGCCGCCGACGATGAAGTTCGAATCGTGTTGCGCAAATGCACGGTGCAGGGTGAGGTGTATCAGGTGGTGCGCGACCTGTTTTACCACCGCGATGCCATTCGCAAACTGGCTCGCGCATTGCGCGCGCTGGTCGAGCAACGGGGCTTCATCGAGGCCGCCGCGTATCGCGATTTGATTGGCGTGGGCAGGAAACGCGCCATTCAGGTTTTGGAGTTTTTCGATCGCGTTGGCTATACTCGCCGAACGCCCCGGGGACGAGTGCTGCGGGCCGACAGCAGTTGGCATGAAACGGACTTGGTGTAGCCGCGGCCGGCCGAACAACGAACGGAAGGCATGCGCATCCGGTGGTGCGGCCGGGCTTCAAACCCGGTGGGGGACGTCAAGCGTTCCCCGGTAGGTTCGACTCCTGCTACCTTCCGCCAATTCGAGATGCAAGGCTCTGTGAGCCTACAGGCTGTCTCAATGCCGACGACCAGATTGACCTCGCTGTCACATGGTGGCGGATGCGGCTGCAAGATCTCTCCCGGTGTGCTGGCGGAGCTGCTCAAGGGCTCGCTGCCGGGCAGCGGCTATCCGGATTTGCTGGTCGGCACGGAGACCGCCGATGACGCTGCGGTGTACCGGTTGAACGATCGTCAGGCGATTGTGGCCACGACCGACTTTTTTATGCCCATCGTCGATGATTCTTTTGACTTCGGCCGCATCGCCGCAACGAATGCGCTGTCGGATATTTATGCGATGGGCGGCCGACCCTTGTTTGCACTGGCCATCGTCGGCATGCCCATCAACACGCTCGCCCACGATTGTATCCGCGACATCTTGCGTGGCGGCGAGTTCATGTGCGCACAAGCCGGTATTCCTATCGCGGGGGGTCACAGTATCGACTCGGTGGAGCCCATCTATGGTCTCAGCGTCACTGGGGTGGTCGACCCGGAAAAAGTGAAGCGCAACAGTAGCGCGCAAATCGGCGATGTGTTGCTGTTGGGCAAACCCCTGGGCGTGGGCATTTTTTCGGCGGCGTTTAAAAAGAATCAGCTGGACCAAGAAGCCTATCGCGCGATGATCGAGACAACGACGCAATTGAATCTGCCGGGTATGGATCTCGCCGATCTCTCGGCGGTTCACGCCGTCACCGATGTGACCGGCTTTGGTCTGTTGGGTCACCTACTCGAAATATGCCGCGGCAGTGGCGTGGCCGCACGGATCGAAATTTCCAAGGTGCCATTGCTGCCCGGCGTGCTGCCGCTGGCGGAATCCGGCGTGGCCACGGGAGCTTCTGTCCGGAATTGGCAGTCATACGGCACGGAGGTGCGGGCCGCAAACCTAGAGCCGGCAATGCAGGCAATTCTTACCGATCCGCAGACCTCCGGCGGTTTGTTGGTGGCTTGCGACGAGCAAGCGCTGGCCGAGGTGCAGGATATTTTCCTACGCCGCGGGTTCGCACACGCGTCGGTCATCGGTCGCATCAATGCCGGTAGGCCTGAGATTTTTGTGGAGTAAAACGGACGTGCACGCTGCCCGAATTTATGACAGGACGCTCACGCTCGGCTCCCGGATCACCCTTCTCATGCTGATCGCGATCGCCGGTCTTTTCTACGTAAAATGGATGCCCTACTACCACAAGGGTCTCTTGGCCGCCAGTAACCATTCAATCGGCAAATCGATTTTGATGGGCACCGCAGCGCAAGTGCCGTCAGCCTCCTGGCACTCGGCGCTGGATTATGGGCTGGCGTATTGGAAGGCCATTTGGCAGGCAATGATCCTCGGTCTTTTATTGGGTTCCGCGATCCAGGAGTTTGCGCCTCGCGCTTGGATTGCGCGCCGGTTGGGACGCAGCGATTTCCGCAGCGTTACCCTGGGCGGGCTGTTGGCGATGCCCGCTATGATGTGCACGTGTTGTGCTGCCCCGGTAGTGATCGGGCTGCGTCGGGCGAACACATCTGCGGCCGCGGCGGTCGCTTTCTGGCTTGGCAATACCGTGCTCAATCCCGCAGCATTGGTCTTTATGGGATTCGTGTTGGGATGGAAATGGGCTGGCCTTCGTCTGGCCGTGGGTATTCCGCTGGTCTTTGGCACCGGATATCTCATCAACTACTTGGCGCGGTCCGGGGATATCGCCTTGCTGCGGAAGCAATTGAGCCAGGCGGTCGCCGAATCAGAATCTCGGACTCCCTCGATTAGGGGCTGGCTCAAGCGTTTTGCCACGTTGGCGCTGGGTTTAATTCCAGAATATCTGATCTTGGTGCTGCTGCTCGGTGCCGCCCGGGCATGGCTGTTCCCGACGGTTGGACCGACGGTCGACAACGAACTGCAGTGGATCGTGCTGATGGCCGCGGCCGGACTGCTGTTTGTCATCCCTACGGCAGGGGAAGTTCCTATTGTCCAAGCCATGTTGGCGCTGGGCGTCGGCGCCGGGCCGGCGGCGGCACTCATGATGACGCTGCCTCCAGTTAGCCTCCCATCGCTGGTGATGACGCGATCGGTTTTCACTGCACGACTGTTGGCGGTCGTCTGTGTCGTGGTATTCGTTACCGGAGTGATCGCCGGGCTTATCGCAATTCGACTTCACTTCTAGACGACGTTTGAATGGCTTTGCCTGTAATTGCAGAATTCGGTGCCCATTCAGGCTGTTGATTCACTGACTTGCTGATCGCGTTTTTCGACGCGGTGTGGTGCGTCCTTCAGTCGTCTCGCCGCCTTGAAGTGGCGCACAGGTGTCATCGTGATAAGAAGAGTTGGTGGGACGCTTCCCTTTGATTGCGAGCGGGTGTTTGACCTCGCAGCGGACATTGAATGTTATCCCCAATACTTGGCGGGCTGGGTTTCGGCGCGAATTCAGAAACGCGAGTCCAACCTCTGCTATGTCGAGCAAGTCGTGGGATTCGGTCCGGTCCGCCTTCAGTTCGCTTCGATTGCAGCATTACACCGTCCGGAGCGCATCGATGTGACATCGACCGACGCGTTGTTCCGGCACTTCAGTCTTTCCTGGCTGATCCTTCCCGCGCGCCCATTCGGCTCATGCATCGGCGTTGCGATTGAGATCGAGATGAAGTCCCGCCTACTTCAGCGGATTGTGAACCAAATCGTGCCGGGTGCCGTGGACGACATCGTTGCTGCCTTCGAAGCGCGCGCGCACCGCATGTATGCAGGATGCTCGGACCAATCACCGGGAATTGATATCAGATGAACGTGTTGGGGGAGGTTGGCAGCGAGCATGGCGGTCCAGCCGAGTGCATGAATGCTAAGAGCAAAGGGCCGATTTATAGACCCACGCAGCATCCCGCCAACCCCTTGGTTCGCTCAGCGGGGGGCAGTGACGAGGAAGGAGCAGCGGGCTCACCGTCGGGAGTTAGTAACTTTAAATACGATTAAGAGCAATACATCAAACTTTGAGGTAATTGATATCAATACGCGCAAGGGACGGATTGTTCGGCGCTGGCCGCGAATCGCTTGCTGCGTTCACGACCGTCTGCGCGAGACCCGGAACGCGGTCGGGCCTCGCATAGGATTCTTTTAAGAATTGGCTCCCCGGGACGGAACGGAAATCAGATAGAAGAGCACTGCAATTTGTGCAGTTTCCGACACTTGGAATCGATACCCCCAAACACCCTCTTGTTAGAGTTGGTGGCTGCTGCCGGACGTTGTCGGATCTGCGAGGGTGCGAGGATTCTCATGCGTCCCGCTCTGTAGCGTCAGGTTAACACGCTCTCTGCAGTGCTTGAGCGAGACTAGTTGACGAGATTGTTCTCCGGAAAACGCACGTTCGCGGCGCGCTAGAAGGCGTACCGCAAATGCGGCTTAACCGCTGCCAAGCTCGTGGAGAAGCCCGCCGCACGAAAGCACGCGTTCCCGCCGCCCCTGGCAGTCGCGGCACCAGCACCTCGAGTCACTACCGGCGGATCATTTTGGCATG
>Ga0157376_10003416_pt1 | contig 10928 bp, 8 predicted proteins | sample M45metaG_FD_121801 | JGI IMG/M metagenome (GOLD analysis project Ga0157376, IMG submission 121801) | Miscanthus rhizosphere microbial communities from Kellogg Biological Station, Michigan, USA - M4-5 metaG | ecosystem: Host-associated > Plants > Roots > Rhizosphere > Soil | place: USA: Michigan... | reverse complement strand
CTGTTTAGCCATTTTTGGCGATTCGGTAACCACGGATCATATTTCTCCAGCTGGGGCCTTTTCGACAGACTCTCCAGCTGGCAAATATCTTTTATCTTTAGGGGTCAAACAAGAAGCCTTTAATAGCTATGGTAGTCGTAGAGGCAATCACAATGTGATGATGCGTGGCACTTTTGCCAACGTGCGCATTAAAAATATCATGGCAGAGGGGAAAGAAGGAGGCTTTACTAAGTTGATGCCAGAGGGAACACTTTTGCCTATTTTTGAAGCAGCAGAAATCTATGCTCAAAAAAAACAGCCCCTGATTATTTTTGGAGGTAAAGATTATGGTATGGGTAGCTCTAGAGATTGGGCGGCAAAAGGCACTGCCTTATTAGGAGTCAAAGTAGTCATTACTCAAAGTTTTGAGCGTATTCATCGCAGTAATCTCATTGGGATGGGGGTTCTGCCCCTTACCTTTAAAGAGGGAGATAGCTGCGATAGCTTAGAGATAAAAGGAGATGAAACCTTTTCTCTATTAGGTGTAGAGAAAGAGTTGGCTACAGGTCAATTAATTACTTTAAAAATAGATTCTCAGGGAAAAAGTAGAGAGATCCAAGTCAAAGTTCGTCTGGATACTCCTATTGAGATAGAGTATTATCGCCATGGAGGGATTATGCAGTATGTGCTCCGGCATTTTTTAAGATAGATCTCACCTTACGTAAGGTGAGATAGATCTCTAACGCTGCTTGGCTAAGCGCTCAAGAGAGGCGATCATGTACAGGGGAATCGAGAGAACCGCCTTATAAAGCGAGAGGGGATGTTCTGAAATACGCACTCCTATCCCTCCTTTTTTTTCTTTTATAAATTCTTGCATGGAACGAAGGGAACCGGTGGCTCCCGCCTTGACTTCTACAGGAATGATATCAGACCCTACTGAAATAACGTAATCTACTTCTGCCTGTCCACCATCACCTCTTTCCCAGAAAAGTAAAGGAGTGTTTTGATAAGGAGCCTCATAGGCAAGAAGCTCTTGTCCTACAAATTGCTCAGCAATCATTCCCGAATTGATCTGTAAAATATCGGAGTCAAAGAAATGAGTGGCATCCACTTTGGTTGTCGTTTGAAGTAGCCCAACATCAAGATAAAGGAGTTTATAGCGATCCTCTTTCATATGCGCATGAAGTGGAAGACCTGCAGCTGTTGTGGCAAAAACACGTTGAAGCAATCCTGCGTGGCATAAAAGTTCAAGTGCTGGTTTTAATTCACGAGCTCTTGTCTCCTCGTCAATTCTTTTAAATTTTAATATCTGAGAAACAAGAGTAGGCGCTTTTTGAAAAACAGTGCGAAGGTATTTGTGTTGAGTCTGTTTAGCATATTTTCCAAAATCGCTTTCATAAGCTTGTAAGATGCGGTGATGAACCCGTTGGGTTTCAAGAAGAGATTCTTCTTTAAGGCTTTCTTTTACGGCAGCTGGCATGCCACCAATAAACAAATAACGGCTTACCCACTTTAATAGCTCTTGGTGTTCTAAGGGACTTGGTGGGTTGTGCAAGTCAAATAGCGCCAGTCTCTCAGCGATAAATGGACAGGCAGCTTCTAGGTATTCCATAAAAGAGAGAGGTTTTAAGTAAAGAAACTCGACACGACCCACTGGAAAGCTAAAGTCTTCTTCTCTAAGCAGGAACTCTAGTAACGATCCTGCCGCGATGACATGGAGTTCAGGCATTTTTTCTTTAAAATATCTAAGAGCGGATAATGCTTCTTTACACGCTTGAATTTCATCCAAGAACAGAAGAGAGTGACCAGCTTTGATGGGTTTGCGAAGAGCAAATTCAAGACGAGTTAAAATTTCTTTAGGATCTAGCGAAGAAAAAGCCCCTTTCAATTCCGGGCGACTTTCGAAATCGACAACGGCAATATCTTTAAAATGGGTTCTGCCAAACTCTTCAACTAGATGGCTTTTTCCGACTTGACGGGCTCCTCTTAGAAGAATAGGAAGATGTTCCTCTTTTTCTTTCCATGCTATTAATTCTTTTTCGAGATATCTCTTCATGGTTATAACTCCTCCCTAAAAGTACCCTATTTGGGTTATTTTTGATACCAATTTGAGCCAGTTTTTTTTATCCTATTGAAAATCAATGACCAAGGAAATATACGTTAGGCTATTAATTAATAACATATAAATATTTATTAATATTTTTAATCTTTGATGAGGATAGTTATAGATAATTTATAGACACAAACTAACTGTTTCTATATGATGATATTTCTAAAACATTTGATGAGAGAAGATAAGATAAAAAATGGTTAATTCACTTTTTCCGGTTATTCAGGGTTTAGGGTATGGCCTCGGATTAACTGAAAATAAAAGATTAGAAAATTCGGTCAGGGCCGGTGGAAATAACTACTTTACAGCGCTGCTCCAGATGGTGCAAGGAGTTAAAGTAGTACATTTTGCTAACAAAGCTAGCCAAGCTGCAGGCTTTCCTGTCTTTTCTTGGGCTAGGTCCGTTATCTGCTTCACTCCTGTTCTCTTGGCTGTTTTAAAAGATAGCACTCTTCTTCCAGAGACAATTCGACCCATTGTAATCTTTTGTCAGAACCATCTCAGCACCGTTTATCAAATAGCGGCTATTGTATCTTCTGTCTCTCTTCTATTTTTTGGACAAACTGCTTTTGCTATTTCCTCCTTATCTATTTTAGGAATCGGAATTATGGACCGAAATGGGTGGTTGCCTCTTGCATGTAGACAATTTCTCCATCAATACACCCTACCATTACTCATTCTAACAAGTTTTATTTCTGGAAGAGTGTTTGATCAGGTATATGTGGTCATGAATATTCTTTTATTGTGTGCAGATAGATACGTTTCTCGAAGAGGTACTCTATCTGAAGATTTTACTTTTCAAGAAAATCTAACCCCTCAGAAAGCATTGGATTTTCTTAACAACAGGCTCAGCGTTAGAATTAATAAAAAATTCATTAACTACAATCCATTTCCACCAGTTCCTGATACTGACATCCAGTTTTTTATTGAAAAATTTGATCAAATCAACTGGCAAAAGCATATTCACACTTTACGTAAAAAATTAAGGGGTGATGCCCGTTTTGTGGACCGACACAGAGATCCAGATCGGAAAAGTGATGAGGAAATCATTAGTATCGCAAGAGCTTCTCTTCAGAGCTTTATTAGTGCCATTAAGGAGCGCCGTGTGCTTGCAGGAGAGCCTAAGGACTATGAGAAGCTACATAACTATCTCAAAATTATTGCGAAATATCTTGAAGGTCAAAAAGATGAGATAATCGGAACCGATATTATTTTCCGCCTTGCAGTAGAAGGGGCAGAGTATTGTGGGCCTGGGCAATTTGAAATGGCTGAAAGTCTCTATGCACAAATAATCGGTGACAATCCAGGCATTCCATTTAGAGATAAGATCACTTATTGTTTACAAGATGAACGCAACGCCTGGACGCAGAAACTTTATACTCAAAAAATGGCTCAAAATCCTTCAATGTCCCTAATGGGATCAATTCTCGACTGGCACGATGTACATACTTATAACTATATTATAAATCTTTATGGCGATGAATTGGGTCTGCGAAAAGCTGGTGCTGATAATGATGATGCAGCACTTGTTGACCCTCTTAGTAAATGCATAATGTTCTATGTTCTAGGAAGCAAAATCCACAGAACGTTTTGGGATGAGCATACTGCAGAGGATCATGCGCGGATATTAATCGACTCTATAGGTACTCACAAACTTCCCAAGCCTGAAGTCTACGATTTTTGGCAAGATTGGATTGCAAGACAAGAGATAGATGAATCAGAGAAAGAAGAGCTCCTAGATGAATTAGCTGACAGTAGTCTTTATAATAGGCCAATTGAGATGGATGGAAAGCTTACATCTGAATTTGTCACTCTTATGCTTTTAGACATGGGTATTATAGAAGTAGTCCCTGGAACTCTTCCAGATGATAATCCGCTTTCCTCTCTCCGACCGGTGAGGGTCTGATAGATCTATCACTCTATCAACTTCCTATGAATCAGCAGGTTATGAAATGAGGTGATGACGTAATTTCATGTCATTATAAACATGACTCATTTTTGTGTCAATTTTGTATTGACTCAAAAATGAGTCATTACTTATATTAGAAGAAAAGGTGAGTTGCTATGTATGAGTCTTGTTGTAAATGTTTTGGAAAATTAGCTCTTAAAGATTCATGGTACGGATTACATCAACGCTGTTTTAAAGATTGGTTTAATTTACAAGACGTAGGTCATTTTTTAGATCTTGTTGCTCGGTCTCAGTCTCAAGCTCCTCAAGAAAATCAGATGGCAAACATCAGCTTCTTTCAGGCAGACGGACTGAGCAAGAAAGATTTGTATATCTCACTTTAGCTGATAGTTTGATTGGAAATCATGATAGACATGGTCGTAATTTAGGTTTTATTCAGTCAACTAAAGGAATGGAATTAGCTCCTTTTTATGATAACCCTTCAGCATTAGGGCTAGAAGAGCATGCTATGTTAGGAGCGGACCTACAACCGCGAGGTTCAATTTATACTAAGGAAACAGATAAACCTACGATGAAGGATTATGTTCGGGAATGGAAACGTTTAGGTTTTGGTGACATTGTGGATCGCTTCCGAAAACAGCATTCCTTGGCAAAACTTCAGAATTTGGTAGAAAACAGTTATATAAGTGAAAAAAGGCAAAAGGCTCTGTTGCGACTCATTGTTAAACGAAATGAGGAATTATGCGAAGTTTAAAAATCATTGGCGTGAATATATTTTTAGAAAAACGCAGAACTAGACTACATGTGGGCATATTAAAGCAAGAGAATGCAAAACTAGTTTTTACATATGATGAAAACTACTTTAAAGCGAAAAATATCATCCCTCTGGGTCCTGAATTTTCGCTAACTCAAAGAGAATTCTCATCAGAAAAGCTTTTTCCATCACTTGAAGATCGTCTTCCCTCACCTCAAAATCCAGCTTATCCTGAATATTGTTTAGCAATGGGAATCGATCTTAAAGAACGAAATCCTATTATTCTTTTGTCTACAATCGGTAGAAAGGGGCCTTCCTCATTTATTTTTTATCCTATTTTTGAACGGACAGTAACTGCTAAAGATGTAATTGAGTTTAGAGAATCACTAGGCTTAACTACTCGCGAATTTTCAGCCTGAATATTCTCCCAACATCGGGGGTACCATTCTCCTAACATCGGGGGACTGATTCTCCTAACATCCGGGGTGCTATTCTCCTAGCATCGGGGTATAAATTAGACTTTAATTTATACATATTAGCAATTTTTTTCTTTATATTACTTTCTCAAAATCTTTTTTAATTTGAAATTAATTACCTAGCAACAAACTATGCTACAATTAACTCTTTATTTTTAATTAATTTAAAAATGGGGTTGGTTATGAAGAGGATAAACATGAGAAAAATCAGAGAAGTATGTCGATTAAAGTTTGATCTAAAATTATCAAACTCAAAAATCGCCGCAGCAGTTGGTATTGGTGAAACCACCGTAGATGCATATCTTGGCAGGGCAAAAAGAAGAGGAGTGATGTGGCCACTGCCCAGCGATATGGATGATGAACAATTGGAGAAGGCTCTTTATCCACAGATAGAAGAGCCTCCTGAGGGATACCTTTTACCCGATTTTGAGCATATCCACAAGCAGCTCACAATACGAGGGGTCACGTTACAATTATTATGGGAAGAGTATACAGCTCATCAGGTCGGCTATGCTTATAGTCAATTCTGCAAGCTATATCGCAAATGGAGAAAAGGTGGTGAGACGTGGATGCTGCAAACTCATAAAGCCGGTGTTAATACATTCATTGATTATGCAGGTGACACCGTTACTATTTTCGATTCAAAAACAGGATTCCCCGCTTTTGATGCTCAAGTATTCGTATCTGCTTTGGGAGCGAGTTCTTATCTATTTGCTGAAGCCACAGAAAGTCAAGCAGGAAGAGACTGGATTGGATCTCATAAGCACATGAATGTGTTCTATGACGGCGTCACAGAGTGTTGGGTGCCAGACAATCTTAAGACTGGCGTTACCCATGCCGATCGTTATGAACCAGAAATAAATCGTAGCTATTTGGACCTAGCCCAGCATTGTGGAACAAGCATTGTCCCAGCTCGAGTAAGAAAACCTCAAGACAAGTCTAAAGCAGAGGGAGCCGTATATTTAGTGGAAACACAAATATTGGCTCGCTTGCGAGATCGCAAATTTTTTAGCTTAGAAGAATTAAATACAGCGATTAGAGAACTTCTCACCCAAGTTAACAAGAAACCCTTTCAAAAAATGCCTGGGTCTTCTCGATATTCCCTATACCTAGAGTTGGATAAACCGGCTCTACGACCCCTTCCGAAAACTCCCTTTGAATTGTTTCATTGGGGGAGCATGACAGTCAATCCCAGTTATCACATTACGATTGAACAGGTTCCCTATAGCGTTCCCTATACTTTTGTGAACAAAACCATAGACTTTCGATACAATGAACGAACGGTGGAGTTGTTTTTCAAGGGGAAACCCATCGCTATACATTTACGAAGCTTTGAAAGAAGCGTCGCTGTCACCAATAACCATCACCGTCCTCCAAAGCATCAATATCAAGCTGCCTGTACGCCTGCAGAGATTAGGAAACAGGCTCAAAATATTGGTGAGCCCGCCTTGGCGTGGATAGAGAGAGTTTTAGAAGATTCCTCTTTGCACATTAAAGCCCGTATCAACAGAACTTTGGGAGTCGTTAGTCTTGTCAAACAGTATCCAAAAGAGCGTCTTAACGCAGCTTGCTCAAGGGGTCTTTATTACGGGAATTTTACTAGAAGAGGTCTGCTGGACATGCTCGAAAGAGAGCTCGATAAACAACCATTACCAAAACAAGAAATAATAAAACCACTGCCCCAAGAACATTGTAATGTTCGCGGAGCCCTGTATTACGCATAAGGAGATAAAAAATGATAATTCATCCAGTTCTAGAAAGTCTAAAACAACTACGCCTCAAAGGTTTTGTGGAAGCATTAGAAAACCAGTTAAAGAACCCTGAAAGCAAACAGCTCCTCTTCGAGGAGCGTCTAGCCCTGTTGACCGATCATGAAATAGCTCTTCGGGAGAATAAACAGCTGCAGAATCGATTAAAAAAGGCAAAATTCAAACAGCAAGCTTGTTTGCAGGACGTTATTTATGAGCCGTCCAGAAAACTGGACAGATCTCTGATCATGTCACTTGACAATTGTGATTGGATAACAAAACACCGAAACATACTGATTACCGGTGCCACAGGCACCGGTAAGTCTTATGTGGCGGAAGCTATCGCCCATAATGCTTGCTTGAAAGGATTTAAGGTATTGCGGGTTCAATGCCCGCGTATTTTCCAGCAGCTAATAGCTGCAAAAGCAGATGGTAGCTACCTCAAAATGCAAGCTGAGATGGCCAAAGCAGATCTATTGTTAATCGATGATTTGGGTATTTCGCCTCTTACCGATGAGAATCGAAGAGATTTTCTTGGGGTCATAGATGATAGGTGCAAAAGCCGACCGACAATTATTACCAGTCAACTGGCTGTGAAGGATTGGCACGAGGCAATCGGCGATGCGACTCTCGCCGATGCCATTTTGGATCGTCTGATTCACAATGCTTATCGCATCTGTCTGGAAGGGGAATCTATGAGGAAAAAACTATCGGTTATGGCAGAAAAAGAAAAGGAACAATAATAAAAAAATATAAAGCTTTAAAAAGTGCCATAGATCGATTTAACTAAAAGTGTTCCCCGACCCTCCTCTATGGAGGGTCGGTTTTTCTTCTGAGGTTGTCTAGTGAGTAACCTGGGCTGTTCACAGCTTGTTCATATCGTTCACAAAAGGCTTTAGGAGGTAGAGGTTTACATCTTCCTTTTGCGAACAATCTGAACAACCTGCAAACAGTCGCCAGGCTCGGTATTGGCAAGTTCATAAGCAGGACTATGAGAGCAAAAGCTTATTTCCTCTGCTTATGAACTTGCCAACACTCTGTGCCTGGGGGAAGAGGAAGAAGAATATTAGCTTTCCTTTGTTAAGGAGCAAATTCCATGTCTCTACATTGACATATCAAGCAGTTTTCCAGAGGCTTTTGCTAAAAAGATAATCATCAATTGCTTTCAATATGATGCCCTGAAATAATGAGCCCCCTATTAGCTCATCACAAGATCTAATAGAAAAAAGTGGAAAAAGTAAGAAGTTTAAAGAAAGTAATTGCAGGGCTTCAGCTGGTTGTAATGTAAAATATTTACAACACCCCGATGCTGGAGAATTGGGCCCCCGATGTTAGGAGAATGACGCCCCAGATGCGTCGGAATACTCACAGCCATTTTTGAGTTTTCACAATCATCATTAAATGCGTTAGAAAGAAATCGCATTTTAGGAAGCGAAATTTTAAAGCGTTTAGAGATTATTCTTAATTTTCCTGAGGTTGCTTTAGACTTATTGCTTGTCAATGGGGGGCATTTGATTCATGAAAAATGGGTTAGAGCAAGCAATAAGCTAAAAGAACAACAAAAGGTGTTAGGATGAAGAAAAATCCTTATGGCCAGTTGAAATAAAAGATGGCTAGATTAGACGCTTACTAATTAGACCTCTTTCGAAACCTAAGACTCCTAATGTCATCCATCTTTATTCCAAAATATTTTCTAGGGCATTCGATTCGCAACTGAGCACAAAAGCAATAGGTAAGTATTCATATGTTTTAATAAGACCATGCAAATAAGTATGATATTCTTCGATTTTATAAATGTCTTTTGGAGGAGTGGTTAACCCTAAGAAAATCATATCAGCATTTTTAGAAAACTCTTTGACTAAATTTTCTATGTTTTCAGATTCATTAGGTGAAACAAATACTTCTATGTCGATTGGTAGTCGTTTTTCAAAACGGATTTGTGTGAGTTCTTCCAATTTCTTCTTACGGTCGAGCTCGTCATAAACAATTGCCTTTATACACAAACGGCTGCGTTTCCTGGTTCGCTCCGTTTGAAGCATATAACCAAGTACTAACATTAGATCAGAATTACTTTTAGAGTTAGTATCCCACCAGATATGGATGTTATCACTAGCAAAGTCCCCTAATTTTTCAGACTTATTCAGAATGACAATATTTTTATGCTGTGTATAGGCAAAACACAACATTTTTATAAAGTCTGTAGAATCTATTTTCTTTTTAAAGCCTCCAAAAATGACTGTATTGGGTGTAAGGGATCCAAATCCGTAATGGTTGATCATATCTTGGATGCCGATCGTTACCGTTTGTGCCTCTTTAACTTGGACCAAGGTTTGTATTTTTTCTTGTTTAAAGCGATGCGATAAAGCATCCATCAATTGGTTGAGTTCTACTCTTGAAAATGCACCTATAGATACGAAAGAGGCTGTTGTTAAAAAACCTTTGCCCTGACAAATTCCTTGAGCAAATTTCATTAAGGAAGTTGTATGCGCATCTTCGACATCAGCAAAGACCAAAAAATGAGGACGCCATGATTTAGAAGGCCCTGTATCATAAGCTAATCGATAGACTGCCAATCTCGAAAAAAACAAGAGCAGGCCATCAAGAATATCTATCATTTTGGATTCGAGGTTTCTACCCTTAATAAAAAAGAAAAGAGCCGTTATCAAGAATATGGCTAACAAAGCAGCTCCTGAGTCAATCATGAACATAGCCATGAGACAAACAAGGGCGCCTCCTAAAGAGATTATCCAATGTACACGGAAGCGCGGCCTCCAGCTAGGATTTGCCATTAATGTTTCCATTCCTGCTGATAAGTTGAGAACGCAATAACTTATTAAAGAAACCATTGTTAATAATGGAGCGAGGACGTTGATGCTACCAAAGTAAGTTCCAATAAACGCAATTAAACAAGTTGCTAATGTTGCTACTTTGGGTTCCTTCATCGGCCCATATGTTTTTGCAAAAATCTTTGGGGCTATTCCGTCTTCAGCGATTGCCTGTAAAGTTCTAGGTGCTGCTAAAAGGCCTCCTAAAGCACTGGAAAGAGTCGCTCCCCAAATACCTACAATGATGAGAGAGGGGATGCTTGCAATGTTCTGCATAATTAAAGGATCGTCTACTAATCTATCCAAGGAAACCTTAGAAACCAAAAAAACAGAAATTCCCGCATAAATAGCGAAAGCGCTAAGGATGGCACTTATAGTACCAATTGGAAGGGAGCGTCCTGGATTTTTTAAGTCTCCTGAAAGAGAAACACTAGACTCCATCCCCGTCATAGCTGGGAAAAAAATTGCGAAGACTCCCCAAAATCCCAAAGAAACAGGAATAGATGGAATAAAGTTATCCGGATTGATAGGAGCGACTTCACTCCCTGTAAACAACGAAATTAGAGAGGCAATAATCGCAATGAATATTCCTACCTGAACTTTCAGAGCGCTCCGTACGGAAGTGTAGGCTAAAATTGTCAATAGCGCTAAGGTGCTGAAGCTAATATTAAAAATTGACCAAGATGGGTTAAGATCATGAAGAGATTCGGCAAAGCCAATACAGCAGAAAGCAACTGTGAGAGATTGCCTAAAAAATAACGTGATTCCAATAGATGCTCCAACATCTACTCCCAAGGATCGGGAAAGCATATAGTAAATACCTCCTTTCCCTACTTCAGTATTGGTGGCGATTGATGACATCGAAAGAGTAGTAATTAATGCTATTGAAGCTGCTAGTGTAATGATTGTGAGGGCACTGGCGAGTCCCCCAATACCTACGACCCACCCTAGCCTCAAAAAAATGATAACTCCAAATAGCATTAAAATACATGGGACGTAAACTCCTAAAAAAGTCCCAAATTTTTGCTCCTTTTTGGACTCACAAGGATTTGGTCCTTCATTAACAGTGAATTTTTTTTCGTTGTTTATTGATGTTGTTACACCCATTATATTCCTAATGTAAAAAT
>Ga0157376_10003413_pt1 | contig 10929 bp, 3 predicted proteins | sample M45metaG_FD_121801 | JGI IMG/M metagenome (GOLD analysis project Ga0157376, IMG submission 121801) | Miscanthus rhizosphere microbial communities from Kellogg Biological Station, Michigan, USA - M4-5 metaG | ecosystem: Host-associated > Plants > Roots > Rhizosphere > Soil | place: USA: Michigan... | reverse complement strand
GTCGATGAATCCGCTGTACATCAATTCATTTGTTTCACTAGAACAATAGACCATCAGGAAGCTTCGTGTTCAGCGACAGCTTTCCCTCTTCATCTGTGCGTACAATTCGCTTTTCTGCATTCCATACTAATTTGCGCAGCAGAGCTGCCTGTTTCTGTTTGGAGGCTTCATAGTCGGCATATTTTGTGCAACGGCTTCTTTCATCACCTGATGAATATGCAGGCGGAGTTCGCAAATAATCCGCCTGCATATTTATTGTGTTTCAATTAAAAAGCCAGACGTGCGCCGATTTGCAGGTTACGAGGTTGACCACTACTTGTAATCTGGCCAAAAGTACCATCTGTCACAGAGCCATCTGGTGTACCAAGATTGCGATTATTGAAAGTATTGAAGGCTTCGAAGCGTAATTCAAAGCTCACGCCTTCTCCGAAGTGCTGTTTGCGGTTGAGGCTCATGTCCCAGTTCCCATAGGCTGGGCCACGAAGGTCTGGCTCGTTACGACTCCCGGTTCCAGTGGTGTACGGTGCAGGAATTGCATAGGCAGAGGTATCAAACCACTTATCCGGATTTTGGGTTCCGCTTTTCAGGTGCGGATCATGCAGCCTGTTAGCAACAGCTCCGATGCCCGGCAGATTCGTATTATTCGGAACAGTAATGACCACAGGAAGGCCGGAACCATAAGTGGTCACGCCACTCCATTGCCAGTTACCGATGATATGGCTAACAACACCGCTTCCTAATACGCGATGTCCTCGCCCAAAAGGTAGCTGGTAGATATAATTCACAATCAGGTAGTTAGGACGATCATATTCTGCTACAGCTCGCGAAAGTCCTAAGTTAGTTGGATCGATGATCGCTCCACTACGTCCAGCATAGCGCTCCGGCACATCATTGATTCCCTTGCTGAAGGTATAAGACGCCTGCAGAAAGAGTCCATGCGCATCGTCACGATGCTGTAACTGCATGGTGAAAGCATCGTAATAGGAATCACCAACCGGATCGTGGTACCAGCTCACTCCCGTATATTGTGAGAATGGACGAAGCAGCTGACTGTATGCAACCGTCGGCGCGCCCAGCGCACCCTGCAATTGTCCCGCAAAAGGGTTCGCCACCTGCTGTGTAAGCTTAGAACCCATACTTAGATCGGTAATAGGTGTGGAGTTACGATCCAGGTTGTACCAGATATGCTCTCCTCGTGACCCCGCATAAGCGGCAGTAAGTACCGTACCGCTGGAGAGCGAACGCTGTATGCTCAGGTTCCAGTCCTGATGGTTCGGCAAGGTACCGGGGCGAAATGGGGCACCGATTCCCTGTCCTACAAGCGAACTGGCTGGCGCCGGATAAGGAAGATATCCAGCCACAAATGGATTGGAGAGAGTTGCTTCTGCTGGAGGAGTATTCGGAGCTGCTGGCGGTGGCCCGGTGTATACATTCGTGCTTACCTGGTATCCAGTGCCAGCCACATTGCCATCGCTATTCGTAACCCAGAAGAGACCATATCCAGCACGAACTGCGGTCTTGTCTCCAAGTTTGTAAGCAAGTCCGATGCGTGGAGCGAAATTCGTGTAATCCGTATCGTTTTCCGCTCTTGGATTTCCATTCACACCCGCAAACTGCACCACTCCCGGACGGCTCGTGACTGGATCGGGAGTGGTCGGATCGAACCATGTCAGCTTGTTGTATCTATCCGTCCATCCGGTAAGAACGTCATAGCGAAGACCGAGATTCAGCGTGAGATTGTTTGTAACTTTGTAATCGTCGTTCACATATGCGTCGATATTTTTCTGGGATGAAGTTGCCGACGCATCTTTCGTTGTATATCCACCATCAGGCGCACCCAGCAGGAACGAAGCAAAACCCCATCCTGCATTTGCAGTGGCGCTTGCAGGGTCAGGCCCCTGCGTATAGGCGCGGCCAAATGTGAAGTAGCCAGCTGGATTCAAAGGACGAAACTGGTTGAAGTAAACGAACCTGAACTCAAAGCCTGCTTTGACAGTATGCGGTCCTGTTACCCAGGTCAGGTGAGCCTGTCCTTGATTGCTGCCTTCGGTATCGGAATCGACTGCAGAGTTCTGAATGCCCAGAGAGCTTTGATCTCCAATTTGGATTTGAGGAAATACCTTGCTCTCTGTTTGCTCAACAAAGGATGAAGGAAAACCTAGGCTGCTAACATCAAATCCTGCACTCGGTATTAGAGTTCCGAAGAAAGTGTGAACGAAGTTGCCACGGAACTCCGCTAATAGGTTAGGACGAATAGTCCAGGTATCGCTGACGGTTCCTGTCCACGCTGTGTTAGTTGCGCCGCCCGGATCACCGTTTGTGCCTGTCTGCGGAAATGCAATATTGATCGACGGAGTAACGCCAGTATAAGCGTGACGCCCCACGGTTACGAAGGCCTTATGGCTGCTTCCAAAGTTTTGATCGACACGCGCAAGAAAGGTATTTTGCGAAGTCTTCCGCGTCGGAGTAGAGACAAAGTTGTTATAAATTCCCTGCACTCCAAAGGTATTGGGCAGAGGGTAGTAACTAAGCACCTTTTGCACAATCGGATTCGTCATCCGATCAGAAGGAATGATGTTGCCTGGGAAAGGATTTCTTGTCCAGGTATTCGCAGTTCCAGAAACCAGTGTCGTCGAATTCGGATCGTAAATCGCGATCTGGTTTCCATTCTGATCCACAAGCCCTGAGAAATCGCCGGTGCGCATAGCCGCTGTAGGCACGCTCGCAGTAATGATGTCTGGGGTACTTTGCGGATCCCATTCCAGGTTCAGGAAAAAGAAGGTTTTATTTCTTCCGTTGTATACCTTCGGAAAAAGCACAGGGCCGCCGATGCTGAATCCATAATTATTCTCGTGGTAGGTACTTCTCGCCTGACCTACATGATTCGGATACCATCCGTTCGCGTTGAAATCGGTGTTGCGCAGATATTCGTATGCGCTGCCGTGAAAGGCATTCGTTCCCGATTCGGAAGCAGCCGTGACAATGCCGCCTCCCGACATGCCGTATTCAGCAGAATAGTTATTTGTGATGAGCTTCAGTTCACCCACAGATTCGAGGGGCGGCGTATAAGCAAGATCGCCCGAAGAACTGTTGACCTGCGTAGCTCCATCCAGCAAGACATTGCTCGTGTTCGCCATGCCACCATTGATCTGCGCCTGGATGCCGGCGTTGTTATACACAGGTAGAACTCCAGGTTGCAGGGCCAGCAGGTTATACGGATTGCGTCCTAGCTGCGGCAACTCGATAAGCTGCTGGCGAGAGACTGTACCGCCAAGTTCGGAGTTCTCCGTCTCAAGCTGAATTGCATTCGCCTGAACGGTGATCTTTTGCGAAATTGCACCTACTCTCAGAATCAAATTGACGCTGGTTGAGAGATTTACCGTAATGTGAACGGCGGAAACGGTTGAAAGCGAGAACCCGTCGGCTTCCGCGGTAACGTCATATGTGCCCGGAGCGAGATATGGAATCGTGTAATAGCCATTTGCGTCCGAGACAGTCGAACTGACAACATTCGTGGCAACATTCTTGGCATTCACCTTGGCGCCGCGAATGACTGCGCCTGAGGTATCCTTCACCGCGCCTGTAATGGTTCCTTGCTCCGCCTGGCTAAATGCCATGGGCGGAAAAAGGGTGGTCACACTGAGCAGGGTGCCCAGGATAAAGACGACGACAGAGAGGGGTAAGCAAATAGATCGCCCGCCCTTTTTGTATGAAATGGGAATGCTGGGTAGAGATAGGTCTCTATCTATAAATCGTGCTTCCTTCATTGCGGCCCCCGGTATTTGCGGAAATGAGCCCGGCTGATTTCCAGTCGTGACAGCTTGCAAATCTTGATTTCTGCAAGCATCAACAACCCTACGAGGGCAAAATGGGGTTTTGGCAACGTTAGGAGCCCGCTTAACAGTAGGTGCAACCATCATTAAAATCAATCATTTGCATCGACATGATATGTCCTAACGGTAGTTACCTAAAGATATGGCAGGATCGATTGCTCGATTTTCTCTTTTCAGAACGGCACATTTCGAGAGGGGATTTATGGACTAAAACGATCCAGTAAAAGGGGTGTTAGAATTGCATTCGCTGAAAATTCGCTATGCGGCAGACCCCTCGGAATGATGCACGAACGGTAGAATTTGCAAAAATCGCAGAATCAGAAGAAGACGTAGTTCTACTTCAACAGCACGTTAAGGAAGTGATTGAAGGAACTGCGTTTAAAGGAAGTCACCGCAGCGGACAGTTTCTCCAATATATAGTTGACCAGGCAATTGCGGGCCATTTCGAGTCTCTAAAAGAGCGCGTTATCGGCGTCGAATTATTCGGGCGTTCGCCCGCCTACGATACCGGGGAGGATGCGATTGTTCGTGTTACTGCCAGCGATGTGCGAAAGCGCCTCCTGCAGCACTACGGAAGATACGGAGCAACCTCAGAGTTCCGCCTCAGCATACCTTTGGGATCCTATATTCCAGAGATATCGCGTGATTTGCTCAACGAAGCTCATCCGATAACTGCTGAATCAAATCAACGAGATACAGTAGTTTCTATTCAACCGGAAGAGGTCGGAACTCCTCTGGGTGCGGTGGTCGCATCCCCTTCTCATCACGATACTCAGGAGACAACGCCACACAGGAAAACCCAGAAATGGGTGATTGTCTGCCTTGTGCTTACAGCGGTAAATATCGCGCTATGGGGCTTTTTCTGGAATCATTTCATCCGAAAAAATGGTGTTGAAACTACTGTGCTTCCCTGGTCGGCTTTCTTCAACTCTCCACACGGATTACAACTCATTACCAGCGATCCAGATATCGCTGAGATTCAGGGATACACGGGACAACAAATTTCTGTTTCCGACTACGCGAACCACAGCTACATTCCTCACCCGGAAAAACTATCACCCGCCGTCGATCAGCTTTGCCGCATTCTCTTGAAGGGAAATAAGGCGTCGCTTGTGGATGCGCCTATTGCTGTCAATGTTGCGGAACTCGCACAAGCCAATGCAAAGAAGATCGAGATTCATTCGGCGCGAAGCATACAGCTTTCCAATCTCCAGACCGATGACAATTTCGTTCTGCTTGGCAGCCCTCGTTCCAATCCCTGGGCCGCCCTCTTTAGCGATCAACTGGATTTTCGCTTCGACTTCAATCAGGATTCGGGTCAGGAAATTATTCGCAATGTTCGTCCGCATCTGCATGAGCAAGCGCAGTATGTCCCAACAGCTCTGGGCTGGGCCACTGGTCAGTCCTATGCCATCGTGGCTCTCGTGCGAAATCCTGATCAAAATGGAGATGTGCTTCTTCTGGCAGGCGCGAACGCAGAAGGCACAGAGGCTGCAGGAAAACTGATCACCGACCTGCCGCGTTTATCTTCCGAGCTCAAAGACTGTGGCATCTCTGCCACCGGGCCGCTGCAACGCTTCGAATTGTTATTGCGCCTAAAGATGATGGCTGGCTCGCCTACCAATATTGACGTAGAGGCATGCCATATCCTGCAGGGCAATCCTGCTCATTAGCAGGTCACCACACCACACGTAAAAAGTCGTACGTTTAGGTTTGTTGCGAAAGGCATCAACTGAGAAGATGCCACGTAGTCCTGAACCCGAGATCAGCGCCTTCGCCACTGGAAGTGGGACCAAGAGAGACGACTTCACGCTTTTCATCAATCGGACCGGCATGCCAATGTTGTGCTAACGCTGACTTACTTTCTGAATGGCCCTGCTGAGGGCATCTCGACGGAGCGGTCCCTTTTCTTCTTCGGCAGCGTCGACTACTGTCTGCCCCATGTTGTTGCGAATAGAGAGGTCCGCTCCATATTCAATGAACAGAGGTATGGCGGCATTATCCGCCGTTGTGAAGATTGGTGTCTCTCCCTCTTTGTTTCTCGCATTCACGTCCGCGCCAAGCTTCAATAACTCCTCTTCCACATCCGTCAGAAATGTTTCGTGCAGAGGCGTATTACCATCATTGTCATGGGCGTTGACATCAGCCCCAGCCGCCGCAAGCAATCGCAGTATCTCCACACGTGCACCAGCCTTATCTCCATAGCGATAGTCTCCGGCGGCGAATATGGCGGTTTGTCCCTTCTGTCCTCGCGTGTTCACGTCAGGATGGTAGCGCAAGATTTCGCGAACCATCTCTGGATTTCCCGACTCTGCGGCATAGAACAGCACATTGCCCGAGCCTTGGAACTGCATCGTCATGCTCGCGTTGCGCTCTGTGATAATCAACTTGCTCAGATCGGCCTTGGGATTGGCGCCATAGGCGATAAACGCTTTCGCGGATTCCAGATATCCCGAGTATGCGGCCGCGACCAGCGCCAGATCCTTATCATCCTGATCTTTTTCACTCGCTCCAACAGCGATAAGAGCCTGAAGGGTTGCGGGATGACTAGCGGCTGCGTTGAGCCATCCCACTTTCTCGAAAGGCACTGCCGTGTAGGGTTTTTTGGGCTTCGTAGCGGGAATTACCTCTAATAGCACACCGGCATCCAGAAGCTCCACAACCGTCGCGGTTATTCCCCGCGTGGCGGCCTCCTTGAGCATCACCTGCGCATCGAAGGTCTTGAAATTAAACTCCTCATCTTTCAATGCATCGACAAGTCCATCGGTCCCGTTGATCCACCGTGAAGTATCTGCAACAGCATCGACCTCGTCTTCAAGTTCAGAGATAACCGACGGCATCCCGATCCACTCGCCGACGTAATCCCGGACTTCTTTTTTGTGATTGTCAATTGCAATGGACAACACATAGGTCGGCGAGTCAGTTACTCCGGCTTCGTAAACGGGATCCATGGAATAAAAATCGGTGGCTATAAATTCCCGGGCGAGCTTTCGAACCTTGTCCACGTCCGCCTTGTCTGTGTGCCGGCCGGCAGCGACCACGAAGCCACCCCCATCGAACACGATACCTTGCGTGGTGACCGTAACAGTGTAAGAAGGGCAGGAACCCATACATCCAGTCCGCCTCAAGCTTATGATGATCTTTGAATTTTCCTGAAGGACCGGAGGCGCAACATGCTTCTTGGGCAAACGTTCCGGCGGAACAAGATCGATGTATTCTTCGACCTTTGCGGAAACGGGCATCCCATTCTCTTCGAATGGTATGAACCTCCACCGAATGACTTCGTCCCGCACCCTGGGCCAGAGCTCCATGATCCTGCTGTCACCTTCCGCGCTGGCATCTAGGACATCGCCGGATGGAGAAACAATGAGCTTGAGATGAAGCTGCTTGAAGCCGGAATCTACGCCTTCGATCGGAATCGCCCGTCGATGCGGCATGATTTCATGTGTGCGGACAGCGTCATAGTCATAGGATATGTATGTAGCAGGTTTTTCGTCTGACGCCCATAGACAAGCGCTCAACAGCAGACAGGTAAAACCAACGATCGTGCGCATTGGATTCTTTCCGATCCTTTCATCGACCGCCACTCGAAATAGACACCGTTCCATCTCGCAAAGATCCCGGTGAAACTGGTCTAGTGAATATGCAGGAACGATCTGTGACAACCGCGGGTTTCAAGCGATTGTAGGCATCCTCATCCCTTGTTTTCAACTGACGCTAACAGGACAATGCGCTCATTGAACCGCGCGGACCAAGGCGAAATATGGGCTGAGAGGCTACTCCGGTTCCTTAGCGTACGATTTTTGACGTTGGTGTCGTGACCCCATTAGCGCTTAAATTTTCATCGTTGACCGAACCGGAGAGAGCTGAAGTTACAGCCTCCATCTCATTTCGTCCGGGATATCCACCTATTTATAGAAAATACCATTCTGCTTTTAACCGTTAGGGGAGGTTAGAGAAGCAAATCTAGCCTTTTCTTGGGTTTAGCAGGCCCGTTAGGACTGTTCCTATCGTTGCCAGATCTGCATAACCAACAAGTAGAGTGTTTTTTGTTCCTTTCCCCAGCTTCGATGCCGGCGAAAAGTTTTGGAGGCAAGACCTAAATCATGATAACTGTGACGCTGCAAAACCTGCGCACGCGACAAAACCAGAGGAGCTGCAGTTTATGGCTTCGCCTGACACAACTAGCGGCAATCTGTCTCGCGGTGGGTATCGCTGCCCCGCATCTGACTGCGCAAACTACGAGCGGCAGCTTCGTTGGCCGCGTTGCTGATTCTGGTGGAGCTGTGATTCCCGGCGCGACGCTGACGCTCCGCAATGAAGCCACCGGTGTCACGTTGACGCAGCAGAGCAATTCCGACGGAAATTACAGCTTTAACTATGTTCAACCGGGCGTCTATGAACTGCGAGTGAATGCACAGGGCTTTCAGGCACAAGTATCCAGCCACCTTAATCTGGATATTCAGCAGACGCTGCGCACCGACTTCGCACTACCCATCGGTGCGGCTTCCACGACGGTGCAGGTTACCTCGGACACTCCGCTTATCCAAACTGACAGCGTTTATGTCGGCAACATTGTTGACGGCAAACAAATTGAGCAAACTCCGCTCAATGGACGCGAGAACGCTTATTCTCTGCTAGGCCTGGCACCTGGAGTACAGCGTCCGAACTCCAATGCCCTGATCTCAGGCGGCAGCTTTAAAGGAGGCGCCAACCAGACCATCGACGGCATTTCGAACGACGATATCGTTCAGGCCCGCATGTCGGACCAGGTGCCATCCTTGGAGGATATGGCCCAGTTCAACACCATTGGCGTCAATGCTCCGGCTGAATACGGCAATGGTGGCGCGCAGGTGATTATCGTCACCAAATCCGGAAGTAATGCCTTCCACGGCAGCGGCTTCTTTTTTAATCGCAACCGCTACTTCCAGGCCCGCAACTACTTTCTCACGCCTGGCTCTCCAATCCCCGCCTTCAACCGCAACGAGTATGGCTTCTCCTTTGGAGGCCCGCTGCTGCGCGATCGCCTGTTCTTCTTCACCAGCTTTGAAAACATCCACAGCATGACGACTGTGACTCGCGGATACGCGATGCCTCCTGTCTCATGGCTGACAGGCGACTTTTCTCAATACACCTCTGTGAGTGGGAACCCCACCACCGTTTACGATCCGCAAAATGGCCAGCCCTTTGCCAATAACCAGATTCCCAGTGCGCGGATCAGCCAGATCGCCAAAAACTTTATACCGTTCTACTCCAACCCAAACACGACAACCGCAAACGGCCTTGGCAACAACTTTACCTATAGCAGTCCAACTCTGGAGTTAGACCCGCGCTTCTCCATTCGCATCGATTACCAGGCAACAGACAAAGATCACCTGATGTTTCGCTTCTATAACAACCGCCGCGACCCAGTTCCATATGATGTGGGCGGTACCGACAAGTTCGGCAATTATAAGGAGCTGGGCAATATCATCAACCAGTTTGCAGGCAACTACACGCGCACCCTCTCCAGCCGCATGGTCAACGAGCTTGTCCTGGGATTGAATAAGCGCGCCGACCCACGTATCGACCAGAACAATACACTTGACCCCACGACGCTTGTCGCCGGACTGCCGCAGGTCGACTCAGGCTTTGGCCTTTTGCCCACGGTCAACATCACCAATCTTCAAAAGATTTTCTCAACCGGCAGCAGCGTCAATCATCAGCACACGGTGCAGATCAACGACAATCTGAGCATCACCATGGGCAGTCATAATCTCAAGGTGGGCGGACAGTTTCTTTCCGAGGCAGAGTCCGGAACCACCTACAACACCGGAAGTTTTTCCTTCAGCGGACGTTATACCGGCGAGTATCAGGTCCCAGGAGTGATGCAGCAGAGCAATGCCGTCAACGCATTCGCCGATTTCCTTCTTGGCGATCTCGATTCGTCCACTACGGCAAATGCCAACTTTCAGTATTACGTGACAGCAAAGAGCTATGCCCTGTACGCCCGGGATACCTGGAATGCGACTCCAAAGTTGACCGTAGAGCTGGGGCTTCGCTACGACAAGCTGTTTCCGTTTCAAGTGCAGCGCGGAGGACTGGCTACTTTCGACCCCGACCTTAAGTCGCTGGTAGTGATTCGTGGCACACCATCGCCTGAGATCGCCGCAGCATATCCCATCATCATGGGGTCTACGATCGATTACAACTCCAGCAATTGGCTGCGTCTGCAGAAGACGAATTTCGCTCCTAGAATCGGCTTCGCCTACCGGCCCTGGGACACGCGGAGCTTCGTGGTGCGCGCTGGATTCGGCATCTTCTACGACAATCTTTCCATGGCCGACCTGGTGAATAACCTCGGCAATCAGCTGCCGTTTGTCTTGAGCACTACGTATACCAACCCCAGCAATACAGTACCCTCATTGACATTTGCGAACCCGTTTCCCTCTGGCGGAACGATTCCTGCAAACCCCAATGCCTCCGGAGTACAACGCGATCTCAAGACTCCATACAACACACAGTGGAACTTATCCGTTGAAGGAGAGACATGGAAGCAGGTTGCTCTCCGCGCCACGTACATCGGCAACCTGGGAACGCACCTGCACACGCCTTTCCCGTTGAACCAGATTCTTCCTCAGCCGATTGGCGTACCGGGCGCGGCCTTCCCAACGACGCAGGCGGCCGTTCCCTTCCAGCCATTCGCCGGAATCACGTACTACCTATATGGTGAGAGCACGAACGTCAACCAGCTCCAGCTTGCGGCGCGGCGTCGCTTCGGAGGACTTACCTTCGATGCTGAATATCAGTGGACCAAGGCTTTGGGCATCGATGGTCCTAACGAAGAACAGGTAACGAATAAACAAGACATCCGCCACGACTACGGCAATCTCGATTACTACGCACACCACGAACTTGCGCTGAACTACAGCTACAACCTGCCCATCGGCACGGGACAGATGTTGCTCGGAAGTTCCGGCCCATGGCTCAACCGGATTATTGGCGGATGGAAGCTGGTGGGTGTCTGGAAGGTGACGAGCGGCACACCATTCTCAGTCGCCTTTAATAGCAGCACGAATGGACTGCCCAGTGGCCGCCCTGCTAGTGTCAACGGAGC
>Ga0157376_10003403_pt1 | contig 10946 bp, 5 predicted proteins | sample M45metaG_FD_121801 | JGI IMG/M metagenome (GOLD analysis project Ga0157376, IMG submission 121801) | Miscanthus rhizosphere microbial communities from Kellogg Biological Station, Michigan, USA - M4-5 metaG | ecosystem: Host-associated > Plants > Roots > Rhizosphere > Soil | place: USA: Michigan... | reverse complement strand
TCCCAACTATCTTTTACATCGCACCATACACAACCTACATCACAACCGCCAAGACGAATAAAATAGGCGGCACGGCCCTGGTGGTAACCTTCGCCCTGCAACGTATAAAAACTTTCCATTACTGGTAGTGTGGCCACCGATATATCTGTACTATAAATCATTGGGCAAAGTTCGTTCATTTTTAACTGACAGAGCTCACGGCCCTTGGCTGGTAACTATTGGCTGCCTTTTTAAATTCAGAGGGCGTTTTTTTGACAATATTTTTGAATACTTTATTAAAATAAGGCACATTGTTAAACCCGCATTCAAAACATACTTCACCGATTGATTTTTCCTGTTGTAATAAAATGCAGGCTTGTTCTATGCGGTATTGGTTGATAAAATCCGTAAATGTAATATTCATTATCTTTTTAAAATAGTTGCAGAAAGCCGGTACGGTAAGATGAGCTATAGCAGCTACTTTCCTGATATTGATTTCTTCCTGGAAGTTCTGCTCTACATAGTTAAAAATATTTTGCAGCCTTACATGCACTTTCCTGATGGTGGTAGGCAATGTAACCTGAGAGTTAAGCAGGGCATATTCTTCGGAAGTAGCCAGCACCTGCAAAATGCCGGTAAACTCAATGAAGCGCTCAAAAGGCGGAAGCTTCAAAAGTTTCACCATTTTTTTCATTGCCTTTTCCTTGGTGGTCTCACCAAAGCTGATACCATAACTCGATTTTTCCAGCAATAGATTAATATGTTTCATTTCGGGCCTCGTTAAAAAGGAAGGACCAAAGACTTCTTTTTTAAACTGTACCACCACCTGTTCAATCATGCCATTGGTATTTAAACCAAAACCGGAGTGAGGCAAATCGGGTCCCATTAACACCAGGTCACCATTTTCATAGTTGCTGGCATGATTGCCTACCTGGCGGGTGCCATTGCCTGCAAGCACACAAACCAATTCGTACTCCGGATGATAATGATACTGCCATGAATACTCTTCAGCAGGTATTTTTTCATGCAGCAGCCGGAATGAACTGCCCTCGTCTTCCTGAATTAATTCAAATTCAATTTTCATTTTTTGCAGTTTATTGTTTGGTCAAACCAATTGAAAATTTTGCTCAATTAACTACCCTGCCCTGTCTGTACTTGTGCTTGTTTAATGCTAATTAATAATTACTAACTCAAATCTACAGAATAACTATTAATATAGGTGAAGAAGACGTTAATGCAGATGATTTTTTTATCGTGGCAAATAATCAAATTTGCGCAGCTTTAATTTGTGGGAGGTAAAAATTAACAAAAATTAAGTTTTTGTCTTTTTTTTGAGGCTTAAAGCATCAACTTATTTGTAAATGTTGTCAAAGCTGTAGAAGGAAGACGTTTTTTTGTTGCTAAATCAAAGTCCTTAATTAAAGTATAGTTAATTTTTTTTTGGAATATATAGGATAGTCCCTATTTTTACCGTGTAAAAAGTACACATACAAAAAAAAAGAAGGACTGCAGTTGATTATTTATCGGTTAGAAATAATATAATAGCGGGTAAAAACCAGTTGTTATTTTATATATAGATCGTTTACAGACATAACTATTGCTTAACTAAAAACTATTGCCGTATGAAGAATACCAAGATCTTCATTACGAAAGTCTTATCAATAGGCTTTCTCTTGCTCTTCGCGTCCTCACAGGTTTTTTCCCAAACAAAAACAATTACAGGTAAAATTACAGACTCAAAAGATGGTTCGCCAATTGTGGGCGCCACTGTTCAGCCAAAGGGTACAAAAAATGGTACTTCGACGGGTGCTGACGGCAGTTTCTCACTAACGGTAGGTGCCAATGTAACTACGTTGGTGGTTACATCGGTAGGTTTTAACAGGCAGGAAATCAGTGTTGCCAACGCGTCAGTTATCAGCATGGTATCATCGAATGCCAGTCTGAATGAAGTAGTGGTGGTGGGTTACGGAACTGCCAGGAAGAGAGATCTGACGGGCGCCGTTTCCTCAGTTAAGGCCAAGGATTTTAACCAGGGTGCCATTACCAATCCCGACCAGTTGCTCCAAAACAAAGTTGCTGGTCTTGAGGTTACCAACACAAGCGGACAGCCGGGTGTAGCAACAACTGTACAGATTCGCGGTAACAACTCTATCCGCAGCAATAGTAGTCCTTTATATGTAGTAGATGGTGTTCCGCTGGATGGTGGAACGGCCAGGCCTAATATTGGTATTGGCTTTGGTGGAAGTACACCTAACTCAAACCCTTTGCTGTATATTGACCCAAACAGCATTGCCTCTGTTGATGTACTGAAAGACGCTTCTTCTGCTGCCATTTATGGTGCAAGAGGCGCCAATGGTGTAATTGTAATTACTACCAAAAAAGGAACTTCTGGTCCTATGAAAGTAGAAGCAGGTGTAAATTTTGGTGTTAACTTAGGTTACATGAAAAGATTTGCTATCCTGAATGCAAGTCAGTACCGGGCAGCACTTGTAAAATATAAACAGCCATCTACACTGGATGGCGGTGGAAATGAAGATGCTTTGAAAGCGCTTACACAACACGGACTTACTCAAAACTATTCATTGGCTTTCAGTGGTGGCAATGAAGCCGGTAAATTCCGTGCAGCTTTCTTAGGTTCAAAAACAATTGGCTTTCTTAAAAAATCCGCACTGGACAAATACCTTACAACTATCGGTGGAACCTATAAATTCATTGACAATCATTTAACCCTTGATTTCAATTTGATAGCCGGTAATTATGGCGAACAGCTGACCAGCGTTTCCAACAATGCCGGTTCTGCAGGTAACATTATTTCATCTGCTGTTAGCTGGAACCCAACTGTTCCTCTTATCAAGAACGGTTTGTATAGTTTTCCTTCCAATGGTTCGGGTAACCCACTTGCTTTCAACGATGCATTTAATGACAGAAGTACTGTTAATGCCTTCCTGGCAAATATTTCAGCTTCTTATGCAATTGCAAAAGGGTTAACGTATAAATTTCTGTATGGTGTAAATCATGGAGCCGGTAACCGTAAAGTAAGCATTGATGGCTGGCTGGAAGGTCAGTCTGGTATTTCTGGTGTGGGTATTGCCGGTATTGCGAATGCAAAATTGCTAACCCAGAATTTTACGCATACACTGGATTACAAAACAGACATTGCAAAAGATCTCTCATTGGATGCGATTGTTGGATATGAGTACTACAAGGCAGATTATTCAGGCGACCAGATTGTAGCAAGCGGCTTCAATACAAATCTTACACAGACAGGACGCACAAATATTTTGTATACAAGTACTTTCCAGAATGCCAAGACACAAAACCCGCTGGTTACTTTTGCAAATCCAAGAGGCGAAATACAATCTTATTTTGGTCGTGTAACGCTGAACTACCTTGATAAACTGGTAGTAACCGGTAGCTTAAGAGCAGATGGTTCAAGCAAATTTGGTAAAAACCATAAATACGGTTATTTCCCCGCAGTAGGTGCTAAATGGTCAGTAAGCAATGAAAGCTTTATGAAAGACAGCAGGATTTTCAGCAACCTGGCGCTTCGCGCATCTTATGGTATTACTGGTAACCAGGAGTTCCCTTCCGGTGCTTCACAGGAACAGTTTGCACTGAACTCATACAGCAACTTGCCCCAGGTAGTAAATGGTAACCCCGATTTGAAATGGGAGTCCAGCAAATCAATAAACGTAGGTGCAGATTTTGCTTTTGCAAAAGGCAGAATTTATGCTTCAGTAGATTATTATCATAAAACTACTTCAGATATCCTTTTCCAGACTACAGCTATTCAGCCAGCTCCTTCTTCTATTTCTTATGTTAATTTGAAGAACGCCAATTTAATCAACTCTGGTTTTGAATTGGCCATCGGTGCAGGCATCGTAGACAGCAAAGATTTTGGATGGGATTTGAATGTTAATGTGGCATATAACAAGAATATTATTAAAAAATTCACTGATCCAAATACAGGACTTCCATTGTTAATCCAGACAGGACAGATAAATGGCCAGGGTGTATCAGGAACACTGGCACAGGTAATCACCAATGGTCAGCCGGTAAATGAATTTTACCTGAAACCATTCCAGGGCTTTGATAAGGACGGCAATCAGAAATATGGCGACAATCCCGTATTCTCCGGAGACCCCAACCCGCATGTGCTGGCAGGGTTTAGCTCAACTGTACGTTACAAGAAATTCTCATTGGGTATAAATATGGGTGGTGCTTTTGGCTTCCTTATATATAACAATACAGCTACCGCAGTAACCAATATTGCTGGTATTGCACAGGGAAGAAATATTGATAAAGCTGCTTATAATTCAGGAGAAGGCGTATCAAGCGGTGTAGCTGCTTCTTCACGGTTCCTTGAAAAAGGCGATTATTTTAAAATGAGAAATGCTACCCTGAGATATAGCGTGGGCAATGTTGGTAAGTACTTCAAAGGTGTCACTGCTTTTGTTACAGGAAGTAACCTGTTTGTAATTACCAAATTCACAGGCTTTGATCCTGAAGTAAACATTGATAAGAGCAACAATTCTTATCCTTCAAGATCAATTGAATACGTTCCTTACCCAACGCCACGTTCAATAACTTTTGGAGTTAACTTTTCTTTATAATTAATAAAAATTCCGCGATATGATACCATATAAAAAAATATTACTGTTTTCCGTGCCGCTCATTGGTATGAGCCTGGCGTGTACAAAACTGGATGAAAAACTGAATAGTACCTTAACAGCGGCACAAACTACCACTGCTCTGGGTGCAAGCGGTACGGGGCTATTGCTAAATGCAGCTTATGCAGATTTGGCAACTCCGTTCAGCGGCCAGGATCGTCTGTTTTCATTGGAAGAAAATACTACCGATGAATCATTGGTTCCTACAAGGGGTGGCGACTGGGATGATAACGGTGTGTGGAGGGTTTTACATTCGCACACATGGAATGCAGATCATGGCCAGATCCTGACCAATTTCAATGAGCTGAATAAACTAAGCTTTGATGCTACTAACGTATTGAGCTTTTCTCCCACAAAAGCACAGGCGGCTGAAGCAAGGTTCCTAAGAGCGCTCAGTCTTTACTATCAACTTGATTTTTACGGTCAGTTTCCTTTCAGAAACCCAGGTGAAAATCTTTTGAATGCACCTAAAGTTTATGGCGCTACAGATGGTATTGCTTTTATTATCTCAGAATTAAATGCCGCGTTAACAGATATTCCTGCCGGAAACAGCAATGCACAGGCAAATGCCGATGCCATAAAAACGCTGCTGATGAAATGCTACCTCAACAAAGGAGCTTTTATCAACAGAGCTGCCCCAACATTTGATGCAGCAGACATGGCGCAGGTGATTAGTATTGGAAATACAATTATCAGCGGGGGCAAATATTCTTATACTCCCCAATATTTCGATAATTTTTCTGTTAACAATGGCACCCTTTCCAAAGAGGGGGTCTTTGTATACCCTAATTCTTCAGGTGTATCTACCAACCACGCAGGTGTAGAAGCCCGCTGGAATATGACCCTGCATTACAACTCTTATACTCCTGCTAATCCAAACGCTGGCTGGAATGGATTCTCTACCATTAGCGCTTTTTACAGCTCATTTAATACAAGCGCAGGCGCTACTGCTTTCGGTCCTGCAGATACCCTGCTCGATCCAAGACTTGGTGGCAGGTACTATGCGGGCGCTACAAACGCATCAGGTATCAAGCCCGGCTTCCTTGTTGGACAGCAATATAACGAGAACGGTGTTGCACTTAAAGACAGAAAAGGAAACCCATTGGCATATGATCCGGTTATTGCACCTACTATGATTGAAACAGGTTCTAACCTGGAAGTAACCGGTATCAGGGTTGTTAAATATGTGCCTGATTATACCAACAGTGGTAAATACTATGGCGGACCAGCCGGTAACTGGTTAATGATTTTCAGGTATCCTGATGTAGTATTGATGGTTGCTGAAGCCAAACAAAGAACAGGCGATGCTGCCGGTGCACTTACACTGGTAAACGGACTAAGAACTGCAAGAGGTGCTTCTACTTTTGCTACATTGCCATTGGTAAATACAGCCAATGTAGATGACCCCAATACATTACTTGCCGAAAGAGGAAGGGAATTGTACTGGGAAGGTGTTAGAAGAACAGATTTGATCCGTTTTGGTGTGTTTTTAAAACCATGGGGTTTAAAACCAACAGACGATCCGAAAAATCTCCTTTTCCCCGTGCCCAACCAGGCATTGGCTGCAAATCCTAACCTGAAACAGAACCCTGGTTATACCAACTAAATTTTTAATATTATAAAAGCAGAAAGGCCATTACTATAATGGCCTTTCTGCTTTAGGTTTGTTTTTAATTTTGTTATGATGAATGGTTTTCTGAAGTGGGGTTTTCTTTTTGGTGCGCTTTTAACTTTCTCCTGCAACCGGCAGCAGCCGAAACCATTGTTTGAACTTGCAACCGATACAGGTATTAATTTCGAAAACAATGTTGAAGATGGTAAACTGGAAAACAGTTTTCTTTTCAGGAATTTTTACAATGGCGGGGGCGTGGCTATTGCAGATATCAACAATGATGGTTTGCCTGATATATTTCTGACCTCCAATACAGGTACAAATAAATTGTACCTCAATAAAGGCCATTTCAAGTTTGAAGATATCAGCGTTAAAGCGGGCATTGTACCCGATGATAAATGGTATACCGGTGTTACATTTGCCGATGTGAACAACGATGGATGGCTGGATATTTATGTCTGCAGTTCAGGCCATATGGGTACCAGTAACCGCAGAAATAAATTATACATCAACAATCACAATCTTACTTTCACCGAATCGGCTGCCAGTTACGGACTGGATATATCGGCCTATACAACACAGGTCTCTTTTTTTGATTATGATATGGATGGTGACCTGGACTGTTTTATGATTAATAACAGTCCTGTTCCGGTAAACCAGCTCAATTTTTCTTACAGCCGGGATTTGCCGGAAAAAGACTGGCCGGTAGGCGCATTCTTAAAAGGAGGTGGCGATCACCTGTATCGTAATGATGATGGACATTTTAAAGAGGTAACACATGAAGCAGGTATACACGGTGGCCTTATCAGTTTCGGCCTTGGCGTGTCTGTTGGCGATATCAACCTGGATGGTTATCCCGATGTATTTGTATCAAATGATTCTTACGAGCGCGATTATATTTACATCAATCAAAAAAACGGCACGTTCAGGGATGAGGCAGAACAGTACCTGCAGCATACCAGCATGTCTTCAATGGGCGCCGACCTTGCAGACGTCAACAATGATGGCTATCCGGATATATTTACCACCGATATGCTGCCGGATGATGATTATCGCCTTAAAACAACAGGGTCGTTCGATAATTTTGATTTGTACCGAAGCAAAGAAAAATCGGGGCTTTACCGCCAGTTTGTAAAAAACTGCCTGCAGGTAAATGCCAGGAACGGTAAGTTTTTTGAAACAGGCAATTATAGCGGGGTGTCTGCCTCCGACTGGAGCTGGGGTGCATTGTTTTTTGACGCTGATAACGACGGCTATAACGATATCTACGTTTGTAATGGTGTTAACCGCGATGTGATAGATCTTGATTTTATGGATTTCTTTGCCAATGATGTAGTCCAGAAAATGGTACTCACACATAAAAAGGAAAACGTAGATGAAGTACTGAAAAAAATACCACGCAATCCGCTTCTCAACAAAGCTTTCAGAAACAAAGGTAACCTGCAGTTTGAAGATATGGGCAAAGCCTGGGGATTTACGCAGCCAACTTTTTCTAACGGTGCAGCCTATGCTGATTTGGATAATGACGGCGATTTGGATTTAGTGGTAAGCAATGAAAATCAACCTTCTTTTTTGTACCGCAATAATGCCCGGGAAATAGATTCCACCAATAACTATATCAGTTTTTTATTACAGGATACCGGCAAAAATACCTTTGCCATTGGCGCCAAAATACACGCTTATGACGGCAACAAAATGTTTTACCGCGAAGTGATACCCAGCCGCGGTTTTCAGTCTTCTGTAGAATATAAACAAACCATCGGGCTGGGACATATTGCGCAACTGGATTCAGTTGTTATTGACTGGCCCAACAGGACAAGACAGGTCATCTACCGGCCTGCCATTAACCAATTGCATAAAGTGCGGCAATCTGCCGGGAATGTGGTGATTACCGATACTGCATCAGCGTCTTCAGCAGACCAATTGCTGGCGCCAGTGGGTAATGTATTTGAAAAGCATGCTGAAGACGATTACATCGATTTTTATTACGAGCGTAACTTGCCGGAAATGCTATCGCGCGAAGGCCCAAAAGCAGCTACCGGAGATGTGAACGGTGATGGGCTCACAGATATTTATATTGGGGGCACACCAGGCCATATCGGGCAATTGTATATACAGACGCCAGCAGGCAAATTTCAAAAAAAGGAGCAACCGGCTTTTAAGCAGTTTATACAATTTGAAGATGATGCTATATTGCTGTTTGATGCAGATCATGACGGGGATTTGGATCTTTTTATTGGCCCGGGTGGCAATAATAATATGACGCTGAGCCGCGAAATGCAAAACAGGTTGTTTAAAAATGATGGCAGCGGAAATTTTACATTGGATGCGGCGGCATTTCCCGCCAGCGGAATGAATACTTCTGTGGCCATAGCGTACGATTTTAACCACGATGGATACCTGGATTTATTTGTTGGCGGCAGAAGCGTATCACGTGAGTACGGTACCGACCCAACCAGTTTTTTGTATGTAAACGATGGCAACGGCCATTTTACGGATATTGCAAAAACAGTTAACCCTGATATTGCCGGAATAGGCATGGTTACAGGAGCCGTATGGGCGGATGTAAAGGGCGACAAAGACAAAGAACTGGTAATTACAGGTGAATGGATGGCGCCACGCATATTCTCTTACCAGGCAGGCAAGTTCATCGAGATACATTCAAACCTGTCTAACCTGTATGGATGGTGGCAAACGGTTGCAGCTGCAGATATTGACGGAGATGGAAAGGAAGATCTGCTGCTGGGAAACATAGGAGAAAATTTCTACCTGCACCCCGATTCTGCACATCCGGTAAAATTGTGGATGAATGATTTTGATCAGAACGGCGCTGCCGATTTAGTGCTTACGCACACCATCAATGGAAAAGATATGCCTGTATTCTTAAAACACGATGTGGAAGATTTACTGCCATCAATAAAAAAGAAAAATCTGCGGCACCATTTGTTTGCCGAAAAAACCATACAGGATTTGTTTTCAGCAGAGCAATTACAGCACGCAAAAATCAGGCAATTTAATTATGCCAGCTCATGTATAGCGTATAATGAGGGACAGGGTAAATTTGACGTTCAGCCGCTGGATCCTATGGTACAACTATCTTCCGTAAATGCAGCTTGTTTTGCTGATATTAACGGAGACGGCATAAAAGACATTCTGATAGGGGGAAATAAATTCTGGTTTCCTACACAGTTTGGACGGCTGGATGCCAGTTTAGGAACGATCCTGATAAACAAAGGTAAAAGAACATTCAACTGGTTGTATCCAAATCAGTCAGGGTTAAACATTACCGGCGAGGTAAAAGATATTGTAACATTAAAAAGCGGCGGTAAAGATCAATTTTTATTTCTTATAAATGATGAATTTCCTGCTTTATACCAGGCAGGTGAAAAATTGCAACAGAAAAAACGGTAGCTATTTTTTCCTGAAATTACATGCTTTACAGGAGCATACAACCGGAGATAATTTATGAGCCAGGGCAAAAGAGAACAGTATTTTTTAATGGGTATTTTTTTTCTGCTGATTTTCTTTTCAGGCTGTAATGCACTGCCCAAAAAAAATGCATTGTTTAAAGTAGTGGACGATAAAGAGACCGGCCTGCATTTTACCAATCACCTTACTGCTACTGCTTCCTTTAACCTGTTTAATTATATGTATTTCTACAACGGGGGTGGGGCAGCAGCAGCCGATTTTAATAACGATGGAAAGATTGATCTTTTTTTTACCGCCAACCAGGGTAAAAATAAAATGTTTCTGAATAAAGGCAACCTGCAGTTTGAAGACATTACAGATAAAGCGAATATCCCGCAGGATAGCGGCTGGTCTACAGGGGTTTCGGTAGTTGATATCAACAATGACGGATTAATGGATATCTATATTTGCAGGGTTGGACAGCTGGACGGTTTGCCAAAAAGCCATAACCTGCTGCTTATCTGCACCGGTATTGATAAGAATGGAATACCCTCTTACCAGGAAAAATCAGAGGAGTATGGACTCGTCTTTTCAGGTTTCAGCACACAGGCAGCATTTTTTGATTATGACAATGACGGTGACCTGGACATGTACCTGTTAAATCATACAATCCATAATAACGGCACCTTTGGCGTAAGAGAAGGAATGTTGAAAACATATAACCCGCTTTCGGGTGATCGCATTTACAGGAACGATGGGGGGCATTTTACAGATGTAACGGCGGCAACCGGTATTCATTCTTCCGTTATCGGTTATGGATTGGGGATAGTAGTGGCCGATATTAACATGGATGGATACCCGGATATTTACGTGGGGAATGATTTTCATGAAAACGATTATCTCTATATCAATCAGCGCGATGGTACGTTTAAAGACGAGCTTACCAGTCATATAATGCACACCAGCCAGTTCTCAATGGGTGTTGATGCAGCAGATATAAGCAACGACGGATATCCTGAAATTATATCCATGGATATGCTTCCATCCGATGCATACATATTAAAGCGTTCATTGGGTGAAGATGAAAATGATGTTTTTTTTCATAAAATCGATTTCGGGTACAACTACCAGTATACCCGCAACAATCTGCAATACAACCGTGGTAATGGCATGTTTAGCGAAATTGGTCTCTATTCAGGTGTGGCAGCTACTGACTGGTCGTGGGCGCCGCTCTGGGTGGATTTTGACAATGACGGAAAAAAAGATTTATTTATTTC
>Ga0157376_10003402_pt1 | contig 10947 bp, 8 predicted proteins | sample M45metaG_FD_121801 | JGI IMG/M metagenome (GOLD analysis project Ga0157376, IMG submission 121801) | Miscanthus rhizosphere microbial communities from Kellogg Biological Station, Michigan, USA - M4-5 metaG | ecosystem: Host-associated > Plants > Roots > Rhizosphere > Soil | place: USA: Michigan... | reverse complement strand
GCCAAGCCCGTGCATGTTTCCATTGGAGTCCGCCGCCACGCCGGGGGAGACAAGAGTCACCAGCGATGTTAATGACGACGACGCACTTTCTAACGGAAGGCGGTCAATGATTTTTTGATCCACGTCGGTGTGGAACGTGGACTCGGTCTCCACCAGATCGCCGCCGCTGGCCTCAACGGTAATGCTGGTCGCCGATTCGCCGACGTTCAGAATCACCGATAGCGTCGTTGGCACTGTTGAGCGGACGTCCACGTCCTGGGTGAAGGACGAAAATCCTTCCGCCGTCACAGTGAAGTGATACGGATTGAACGGGACGTTGCTGATGCGGAAGCTGCCATCGCTGTCGCTGGTTATCTCGCGGCTGAAGCCGCTGACCGGATTCGAAACCTCAATTTTTGCTCCGGCAATCACTCCTCCAGACGCATCTTTCACCACACCTTCAATCGAACCAGAATTTCCTAGCTGAGCCATAACAGTTCCGACCGTCAACAGCAGAGAAAATCCCAAAATAAAAATCGCGCAGATGCTCAGGTGCTTAGACATTTTTCACTACCCCTTCGAAGTGTTTGTGTGTCGCATTGTTGATAGGGCCGCCGGAAATATAGCGGTAACGTTAGCCCCGTGCGGGCCAACGCGTGGAAATGCACTTCAAGCCAGGGAGGTTGAGCTATGCGGTGGGAGGAGCGCGACCGGCGCGATGCAGCGAAAATGAATCACTCGGCGCAGCTCGAAGCGGCAGCAAACAATACCAACTAATGATTTGTGGTGTGAGACTAAGGTCGAGATGGGCCGCAGCAATTGCGGGCAAATGCAGCGCCTGGCAGAGATGGCAGGCAGTATCGGGCCCCATCGTATGCTGATGGAAGAGAGAGCCGCCTGTCGCGAAAAAGGCTAGCGCGACACACGTCAACAGCGCCACCGTGCGGGGCGTGCTAACTCGCTCGAAAACCGTCCCCCAGGTATTCATAAGGTCTCACAGTCGAGCTTAGCACTTTTGACGTTGAAGCGAACGTCTCGGTTGTTCAAGGGGACCGTCGGCCACCGGAGAAAGTCGCTCACTGTGAAGCGACATGGTTGCACAATTCCCGGGTAGTCGCGTTACCGTAGAAATGACGCCAGCGGTCGACTTTTCCGATTTGTGGTTTACCGGGAGTTGTAAATGAATTCTCGGTAGAAAAGGCGTGCCTTGGTAGCTAGTGAGCGGCTGCCGCCATTTTCGCTGCGGGCTGAGTGAGCCAGGTTTCAAAACGTGTTTCGCCAAGTCGCGCACCCTTGCCGGGGACTAGCGTTCGCTCATCGACCTGCACGCCGGAGTATCGAGCGTTCGAGTCGGTGATGACCTCCCGAGGGTCATGGAGCTGGGCCAATCGCCGGCGTATCAGTTCATCTAGGCGAAACGGTTCCGGCCCGGCAATTTCGACCGCGCCATTCACCGGCGTTTCTACTGCGACTCTGCCCACGGCAGTCGCCACATCGTCGGCCGCCATCGGCTGGAAAGGCATGGGCGGCAAATGCACCTTGTCGCCCTTCATGGAAATGTCGGCAATGCCCTTGAGGAATTCAAAGAACTGCGTGGCCTGGACGATGGAGTAAGGAATCGTTGAATTCTTGATCAGCTTCTCCTGCGCGATCTTCGCGCGGAAATAGCCGCTTTCGTATAGCCGTTCAGTGCCGACCACCGATAATGCGACGAAGTGCTTTACGCCTGCGGCCGCGCCGTACTTGAGGAGATTGCGGGTCGACGTTTCAAAGAAACTCAGTACCTCCGAATCTTCCCAAGACGGAGAGTTCGATACGTCGACGACCACCGAAGCACCTTGCAGAACTTCGGCCAGTCCCTCGCCCGTGAGGGTGTTTACGCCGGATTTGGGGGATGCGGCGATTGCTTCGTGGCCGTGCTCGTGCAACTTGGGTACGAGCTTTGACCCAATGAATCCACTGCCGCCGATCACTACGATTTTCATGATTGCCACCTCTACCGTCCGTGTACCTCCACGCGTCTCTTCCGTCAAGCGGACAGATACCGTTCCTTAAAGTCCCGGAAAGTACTTTTTCGCGATTCTACTTTTCCGATTTGGGCTCAATCAGGACTTGTTCCTCTCGACGAAATACGATTCTTTGAGTTCGGCAAAGGACGCCACATTCCGAATGATTTTGCGTCTTTTTTCATAAGCCACTTTATACCTGGAAAACAACACAATCGTCGCTTCCCACAAGCAAGCATGTCGCACGCTTTCTCGATGCGGCGCCTGCGCGTTTCCGGTTGCTTGGCTGAGCTTATCGAGAAAATCCAATCCCGGCGCGCCATGGGTGTGATGTCCTCCCAGCCTGCCTGCGCTAGCGGCGCGGCTGCGAGGGCTTTGCGTAGATCCATTGGCACCCTAATCGCGGGTTCTTCTCCGGCCCGCGTAATTTCCACCGTTACAGTGTCTTCCGCGACTGCGCCTGCAGCATCGTGCATGGCTTTGTTCACCGTGAGCCGGTGACTCCCTTTGCCGTTTGGTTTGAGAGCGGCTCGAAAGGGGAGGCCATTGATAGTTCCCTCAACTATCGTCATACCTCGTGATGGAAGCTTCGCACTCGCGCTCTTGGGCAGGGTTAGAAGGGTCCACGATCCGATTTTTTCGGTCGCTTTAGGCCGCAATAACTTGGCACGGAAGCGAATCGCTGATTTGGTTTCTCGCAGCGTAGCCAGTTTCATTGATTCTCATACTACCAAACAAAAATGGGCGTTAACCAGGACTCAGGCGACGGCTCAAAACTTTTGTCGCGCCAAGCATTGAATACCCACGCATTTTGAACCTCAACTTGATTTTATTTACTTACTATGATATAATAGTTAACGGAGATTCATAGAGCCACATCGCCAGACACGACGTATGAGGCGTTGCTCGAAAGGACCAAGACATGCCAATAGACACCAAAGCCATCGAATATCGTGATGGAGATAGCGACCTTACCGGCTTGCTAGCCTGGGACAATTCCCACGACGGTAAGCGACCGGGGATCTTGCTTGTACACGGCGGGGCTGGTTTAGATGACCACGCCAAAGGGCGCGCCAGACTGTTGGCGCGGAGCGGCTTCGTTGTATTTGCTTGCGACATGTACGGCGACGGCGTTGCCGGTAATCGCCAGCGCGTGCTTGCCCAAATTTCGGAATTGCGCAGGGACCCTGAAACAATGTCTCGACGGGGGCGATCAGGGCTGGCAGTGCTGGCGTCGCAAACATTGGTCGATGGACGGTTTGCAGCGGTCGGCTACTGTTTTGGCGGCATGGTCGTGCTCGAACTCGCGCGAAGCGGTTTTGAGCTTGCTGGAGTAGTCAGCGTACACGGCAGTCTGGACACATCCCAACGAGCCCACCCAAAATCGCTGAAAGCAAAGATTCTGGTCTGCCATGGGGCACTAGATCCGCATGTGCCAATGGGGCAGGTGACCGCCTTTGTCGAAGAAATGAACCATGCTGGTGCCGATTGGCAGCTAATTATTTATGGTGGTGCATTGCATGGTTTTACTCACGACAGAGGACCCCAACTCCCCGGCGTTCAATATCACCTGCAAACTGATATCCGCTCCTCAGATGCAATGCAAAACTTTTTTGCTGAACTCTTCCGCGACAACAGGAAATGTCTGCCGATAGACTGAGCCCAAGTCCCGATAAACCCATGCTTGAAACTATCAATTAAGAAGTTTCTGGAGAGTCGTGGGGTTACCGGTAAGTTCCCAGCAGGCCTGCCTTTCGACGACCTTACGATGTTGTTCGCCGTGCAGGCTGGACGCAAAAAAGAAATGGAAACAATGGAAAGGTTCGCGCGGGGCGCTGAGGGGCGTAGCCGCGATCCCTAGTTCTCGGTTCCGGACAACTCGCCGTCGCCGACTTGGATGCAATGGCCTCGACGATTTCGTGAGTCTTCAGCGCTGGATGCGGCCAAATCCGCAAGTCCGGTTCGATGAGCGGGGTGTGAAGACGGATGCATGATCCAGCTTGTGGAGGCGACAACAGAAAAGGTCGGAAAACGGATCGGCTGAACCTCAACGACCACGTCACACCTTGACTCCACACAACTGGAGGCTACCGGCTTCGCCTGGCTAGCGCCTTCACCGTCAGGAACGTTCTCACGACAACTCTGGCGCAGTCGGTTTGCATCCAACGATGCACGTTCATGCAAAGCGCAAGGTGTCTAGCCATGCAGATTCGAGTCGGCTTCGTGGTGGTTCTGGTCTTGTCGTTGGCCGCCGGACTCGGTTGGCCCCGATCAACATTTGGGCAGGATAAGGGCGGACAGGAAGGCGCCTTCCAGAGCAACGTGGATCTGGTCTCCGTTTACTTCACAGTGCGCGACGACAAGAAACACCTGGCCAGCGACCTGCCGCAGGATAGGTTCAGCGTTTCTGAAGACGGCAAGCCGCAGGTGATCAAGTTCTTTGCTCACCACAGCGACGTGGTCCTGAACGTGGGCGTGCTCTTGGACACCGGCACCAACATGGCCTGGATTCTCGGCGAGGAGGCACGGGCCTCGAAACTCTTCATGGAGCACGTAGTCAGGCCTACGGACTTAGGCTTCATTCTGAGCTATGCGTCGCGGGTTGAAACCGTGCAGTTGCCGACGTCCGATGTTGCACTCCTGGCGAAGCAAGCCGATACGATTCGGATCGGAGCAGCGGCGATCGGGTTGGCAGAACGGGACCCGGCTCCGGAGCGGAGCGTCTGGGGTGGAGGGACCGTCGGCATCAACGGGCGGCGCCCCCTCGACCAGAACCGCGAAGCCCATCTGTATGACGCCATCCGTGTGTCCACTCACCGCTACCTGGAGGGAGAGGTAGGACGTAAGGCGGTGGTTATCGTGGCCCTATCTGGCGATGTCCGAAGCGAATCTTCTGCGGAAGAGGCTCTGAAAGCTCTGCTCGAAAACGACGTGGTCGCCTATGTGCTGCAGATTTCCGATGCTTCAAAGCATGACCGTTGCGACGTGCTCCACATCTATGAAAGGGATGGGCGCGGAGAGTACCTGCTTAAGAAACTGGCCGAGGACACAGGCGGGCGGATGCTGGAAGTCAAGGGTATTGGCAAACTCGAAGACGCTCTTGATGAGATCTCCGACGAACTGCACCACCAGTACAGCCTGGGCTACTACCCCGAAAACAAAAATTGGGACGGCAAGTTCCGCAAGGTCCAGATTTCCGCTGGTGAGAAGACCTATAAGGTCAGTACCCGCAAAGGCTACTATGCCAACACGCCGACACCGAAAGTGGCGGCAACTCAATAGCCAATCGGTGCGTTGGCCCTGCGCGTGGATTGCATGCTTGAAATGAGACAGCTGGGATGGGCACACTTTGCAGGGAAAGGACTGCAAAGTGAAACGGAATCGCGACTCGCGGAAGTTTCAGCGCAAGCCCATTTCGCGTCACCGGGGATTACACGCGTCATTTGCTGTAATTGCCGGTTTTGGAACCGGCATCGCGATCGCCGTTAAACTCAAGGCCTCCCCTCGGAGTACACTGGCATTAATCACGAGGCTGTCCCTCGTCGTTGACTTGCCTTCGGGCGCAACCTAAAATGACCGACTACATGCAGGAATCCCCCTCTCTCGTCAACCAGACCATCTCCCATTACCGCATCATCGAGAAACTCGGTGGTGGGGGTATGGGTGTCGTGTACAAAGCCCAAGACACACGCCTCGACCGCTTCGTCGCCCTGAAATTTCTGCCTGACGCCGTCGCGCAGAATCCGCACGCTCTCGAACGTTTCCGCCGCGAAGCCAAGGCCGCTTCCGCTTTGAATCATGCGAATATCTGCACGATCCATGACATCGGCGAAGATGCCAGTCGCGCCTTCATTGCGATGGAGTTCCTCGAAGGCAGCACTCTGAAGCACGTCTTGAACGGTCGCCCCATGGGAATGGATTCCCTGTTGCGCATCGCCATTGAGATTGCCGACGGGCTGGACGCCGCGCACGTAAAAGGAATCGTCCATCGTGATATCAAACCGGCGAATCTCTTCGTCACGGAGCGCGGGCATGCGAAAATTCTCGATTTCGGCCTAGCCAAAGTAAACGCTACCGCACCAAACGGCAACACCGGCACGCTGGCTACACAGGAAGTGGACTCGCAACATCTGACGAGTCCGGGCAGCACTCTGGGCACGGTCGCTTACATGTCGCCCGAGCAAGCTCTGGCGAAAGATCTCGACGCGCGGACCGATCTGTTTTCGTTCGGAGTCGTGCTTTATGAAATGGCCACCGGCGTTCTTCCGTTTCGTGGCGAGAGCTCGGCGGCTATTTTCGATTCCATTCTGAACAAAATTCCGGCACAGCCCGTCCGCCTCAATCCCGATCTGCCGCCAGGCATGGAACAGGTCATCAACAAAGCGTTAGAGAAGGACCGCAACCTCCGCTATCAGCGTGCTTCCGATATGCGCACGGATTTGCAACGGCTCAAGCGCGACGAAGATTCCAGCCGGTCCGCGCACTTAACCGTCGCAGAAGAACCGGTTGTGCCCCAGCACTCTAGCGGAAGCCGCAGAGCCGCGAGTGCCAGCGGGCAGACAATCGCCCCCGCGCAGACCCGCAAGGTCGGGCGGAAGATGATCGCTCCGGCGGCGGGCGTTTTGGTCGCTGCGTTGATGGCCGGCGGCGCTTACTTCTATACCCACAAAACGAAGCCGCTCACCGACAAGGACACCGTGGTTCTGGCCGACTTCACCAACACCACCGGCGATTCCGTTTTCGATGACACGCTCAAACAAGCGCTCGCTGTCAACCTGGGCCAATCTCCGTTTCTAAACATCGTCTCCGATGACAAGGTTCATCAGACGTTGCAAATGATGGGTCAGCAAGCAGGGCAACATATCTCCAGTGATTTGGCGAGAGAGATTTGCCAGCGCGCCGGCGCTAAGGCCTCCATCGCTGGTTCCGTCTCCACTCTCGGCACTCAGTATGTGATCTCGCTGAGCGCGCTGAACTGCGCCACCGGCGACGCGCTTGCTCGCCGACAGGGCCAGGCCCCCAGCAAAGAACATACTTTGGAGGCGCTTGGCGATGCCGCTTCCAAGTTGCGCGGCGATCTGGGTGAGTCACTGAACTCCGTGCAGAAATACGATGTGCCGTTGGCCGAGGCGACCACGACTTCGCTGGAAGCACTGAAGTCCTACAGCCTTGGACTGCGCACCGCGAGTGAAAAAAACACCTCGGAGGCGATTCCATTTCACAAACGTGCCGTCGAGCTGGACCCCAATTTCGCTCTTGCCTATACTTCCCTCGCGACTTCGTATTACAACTTGAACCAGATCGATCTTTCCATCGCCGCGATCAAGAAGGCCTTCGAATTGCGCGATCGCGTCACCGAACGCGAACGCTCTCACATCATTACCCTGTACTACGACATCGCCACCGGCGAACTGGAAAAAGCTACTGAAGGCTACAAGCAGTGGATCCAAATCTACCCCAGGGACTACACCGTTCATGCAAATCTAGCAAACGAATTCATGGTGGCCGGAAAATATCAGGATGCTGTGAACGCTGAAAAGTCAAACATGGCGGCTGACTTGACAATCGTGGATTATCTGAACCTTATGGCTAGCTACATCGCTCTGAATCGTTTTGACGAAGCCCAGTCGGCGATCGCCGATACGGTTACCCACAAGCTGGACGACCCGACCTTGCATGAAAACAACTACACCCTGGCGTTTTTGCGCGGAGACACCGCCGCGATGGAACATGAAGTCTCGCTGAGTGCCGGAAAACCAGGGGAGGACCTGATCCTCTTCCAGCACTCCAATAGTGTGGCCTTTCGAGGTCACGCCAATGATGCTCGCGCCATCTCGCGTCGGGCCGCAGATGCAGCGCAACGTGCCGAACTCAAAGAACCTGCCGCTATGTGGCTCGCCGATGCCGCTTTACGCGAAGCTGCGTTTGGCCGCCACGAGCAAGCGCTCCAGTTCGCCAATGAGTCTGAGAAAATCGCCCCCGCCAGCCGCGATGCCCAGGTCTTAAGCGCTCTTGCGCTAGCGCGAGCAGGAGACGCCACGCGAGTCCAACCGATTATCGATGATTTAAGCCGGCGATTCCCTGTCAACACCATTATCCAGTCGGTCTGGCTCCCTGTGATTCGCGCGCAACTGGAATTGAGCCGCGGAAACGCCGCCAAAGCGGTAGACTTGTTACAACCCGCAGCAACCTATGAACTCGGCGAGGGAATCGGAAGCCTCAACTTTGTTTGTATTCTGCCCGCGTACATTCGGGGAGAGGCGTATCTTGGCGCGAAGCAAGGTAGCGCTGCCGCGACTGAGTTCCAGAAACTGCTCGATCATCGAGGACTCGTTGCCAATTGCTGGACCGGCGCCCTTGCACACCTGGGTCTCGCCCGCGCCTATGCATTTTCCGGCGACAAGGCCAAAGCCCGTACCGCCTACCAGGATTTTCTGGCGTTGTGGAAGGACGCCGACTCGGACATCCCCATCCTGAAGCAGGCCAAGGCGGAGTACGGGAAGTTGCAATAGTCCCCGACGAATACGGCACCGCCAAAATGAAAATAAAAAGAGTGATCGGTAGCAGTTGAAGGCGTCCCCGTGACCGCCTACCCTCGATGCCGGACAACTCAGCCAGTTGCCAATTCGGTGTGCCCAGTTTTGTGCCCACCCGTTCAAAATGCTTAGCAACTGGTAACTGTGGCGGGGCGAGCGAATCGTCTGTAATGGCACGAGAAATCAACACGATAGCTTTCCATCACGCTCCGTATTACATCGCTCTGACGACAACTGATAAAGGCGAGCTCGGTGGTTCAAGTCGCCTCGGGCCCACCATTCAATTCAAGGACTAAGCAGAAGTCCTAGAATCGCCTGCCGTGAGTTGGTTCACGTTTGGTTCACACCCCTATCAACAATCGCGTCCGTAGCCGTACGTTCCCGCGTCCATGCAGATGTGAGAGTAGTGCTCAATCATCCTGCGGCTGACGTGGCCTGAGATAGCCACTCAGGCGGCACACAGGCATCACCAAGCTGGCAGAGTCGCAGAAAAGCGAACAGACCCTTATGAAAGCGCAATTGAAGACCGGCACGTTTGAGAGCCGCACGCCAGGCAGAGGGCCACGAGTTGATAGGCCGAGACGGGTCAATGCGCTCGCGGTCGGGGGCTCGGCGAGTTCTGAACACCGGCCGGAACGGCGGTTGGCAGCACACGACGACCTAAGGCTTAGCGCGTTGTACGAGGCGATCCGTCATTATAATGGATCCAGCGGGAGCCGACTCATTTGAGAATATTCTCAGAAATGGCGAACGATGCAGTGCCAGGCTCAAACAGGGCCTACACGATTAATTGGTCTGGATGGTGCGAGCAACAGAGAAAGCTATTCAAGAAATCGCCTGAAATGAGAAGATGCATTTGATTTCGCCAGAGTGATCAGATTTGTCGGACAGACTACGGCTTCGCCTCGCGAGGTGATTCGTGGAACAAGCACTGACTGTGCACCGGCTGCACTTCGCGTTCACGATCACGTTTCACTATATTTTTCCACAACTGACGATGGGTCTCGCGCTGCTGCTTGTGTATTTGAAGACGAAAGCGCTGCGCACGGGTGATGAGCACTACAACCGCGCGGCACGATTTTGGGGGCGGATCTTCGGGATCAACTTTGCTGTGGGGGTGATCACCGGCATTCCGATGGAATTTCAATTCGGAACGAACTGGGCGGCGTTTTCGAAGGCGGCAGGCGGCGTGATCGGCCAAACGCTGGCAATGGAAGGCGTGTTTTCCTTTTTTCTGGAGTCGAGCTTCCTGGGATTGTTTTTGTTCGGCGAGAAAAAACTCGGACGCATCGGGCACTGGCTGTCGACTTTTCTGGTTTTTCTGGGCTCGTGGCTCTCGGGATATTTCATCGTCGCGACGGACGCATGGATGCAGCATCCAACGGGCTATCAGCTCGGCGCCAACGGCGCGATCGAGCTCGCCAGCTTCTGGGATTTGTTGCTGAACAAGTGGGCGTTATGGCAGTACGCGCACACGATGCTGGGCGCGGTGCAGACCGGATGCTTCGTGATGGCGGCGGTGGGTGCGTTTTATTTGCTGACAAAGCGCGATGAAATTTACGGCCGCGCGTTTGTGAAAGCGGGTGTGCTGGTGGGCGCGATCGCAGCGCTACTGCAACTTTTCCCGACCGGAGATATGCAGGGAAGACTGGTTGCGAATCATCAGCCGGTGACACTGGCGGCCATGGAAGGGCTGTTCGAATCGGAGCGGGGCGCGTCTCTGGTAATCCTCGGGCAGCCCGACGTGGAAAAAAGAAAGCTCGACAATCCTTTGGTACTTCCGAACATGCTCAGCTTCCTGACGTACCGGCAGTGGCGTGCCGACGTGAGGGGCTTGTCCGATTTTCCGCAGACGGAATGGCCGGATCAGATTCCACTGCTTTATTACAGCTATCACGTGATGGTGGGGCTGGGCACGATTTTCATTGCAGTCATGGTTGTGGCGGCGCTGCTTTTGTGGCGCGGAACATTGTACGATTCGCGATGGATGCTTTGGACCCTGATGCTGTGCGTACCGCTGCCGTATATTGCGAACACAGCAGGATGGATGACCGCCGAATTGGGGCGGCAACCCTGGCTGATTCATGGATTGATGCGCACGTCGCAGGGAATCTCGCCACGTGTGGCAGCGGGAAATGCGTGGTTCACACTGATCGGCTTCATGGGCTTGTACACCATACTGGGGATCTTATGGCTGTTCCTATTTTACCGTGAGATTGAACTTGGGCCGGAGCCCCGCGCGCATCCGCGCGACGAAGACGCGGTCATCCTGGCAGCGGATTGAGGAGACCATGGGAACGATTTGGTTTTGCCTCGTTGCGTTCATGATCGCGATGTACGTGCTGTTGGATGGTTTCGACTTGGGGGCAGGCGCGATCCATCTGTGGGTGGCGAAGACGGATGAAGAGCGGCAGCAGGTTCTAGCG